>SESB01001569.1_pt1 | contig 14664 bp, 14 predicted proteins | sample 3171441 | NCBI WGS metagenome assembly SESB01 (sample SAMN06051867, study PRJNA518727) | freshwater metagenome | biome: subpolar coniferous forest; feature: holomictic lake; material: water; isolation source: holomictic Lake 227, 6 m depth | place: Canada: near Kenora, Ontario | collected...
TTTTGGCAGTACCACCCGTCGATAAAAGTTCAATACCCCTTTGGCTTAAAGCCTGACAAAAGTCGACGATGCCAGATTTATCGGAAACACTGACTAGGGCACGAGTTATTTTTTTATTCATGAATACCTTTGAATTTTATGTAGGTGTAAAGGGTGAAACGGTTTTGGAAAGTGGTACAACCCTGATTTCAGGATATGCCGTATTGATCCAGCTTTTTACGTAGGGTGCTTCTGCTCAAGCCCAGGGCTTTAGCTGCTTTAGTTTGGTTATAGCCTGAATGTTCCAGAGCGGCTTCCAGTAAGGGTTTTTCAACTTCACTGATGACCAATGCGTGTAAACCGATCGCGTCGTGACCGTTTAATTGCGAGAGGTATTGTTCTATGGTCTGTTTTACATAGGCAGATAACGGCAATAGCGGCGTTTTTTTGCTATCTATGCTTACTATTTCAGCACTTTTATGCGATGCATTCATATAAATTAGCGCTATCCGTTGATTAATGATTAAAAGCTGAATTAATCAGCTCTCGTTGTTGGTTTGGGCATTGGGTCTGATTGATCTTGCTTCTCGTCTCTTGGCTTATTGAACCCAAGTGATTTAAATACCAGCCTATATGCTTTCTTGCTATTCTAACACCGCTAACACTGCCATAGAAGCTATATAGTTGTTCTAAATGGTCTTGAAGCGTGCTTTGGATATCCGATTCTTTGGGTTTCTCCAAGTGCTTTCCGGTTTTAAGAAAATAGTTTATTTGCTTAAATAACCACGGGTTTCCTTGCGCTGCCCGACCAATCATAACGGCGTCAGCACCCGTTTGTTTTAATACAGAGTGAGCCTTTTCCGCTGAATCAATATCGCCATTGGCAATAATGGGTATCCCAACGGATTGCTTCACTTTTTTAATGGTCTCGTATTCTGCCTGTCCATTAAATTTACAGGCTCGCGTACGACCATGTAACGTTAACGCTGAAATGCCGGATTGTTCGGCGATTTTAGCGATTTCTACCGCGTTACGATTTTCTAAGTCCCAACCGGTACGAATTTTTAATGTCACCGGGATATCAACGGCATTAACCACAGCATCCAGAATTTTCTTTACCAGGATTTCATTTCTTAACAGCGCTGAACCTGCCGCGACAGAACATACTTTTTTAGCGGGGCAGCCCATATTAATGTCAATAATTTGGGCGCCACGTTGGGCATTAAATTGTGCCGCTTCTGCCATTTGTTGTGGATCAGTCCCGAGTATTTGTACTGACCTTAGTCCTGTTTCACCGGTGTGATCCGCCTTTAAAAGCGTCCGTTTATGATGGCGTAACGCGGGGTTTGATGCCACCATTTCTGATACGGCCAAACCGGCACCGAATTGTTTACACAGTTCTCTAAATGGCCGGTCGGTGATACCTGCCATCGGCGCTAAAATTAAATTATTGGTAAGCGAATACGGGCCTATTTGCATAGGTTTAACATGTCATTATTTATCAGAAGATTCATTCCAGATTGGGTTTTCACGATCTTCAGGATCGAGTTTGCTAGCATCCTCAGGGTAGATATGCCAGAATGATTGATCAATCTTGGCATTGCTGTAACCTTCTTTTTTCTCGTGGGTGAATGGACACCACCAGTTTTCTACAATTTTAACCATGTAGGCATGCCATTCAAAGACTGCAACACTGACTGGGCAATACCAGGTGCAGTTTAAAATCCAGTACAGTTTTGATTGCGCCAAACTGAGTTTGAAAGAACCATCCATGGTGATCTGGCTTTTAAGATCATATCGGTGTGAGCTTCTTGCAGGTAGAAAATCAGAAAATGTTTTTATGTTTTTTCCACCAATCAGTCTTAAGTGGTAATAAGTCAGATAGGCGCTAATAAATACAAAAGGAAGCGTAATAATCGGCAGGTATACAAAAATCAGACCTATGGCTCTTTGTAACACAGGGACTTGTTGATGATTTTTGCCGATTTCCGCACGGCCAGAACAGGAGTCACAAGCTTTCATTAGTTAGATATCCTCATTTATCTTGTTATTATTGTTTAATTATGGGTTGATTCGCAGCCATTGAGTAGCTGGTAAATACTCTGACAGCCAGCACAGCAAAAATAGAGCAGGCCGTTTTTTGTATTAAGGGTAAAGCTTTTTAAAACGACTTTTTGCCCGCAAAGAGTACATGTTGAATCATATTCTATTATGGTCATGAAGATGTCTCAATAAAATTATAAACTAGACGATACAGCACAAAAAAAGGTTTTTAAATATTCAGTTTCAGGTGCCGCTGGATCAATTGGATGATCGGGGCCTTGTCCACCACTAGCAAAAAAGACTAAATGACGATCAATATGTTTTCCTGAGCTGCGTAATATTTCATGCAGATTTTCTCTACTGAGGTGAAATGAACAGGATGCTGAAATAAGGATGCCATTCTTGGATAAAACCTGCAACGCAAGGTGGTTGAGGCGTCTATACGCTTCATAACCGAGTTTAAAATCCTTTTTTCGTTTAATAAGTGCGGGTGGATCAAGGACAATAATATCATAAAGTTGATTATCGAGTCGGGCTTGCTTCAAAAAATCGAAGACATCACTGCGTTCAAAATGCATTCTATCGGCCACATTATTGAGGACTGCATTTTCTTTAGCCAGTGTTAATGCGCCTTCAGAGGCATCAACACAAGTGACTTCAGTGGCACCCGCAAGCGCTGCCGGAATTCCCCACGCACCGGTATAAGAAAATAAGTCCAGCACCCGCTGATTTTTTGACAGTGAGGCTAACAGGGCACGGCTGCTACGATGATCATAAAACCAGCCAGTTTTTTGGCCTTCTATAATATCGATTTTAAATTGTGCGCCATTCTCTTCAATGATGAGTGAGTCGGGTAGTTCGCCGTAGGCAATTTCAGATTCTTGACTTAGCCCTTCCAGTTGTCTCTGACCATTATCATTTTTAAGAATGATGGCGGTTGGATTTAATAACTCGACTAAGACACCCAGTAATATTTCTTTACGTTGTTCTATGCCTGCTGTGGTGATTTGTAGGGATAATACGTCACCAAAACGATCAATGACCAAGCCTGGTAAACCATCACTTTCACCGAAAATAAGGCGGTAGTAAGGTTTGTCAAAGAGTTTCTCGCGGAGTACCAAGGCGGTGCTTAAACGTTCTTTAAAGAAATTGCTGCCGAGTTTTAAGTTGGCTTTTCTTGAAATAAGACGCGCACAAATCAGGGTTTGCGGATTGACATAGGCGGTGCCTAAGATCTTACCATCCTCACTTTTTATATTGGCTAAATCGCCAGCGGCAAATTGATCAAGTAGGGATTTTTTGGTATCAACCTCATTACTAAATACCCAGTGATGTCCCTTACGCAGGCGTTTGTCTTCGTTCTTTTTTAAATAAATTTCGGGTAGGGACATAGTGGGATAAAGTGATAGAGTCGAGTGAGTGAGCAATGAACTAGCGTTTAATGCCATCTAGTCTAATCCAGTCTTCTTGTTGAACTAAGGGATTAAAAAAGATGTGTTCTTGATACGCTTCGATCACTGCTTCGGCTTGTTCAAATAAAATGCCTGATAAAACCAGTTGTCCGCCAGTAGCCACTAAGGCACAAATTTGTTCTGACATATCTATTAAAGGTTTCGCCAGGATATTGGCTAATACGATGTCGGCTTTAAAGGGTTTAAATTGTTCGGGTAAGTAACACTGAATCTTATTGCTGACCTGATTTTTTAAAGCATTACTTTCGGTGGCGGCAATCGCCTGTGGATCTATATCCACACCGTGGGCAATCTCTGCGCCCAATAACACAGCAGCAACAGCCAATATGCCAGAGCCACAGCCGTAATCAATGACTGTTTTGTTGTTAAGGTCGTGACTGGCCAGCCACTCCAGGCATAAGGCCGTGGTAGGATGAGTGCCGGTTCCAAAAGCCAGGCCAGGGTCCAAGGTTAAGCACACGGTTCCGGGTTCACGTTGTTCCTGATCGGTAGGACAGATCCAGAGTTTGTCGGCAAACTTCATGGGTTTGTAGTATTCCATCCAGGCCCGTTCCCATTCCTGATCCTCAACGGCTTCATAAAGCCACTGTTCCAGATTAGCATGCTTAAATTGTTGGTAGACTCGATCTTTTATTAATACAGGATCGGCATCCAGCTCATAAAGCGCAATCACTTGTGTGTTGCTCCATATCTTGGTTTCACCAATAGCAGGTTCATAAACAGGTTCATCTTCTGCATCCATATACGTTACAGAGACAGCGCTCAGGTCACTGAAATAATCAGCTAATTGAGGTGCGGTATTTTCGTCGGTGATAACAGAAATTTGATGCCAGGCCATAAGATAGACAGTGTATTTAATGAAAGAGTGATGAACGGTTGGGTTGAGCGAGCGACTTACTGGATTTGCAAGTGGTGCTTGTTAACCCGTCGCCTTGATTAATGATTAATTAAATCAAGGCGACGGGTTACGGTACTGGAGTTTTTATAAAACGACTTGCTTAATGAATGCCCAGTTTCTTTTCTAGGTAGTGGATATTTTGTTGTCCCTGAGCAAAGGCGCTGTCATTCATAATGTCTTGCTGTAAAGGGATATTGGTTTTAATACCATCAATGATAATTTCACTCAGTGCAGTATTCATACGGGCAATAGCACTCTTACGGTCTTCACCATGAGCTATCAGTTTGCCAATCATAGAGTCGTAATAGGGTGGCACTTTGTAGCCGTTATAGATGTGAGTCTCACAACGGATACCCGGGCCGCCAGGCATGTGGAATTGATCAATCTTGCCGGGGCAGGGCATAAATGTTTTTGGATCTTCTGCATTTAAACGACATTCAATCGCATGGCCGGTTATTTTAACTTGATCCTGAGTAATCGAAAGCGGTTCACCCGCTGCAATACGCAGTTGTTCTTTAACGATATCAAAGCCAGTGATCATTTCTGTGACGGGATGTTCTACCTGAACACGGGTATTCATTTCGATGAAAAAGAACTCACCTTTTTCGTATAAGAATTCAAAAGTCCCTGCACCTAAATAGCCAATATCGACACAGGCTTTCGCACAGCGTTCGCCGATAAACTTGCGTTGTTCTTCAGTAATGCCCGGTGCTGGAGCTTCTTCAACCACCTTTTGGTGACGGCGTTGCATAGAGCAATCCCGTTCGCCTAAGTGAATCGCGTTACCAAAAGAATCGGCCATGACCTGAAATTCTATATGGCGTGGATCTTCAAGGAACTTTTCCATGTACACGGTAGGATTACCAAAAGCCGTGCCTGCTTCAGCTTTAGTCATAGAAATAGCATTAATCAATGCTGATTCCGTGTGTACTGTGCGCATTCCGCGTCCACCGCCGCCACCGGCCGCTTTGATGATAACCGGATAGCCAATTTCTTTCGCCATTTGCAGGTTAAGTTGGTCATCATCAGATAAGGGATCATTATTACCCGGGACGCAAGGAATACCTGCAGCGATCATTGCGTTCTTTGCAGAAATTTTGTCGCCCATCATGCGGATGGTTTCAGCTCTGGGGCCAATAAAGACAAAGCCACTCTTTTTAACTTTTTCAGAGAAGTCAGCATTTTCTGACAAGAAGCCGTAACCGGGGTGAATGGCTTCGGCATCAGTGACTTCTGCTGCACTGATAATGGCTGGAATGTTTAAATAACTGTCGGCTGATGCCGCAGGTCCAATACAGACAGATTCGTCAGCTAAACGTACATGTTTAAGGTCTCGGTCTGCTTCAGAATGAACTGCGACCACTTTAATACCAAGTTCCCTGCAAGCACGTAAGATGCGCAGGGCAATTTCGCCACGATTGGCGATGACTATTTTACTAAACATAAGTGTTCCGTGTTTTATCCAATGACGAATAAAGGCTGGCCATATTCAACCGGCTCAGCATTTCCAACCAGAATTTGCGTAATTGTGCCGCTTTTATCCGCTTCAATCTGATTAAGAATTTTCATCGCTTCGATAATACATAAGGTATCACCCGCTAAAACAGCCTGACCAATTTCTACAAATACTTTTGTGCCAGGCGATGCTGAACGGTAAAAAGTACCTACCATCGGTGATTTAACGATGTGCCCAGTAATCTTTTCTTCTGCTGGAGCGGCGGCAATTGCCGGTGCTGCAGCAGGTGCTGGTGCGGGGGCAGGTGCATAAGCTACGGGTGCAGGGGCAGTACCATAACGGCTGATGCGGATGGCTTCTTCACCTTCTTTAATTTCGATTTCGGCAATGCCTGATTCCTCGATAATTTCGATGAGTTTTTTTATTTTTCTAATATCCATTGATTAGGGTCTCTCGGTTAATATCTGATGAGCGGCCTGTAGGGCCAGTTGGTATCCTGTTGCACCTAATCCAGAGATAACGCCGATAGCGACATCCGAGAAATAGGAATGTTTTCTAAAAGGTTCCCGTGCATAGACGTTTGATAAATGAACCTCTATAAAGGGTATTTTTGTTGCCAGCAGAGCATCACGTATAGCAACGCTGGTATGGGTAAATGCGGCCGGGTTGATAATGATAAAATCAACTTTCTGCTCATAAGCAGAATGTATCAACTCAACAATTTGATGTTCTGCGTTATTTTGATGAAAATGTAACTCATGATTTAATTCAGCAGCCAGTTTTTCAAGAGCCTGCTGTATATCTGCCAGTGTTTTGTTGCCGTAATGTCCCGGTTCTCGAATTCCGAGTAAGTTTAGATTCGGGCCATTTAAAACGGTAATAGTCGGCATATACAGTTATTGAAGCAGAGTCAGAACATAAAAAGGTGGCTAATTTTACCGTGTTTAGTCATTTTGTCCATATATTATGTTTTTAAGCAAAGATAGTCGCAGGATAGCCCTTATTTGTCAGGGGTTCCAAACTTATGCGGCTTTTAAACAATGCCTCGGAGGATTTAATGTGTTGATATGGTAGCAGAGACCTTGTTATCAGTGGTGTTGCTTTAGTATTTTTGAACGATTTAGAAAACTTTTATTGAAGATGGGCATTAAAAACTAAAGAAGTTGAAAAGCCAGTGAGCTAAGATAAGCCAGGCCCCGTTATTATTTTTTATTTGGGTAATTCCCATTCAATCATTAATCATCCATGCAGCTAAGTATTAAGTCCAAATCGTTTTATAAGTTGTTATCTTTTCGTATTCTTATTGTACTCGCCTATCAAATAATAGCGATTGTAGTGGGCTGGCATCTTTATGAATTGACGCATGATACGCTGGCTTTGGGGTTGGTGGGATTAGCTGAAGTCGTACCTTATTTTTGTACCGCCTTATTTGCCGGATATGCGGTAGATCACTATTCCCGTCGTTTATTCGGTGTGCTGGCTTGTCTGATGTTATTTTTAACAACTCTAACATTAGTTGCCTTATCGCTTGGCTATTTAAGGGGTGAACCTGCTTTGTGGATATACGGTGCCATTGCCTTTACTGGAGTAGCGCGTGCATTTATCGGGCCTTCATATAGCTCGCTGTTTGCGTTGGTTATTCCTAGGGATCAATATGCCAGAGCGGCAGGCATCGGTAGTGCCGTATTTCAATCGGGACTGGTCATCGGGCCAGCACTTGGGGGTATTTTAGTGGGTTTTGCCGGAAAATCGGCTGCCTATGGTGTTGCAGCCAGTTTATGCTTGGCTGCTGCTTTAGCATTGATTTTACTACGAATTGAAGAGCCTGCGTCAGCGCCGAGTACGCCTATTTTTACCAGTATTGCTGAAGGACTCCGTTTTGTGTTTAGCAATCAAATCATTCTGGGTGCGCAGTCATTAGATATGTTCGCGGTACTGTTTGGTGGTGCGGTTTCTATGTTACCGGCATTTATTCATGATATTTTTCATTACGGTCCTGAAGGGCTCGGTATTCTTCGCGCAGCGCCTGCTATTGGTGCGGTAATGACAGGATTATTTGTTACACGTTATCCCATCAATCGCCATGCCGGGCGATGGTTATTGGGTGCAGTTGCCGGTTTTGGTGTATGTATGATTGGCTTTGCCTTATCAGTAAACTTTTGGGTCGCTTGGGTCGTGTTAATTTTGTCGGGTGTGTGTGATGGCGTTTCAGTGGTGATGCGTACGACTATAATGCAATTGGCGACACCGGATGCTTTGCGTGGCCGGGTTTCTGCGATTAACGGTATTTTTATTGGTTCATCTAACGAATTAGGTGCATTTGAATCCGGTGTGGCTGCACGATTTATGGGATTAGTGCCGTCGGTTGTGGCCGGTGGGATAATGACTTTAGTGGTGGTTGCGATTACTGCAAAGAAGGCACCCAAATTACGTTGCCTCCAATTACATGAGCTTCATTGATGCGATTCAGAAGCGGCGCTCATTCTCATCGGGATTAACTACGATTTAACCAGCTTATAAAAAAAGTGCTTGGCTATTTCGGCTGTTGCCAAATACAGCAGCACAATGCTTAACAACATTGCGACTAAAGACAGTGGTAAGGGAACAAAGCCGATTATGGGGGCAATGGGGGTGTAAGGTAAAGTGATTGTGATGGCAACAATGCTTAAAGTTGCCGCTGTTAGATACACACCGGGTCGAGTCTTAAAAAAGGCATGACTGCTGCGCACCACAAAGACAATTGACGCGGCTGAAACTACAGATTCTAAAAACCATGCGGTGCGAAATTGTTCAGGTGTGACCTCTAATAATAGTAATAAACCAAAGGTCATGTAGTCAAATAGTGAACTGACGATGCCAAAGGTAATCATAAATTTGCGTATAAACTTAATGTCCCAGCGCCGAGGTTTTGCGACCATTTCAGAATCGACATTGTCAGAGGCAATGGTCATTTCAGGAAAATCAGTCAGTAGATTGGTTAACAGTATTTGTTTGGGGAGCAAGGGAAGAAACGGTAAAAATAACGAGGCACCCGCCATGCTGAACATATTGCCAAAGTTTGAACTGGTCGCCATAAAGACATATTTTAAGGTGTTGGCAAAGGTCATGCGGCCTTCTTTAACACCTTCTACCAAGACCCGCAGGTCTTTTTCCAGTAGGACAATTTGAGCGGTTTCTTTGGCGACATCGGCTGCGCTATCAACAGAAATGCCGACATCTGCTGCGTGTAAAGCGGAGACATCATTAATGCCGTCTCCCATGTAGCCCACAACAAAGCCGGCCTTTTTTAACGCTAATATAATGCGTTCTTTTTGATTAGGTTCAATTTCAGCGAATAGATCAACGTCAGGTACTTGGTTGATAAGAGCCAGATCACTCATAGCACGAATTTCCGGCCCCGTCAGTATTTCATGCTCTGCCAGACCGAGTTGCTTGGCAACGGTTGCTGCAACCAGGCGATTGTCACCTGTAATGATTTTAAGCGTAACCCCTAGCTCACTTAATTGCTGAATAGTTTCATTACAGCCTGCTTTAGGTGGGTCGAAAAATACTAAGAAGCCCAAGAAACAAAGGTCGTTTTCATCCGTGTTATCGAGTTGGGTTTGATCAGGTAAGGGTTTGTAAGCAAGCCCTAAGGTGCGAAAGCCTTCTCGACTGAAATCTTCATAGCGCTGTACGATTTCCTGTTGGGCGTCGTTAATATCTATCAGAGTGCCATCACTGAGTTCTGCTGAACTACAGATAGCTAAAATATGAGTTAATGCACCTTTAGTGATGAGAAGCGTGTTGCCTTGGTCATTGATTAACAGACTTAAACGCTTGCGATAAAAGTCATAGGGAATTTCAGCGAGTTTTTCAGTGCCATCTAAATCGAAATTGCGATATTGTCTGATAGCTTCATCAATGGGGTTTTTAAAGCCCGTTTCATAAATTGAATTGAGGTAAGCATACCGGGCGACTTTATCGTGGGCGAAGCCTGATAAATCCAGTGTGCCACTTAGGTGAACAAGTCCCTCTGTTAATGTCCCGGTCTTATCCGAGCACAATACATTCATGCTGCCAAAGTTTTCTATCGAAGCCAGTTGCTTGACAATGACCTTATGTTCCGCCATGCGTCTGGCGCCATGAGCCAGGTTAACGCTAATGATGGCGGGTAATAATTGTGGAGTTAAGCCGACGGCTAAAGCCATTGCAAATAAAAACGAATCGACCACGGGTTTAGCAAGATACACATTCACTGCGAAGATGAGAATCACCAGAATTAATGTCACTTCCATCAAGAGATAACCAAATCGCCTGACACCCCGCTCAAACTCTGTTTCTGGTGCTTTAAGTTTGATGCGCTGGGATAGTTTGCCAAACTCTGTGGTGCGTCCGGTGGCAATTACTAAGGCTTTAGCCGAGCCACTTTGCACATGAGTTCCCATCCACAAGGCATTGGTACGGTTGCTTAAGGGTGTTTCAGCGGGTAATACGGAGGCTAGTTTTTCAACAGGATAACTTTCTCCCGTTAAGAGGGCTTCATCAACAAACAAATTATCAGATTCAATCAGCAGGCAGTCAGCCGGAATAATATCACCCGCTTTTAGTAGTATCACATCACCGGGGATGATTCTTTCACTGGCTATTTCTGTGGCGACTTTGTCTCGTAGGGCACAAACGGTTATTTGTACCATTGCCATTAGCTCTTTGACCGCATTAGCGGCACCCTTTTCCTGCCAAAAGCCTAAGCTTCCACTGATTAAGATAATCGTTAAAATGATGATTGCATCGACTCTATCATGCAGATAGAAAGATAAGCCGGTTGCAAACAGCAGGATCAGAATAATTGAGTTTTTAAATTGCGCAATAAACAGTTGAATATTGCCGGTTTCCTGTTTGTTATTGAGGCGATTGGCGCCATAGCGCTTCAGCCGTTGATCTGCTTCTTCGTTAGTCAGACCTTCTGTGGTCGTTGTTAACCCATCCAGTTGTTCCTGAACGGAAGTACTCCAAAAAGCTTTATAATTTTTTGCGTTATCACGTTTATTGGGGCTGATCATTAGAAGAGCCGATTGGCTTTAAACGATTTCAAAAGAGAAGATAATCGTAATCAAGGTCATGGAAAATAAACCGAGTAAGAAGATGATCTCAGCCCAGCGTTCTAATGTCTCGGAAGCGTTATCTATGCGTATGGATGAGAATGAGAGTAGGGCGCTTATCATAAATAGTAAGCTATCAATAGCGAGTCCCTTATCAATTAAATAGTTCGTCAATCCCGGAGACATTGTTTTAACGATACTGATAACCATGATGCAGACGCCAACCATGGTCGCAGAATTAGGCAGGATATGATGCGATAAGTTGTTAGAGTTGCTGTTTTTCATTCTTTAAATCATCAAGATTAGTCTTAGCGGCTGGATGACCCTGGTCGGCTGCCTGTTGATATAGCTCAAGCGCCTTAGCTTCATCTTTAGCGACACCGATGCCGTTTTCATACAGATAGGCTAGCTCGTATTGGGCGTCAGCGCTGCCTTGTTGGGCTTCCCGCTGCAATTGGGCTATCTTGTCTTCAGTGACTGATGTTGTGTTTGTCTCAACCTGTGGGGTGCTTGTATCTTTTTCAGTACAGCCCATCATGTATAAGGTCGCCGAAATAATGACGGCAATTAAGTTTTTTTGTGGATTAAATGCTTTCATTATCTTGCTCCGGTTAAGGTGATGTAACCTCTCAACTTAAGCAGAACAGCTTGTAGACTCAGATTGTGGTCTTGGGCTGTTCTGACTTAATTGATTTAAGATTGCTCTTAATCACCTATTTGATCATTAATTTAATGATTAAGTCCAGTCGTCATTGCTGCCGCTATCAAAGCTATCATCATCCCAGGATGAATTATCTGCTATACCAAAGTCTGTACCACCCATGTCGTCGTCATTATCGATACCAGGTGAGTAACTGGTTCTAGTGAGGTTGTTATTATCGTCCCAAGATGAATTATCAGCTAATGGCTGATTTCCACCGTTATTATGGTCATTACCATCAATAAAATGATGCATTAACGCTTCACCTGCAACAACACCCGCTCCCATGGCGGCGCCGGTGGCTAAGCTACCCATGATACCAGAGCCAGCACCTTGGGAGGGTTGTCCCATTGCCTGACCACCATAACCCATCGGAGGCGCATTGGGGTTAGGTCCGTAATTTCCATATTTGTTAACTTGAGGGGGAAGACCGCTGTTTCCAGTATATCCAGTGTTTCTGCGAGTAAAAAAGCCAATGATGGCGACCAGTAAACCCAGACCTAAAAATATAAGCAGTAACGGTATCCAGTCCTTAACAACCGAAGGAAGATTTTGACCTGCTACAGAGGGTGTTCCGATAGTTTGTGCGGTCTGCGAGAGATGTTTTTTCAGGTTTTGTAGGGTTTCAGGTTTAACGAAAGCCAAGCCAGGTTCCAATTTCTCAGCAATATCGAGTTCCGTCGCTGCATCACTGAGTTTGTTCTGTTTTGCTAACAACTCAGCTTCTACAAAATGCGCTTTGGCACTATTGGGATGATCCTTTAGGACTTGATCCATCATGGCTTGCGCTTCAGTAAATTTGCCTTCCTGTGCTGCTACATAGACTTCATGCATGGAAGCATCGGCTTCAGCAAAACTGGGTGCTGTAAAGCCCAGCATCATACAGAGGGCTACAATGGTATAGATTGAGCGTTTTAACATAGATTTAATTCCTCTTTTCGTGTGTTGCATTATCAATGCAGTGGGACATTAGTTAATGTGCCGCTGGGTAATAAATGGTATTTCATTATTATAAATATCATTTAAATAATAAATCATATTTTCAGACATTGCTTACTTAAAACAATTCCATTTGGAATCATAAAAAAAGGGTTTCGCCTGTTTTCCCCTGTGTATCTCATAAGCAATTTACAGGCCATAGGTAAAGGTAATGCAATTCATGAGCTTATAGCGTGCTTGCTAAAAAACAGCGATGACTGATAGGGGCAATTGACCACTTGGACACCCTTACTTTGGTGCAAAACACCCCAGTGTTTTATCCTCTTCCTTGGAAAATATATTTTACAAGGAAAGTTAACAGTGTTAAATTAACAGCGTTATTTTATATTTTAATACTTATGGCTCCTAAAATTAAATCTCCTGAAGACCGTGAAAAGCTGCGTATTCTCATCCTGGATGCGGCACGCTCCTTATTTGTAGAGCGGGGTATAGAAGCAGTTTCTATGCGCGAGATAGCAAAGAAAATCAATTATTCAGCGACCACGTTATATAACCATTTCACTGATAAAGAAGCTTTATTACAAGCAGTTTGTGATGAAGATTTTTTAGCATTGGCTGGCAGTATCCAAGACATTATGAAATTGCCTGATTTAATTGATCGTCTACAAGCCTTATGTAAGGGCTATGCCTTTTTCGCGTTAAATCATCCAAACCATTATCGGTTGATGTTTATGACACCTCATGCGCCCTGTAATTTAGACACGACCAAAATTGAACAAGGTAATCCTGAGCAGGATGGTTATGCGCAATTAAAGCGGGTTGTTAAAGAGGTCTTTGATGCACGGTTATTTAAAGACGATATCATCGATTATGAATTAATTGCTCAGACCTTATGGGCCAGCGTACACGGTGTGTGCTCTCTGGAAATTGCCTTAGGCCATGATCCCTGGATCAATTGGGCCAGCCTGGATGCACGCTTAGGTTTAATGCAACGGTCAATATTAAGCGGGCTATTGCAACATCCAGAACAGCTTAAAGAGCCATTCGATTTTAGCACGGGCTTACCTATCATCGGTGACTGCTAACTTTCAACTAATAACCTATTCCATTTTATATATAAAAGGCGACTATGAAAAAAAGACTCGTTGGATGGTCATTGTTATTACTCCTGACTGGCTGTGACAAGCCAGCACCTCCAGAAGCTCCACCTCGTCCTGCATTGATTACTGTGGTCGGAGAAAGATCCTCTGCCAGTACGATGGCGTTAGTGGGTGAGGTGCGTCCTCGTTATGAATCCATTCAAGGCTTCAGGATTGACGGAAAAATCATTGAGCGTAAGGTAGAAGTGGGGTCGTTGGTTAAAAAAGGTCAGCTTATCGCCAGACTTGATCCGGCTGATAGTCATTTAAACGTTGCAGCTGCACAAGCTACTGTGTCTGCGGCAGAAGCTGAATCTGCATTGGCACTAGCCGAGCTTAACCGTCAACGTCAATTGTATGCGAAAAAGTTTATTTCTGCTTCAGCCTTGGATGTCCGAGAAGCCCAGTATAAAACAGCAAACGCTCGATTGGCTCAAGTTAAGGCACAAGCGTTTGTTTCCGATAACCAGGCCCAATATACCCAGCTTACGGCTGACCGTGATGGGGTTGTCACCTTTATACATGCAGAACCGGGACAAGTCATTGAGTCAGGCGAAGTTATTGTGAAGGTCGCTGATACTCGATCAATAGATGTGTTGGTAGCCGTTCCAGAATCTCGTATGGCCGAGGTTAAGCTCAATGCGCCAGTGACTATCAGATTATGGTCAGACCAGCAAAAATCTTATACGGGTGTGGTACGTGAGATGTCTCCAGCAGCAGAATCAGCGACGCGGGTTTTTAATATTCGGGTTACGGTGACTCAACCTGATGCCGCGCTTAAACTGGGGATTACTGCGGGGGTAAAGTTTACTCTAGGAGATTCGCAATCCGCAGCTGGCTATTTGATACCCAGCAAAGCCCTGACTGAAATCAATGGCCAAACGCTCGTGTGGGTAGTCGATGCTAATAATAAAGTTCAGCCACGTTCTGTCGTTGCCGGCCCCTTTAGAGAAGATG
>SESB01001571.1_pt1 | contig 14656 bp, 11 predicted proteins | sample 3171441 | NCBI WGS metagenome assembly SESB01 (sample SAMN06051867, study PRJNA518727) | freshwater metagenome | biome: subpolar coniferous forest; feature: holomictic lake; material: water; isolation source: holomictic Lake 227, 6 m depth | place: Canada: near Kenora, Ontario | collected...
CGCGTATTTATCGACCGCCATAAGGCGCTGATTACCGCCATCGGCGCAGTCCTTGCCCAACAATTGGCCGCCTTACCTGACAAACCGGAATATCCGCCGGGATCTGCTGCGGAACTGCGTCCCTTGCTGGAGCAATTGAAGTTGGCCCTGGCGCGTAAAGAGCCCCTGCCCTGCAAGAAAATCCTGGAAGAGTTATCGCAAAGCCGGTGGTCCAAAGACCATGAAACAGCTTTAGCGGAAGTGAACCGCTTGGTTAAGCGATACCGCATTGCAGAAGCACTCACTTTCCTCAATCAAACATTTAATGATGTCATGAAACAAACCGAGGCAAGAGACATTGACTAATCTGTTGAAAAACTGAATCGCGCAACAGAATTGCGCGATATTTGCAAGTATAAGACACCTTTTTATTGTAACAGTGCTGCAAAAATGCAATTCTCACCGACTTGTAGTATGAAAACCACAAAATCCGGTAGAATCAGAAATATTGTTAGCGCTGAGGGTCGATCGAAAGATATCCGCCGCCAGTTCTGCTTTCTGATATTTTCAGCATATTCAGCCTCTTGACATTCAATCCTTCCGGATTCAGGTAAAAATACCAGGGTCGTACCGCAATATCATCCACAAGAATGGATTTTGATTTTGAAAGCAGGATGTCCGTATAGACATACATTTCCGCAACAAGAGGATTGGAAACAGGCTTTCCCGGAACTGATCCGTATATCGATCTTTTGACTCTATCAACAATTTTCATTTCAAGCATCATCGGGATCAGCGCGTATATTGCATTTTCGGTCGCCCGATTGCCGCCATAAAGATCACCCATTTTCTCAATGGCAAAACGGGTATTGAGCCGATCCTGAACCCTGAAACCCGCACTCATGATACGGAGCATTTCATAGCAGAATGGATAGGCTGCGGCGATCAGACAGAGCAGTAAAGCTGTCTTATCCGTTTCGGACAGCTCAAGATAGGTTGCAGGAGAAAGGAGATCGGCGCACTGCCGGGATGATCCTGTCTGCATAACCATACGGGAAACGATCTGATATCCTTTTTTTCTGCGATTTTCACCCGTAAAATGTTCGGACAGATCCATCAACACATCATCCCTGTTCAGTTTTCCGGTTTTTAAAAATGTGATGAATGCTCTGTCCAGAACAGTAATCGGAATTCGTTGGTTGATTCCGATATATTTGTCATGCGACGTTATATTTCTGCGAACGGAACCAGAACTTCCCAAAAGTGGCTACCTCCATGGGTAATGACGATGTCATTCGGTGAAACAAAAGCAGAATTATCCCTGAGATACAGCGAAAGGCCGAGAATGCCTGCATTTATATCCGGATTATTCTGCTGAAATGATTTCAGAAACGATTCATTGGCAAAATGCCGGTGTCGTTTGCTTCGTGACAAGGAACCAATTTTCTCGCTCATTTTTAAATTGTTAATGCCTCTGGCTTCAATACTACCATGATCGGATGTAATAAATACCGTGAATCCGGACTGTTTGAGATACAGAATCATACCGATCAGATCACTTTTTTCCAGCCAATGACGGGTATCAATATAAAACTGTGACAATCCCAGCACATTGCCGTGCATCATGTCATCAATATCGTTGCACACCATACCCGCAATCGACGGCAGCGCAGCGCCTGTAAATGCAGAATCTGTAAATATAGCGCCTGCTTCCAGCAGGCTGCAACCATGCGCCACCCGCCTATATGCCGTTTGATACCTGGCATACCCGGCATCTCGCCAGTATTCCATAAACAGCTTCTCTTCATTGCTGTTATCAGTAGTCAAATCCGGCCGTGCGCCTTTAAACAACGCCTGCCTGGACCATGCGGTTATCGACGGTATCCAGGCAAAAATAGCAAAACTGGTGCTGTGCAACCCTTTTTGGATAAGCATCGCCTCAACAATCCGCCATTGCCAGTAATTGAGGCCATCAATTACAACCAGCGCCTTTTTGCTGGCGCGATGATTTTTCAGATAATCCAGAACCCGAAAGACATAATAAGGTTGCTTGACAGCAGACCTGGTTTGAAGGGATTGATAGGAATTATCAAGGAATATCTGAAACCGACTATTGATGCGTTTTTCAAGTCTCTCTGTTTCTGCGGTCAATTCATCATCATCCAACTCCAGAACGATCAGCTTGTTTTTGGCGATAAACTGAATCAAGAAAAACCACTGATGCGGGTCATTTTCGATCCGCTCAAGATAGGCTGAAATACAATCCATCAAATGATTGGCATCTTCTCGCCGGGACTGTCGTTCATCATGATAGATGCCGATCTTTGATTTGCGTTCCTGCCAGGTACTCCGGTTCACTTTAACCGGCGCCAACCTGCCGGTTACAAAAGCGTTGATCACCGTCTTGTTCAGGGAACTCTCTTCAAAATTGATTTCTTGAGAACCATTCAGGATGTACGCTTCCCATTGTTTCTGTAAAAACGGAAAAAATGACTTTTCTGAAACCGTTTCCGTGGAAATTCCCGGAAAATGCTTTACAAAGCGTTTGGACAAAAATTCGAGGACTGGTTGGTTTAGGGTATATGGTTCAGAAAAAATAGTCATCAGGCTGCTAAGCAACCGCTCTTTACCGCCCAGGCCATCCACATCCACGAAATAGATATTTTCCAGCACAAACTTGATGGTTTGATCCGGCCCAAGTGGATCAAATATCTTTTTGGAAAGTGTAAACAGAACATCCAGAATTCTGCTATCAAGCCTGGTAATGGTCTTCCGATCCAGGCATGGAAATAGGTCGCTGATAGTGACTTTGGCATAGCCCATCAGCTCCCGTATATCCGGTAGTAGTTTAAAATCATTTACGGAATGGATTAGATAGCGCGCATCAGAATGCCGGATATCCAGCTCGAAAGCAATTCTGAGATCAAGTGAAGTATCACATCCGACAATCACAAACCCGGCGTTGGCGGCAGCATCCAGAAGCGATTCATGCGTAAGCAGTTGATCTTTGTCATACACAAACTCATGCTGTTTGTGGCTGACGATAAGCGAAAGGAATTGATCGTACCATTGGCTCATGGCATAACCTTTACAAGCATCAAGCAGCGCAGATCCGGCAGAACCTGGCAGTTTGCACTGAATTCGTCACGCCATGTCGCCTTCTCCCGTTCCAGACGGTTCAGCCGGGACTGACGGATATTTTCAATACCGATCCGGTTCAACTGTCTATTTCTGAAATCAAAGGCATTTCCCTTGTTGAGCCGTATTTTTTCAGTTCGTGAGACAATATCTGCTTCCATTTCCTGATACCGTCCGGATAGAACATCTTCGGCTGCGGCGCTCATTTGCTGCAACGCCGTTTCTGTTTCCGGAGGCAGCATGGCGGAGACCACCGTAAAACTTTTTCGCTCTTGAGACAGCCTCTGCCAGATGTCGCTGGAGTATGTCGCAAATATATCCCCCTCTGCGGAACAAAATATTGGCACTGTTATCTCCTTGGTTTCAAAGCGATTTTTTACGGTCAGTCGCCACAGGGACCAATATCCGTCCACCGATTTCATGGCTGAAAACCGGATAATCGGTATGGGCTGGCTTGCCAGATATGGGACTGCCTGGCTTAGAATAGTTTTGATGATGTCATGCTGGAGGCTCAACGGTTCCGGAATGGGATTGTTCAGACTTTCCCGGACATCAAAGGTATATATCTGGTCCTGATAGCCCGGAAACGTGAAGCGAATTCCCCCAATCACCCGTTGAAACGGAAGATGATGTACGTCCATATAAGATTCCGTCATGGTTTCCAGCCATTTCGGAAGCGGACTGTATTTGATCTTATCGGCTTTATCGGTTGCAATCCGGGCCCCATCCAGGACCGGCAGTACTCCTTCCGTAGTCTGATATTCCGTTAGCTTCTGTTTGATATCTTCCAGCCAGCTCGCACTCTCTTTCTCGAACGCTTCAGGAGATAAAAGTGATGTCAGATAGAGCCGATTGATGCTTTCCCTTTCCAGCGTGCTGTCCAGGACATCGGCTGTCTTGTCGATGCCAAGCTCATCCATGATCTGATTCAGCTTGATTTCGATGACTTCATAGACCCTGCGGTCCACCGAATTATCCAGCATCAGATTGATGGCCAGCACTTCATGCTGCTGCCCAATCCTGTCAACCCGCCCGATCCGCTGTTCCACCACCATCGGGTTCCATGGCATGTCGTAATTGATGACAATGTATGCAAACTGCATGTTCAGGGATTCACCGGCTGCATCGGTGGAGATCAGAATCTGTGAGGCCTCCTTGAACTGCTTTAAAGCCTCCATTCTGGCTTCAAATTCCATGGACCCATTGATGATCTGGCAGAGATATCCCCCATTTTCCTGAAGGATTTTTTTCAGCATGCGCTGGGTGGCGGTAAACTCGGTAAAGACAAGAAACTTGATATCCGGATCATTTTCCAGTCGTTTCAGCTCTGTCAGTTTCTCCAGAAGAAATTCCACTTTGGCATCGGTTTCCGTATTCAGGCATTCTCTGGCCAGTTTGGTAAGCGATTTCAATGTTTCCAGCTCGGCGCCGTAGTTGGCATGAACTTCGGCAATAATGGTCAGACTCTGTTCATCAACATCGAATGCGGATGGCTCCATCTGGAGCAACTCGGACAGATTGCAAAGTAACCGTTCACTTCCCCTCGCAGCGGGAAGGGGTTGGGGGGATGGAAAATTGATTTTTGATTGTTCTTCCGTAAGCTTTGCCGCCCGTTTTTCCATTGAATCCAGAATCGCCTGGGTGGAACTGCTGATCATCCTCTGGAACAGCAGCATCACAAAACTATAGGACATGTTGCGGGTCTGCTGCGCCAGATTAAATCCGTAAATGACATAGTCCGTCACCTGCCCATAGAGCAGTTGCTGCTTTCTGTGCCGGATATCATCCCATACTACACTATGTTTTTCAGTCCGTCGTTTGTTAAACAGCGGGTTGCCGTTGTAGTCAATCGCATGTCGTTTTTCGGTTCGGACCACAACCGGGTCCAGATCCGGAATGGATGGCATGCCTTCACCTGCAAAGGCATCGGCATCCAGAAGCTGTAGTATCCTTCGAAAATGATCGGATTTCCCGCGATGCGGTGTTGCAGACAACAGAAGAACATTTGGAATGGCATTGCACAGAATATCCGCCATTTTATATCGACTGACTGTCTCGTCGCCGCCGCCCACTTTGTGACACTCATCAATGATCAGGAGGTCGAACTCGGCGTCAATAACGCTCTCCAGGCGAAAGCGGTTATGGGTTTCCACTTTCTGCAGGCTCCACCCGCGCCGTTTTTCAATCGGTTTCAGGGAATCCATGGAAACAATCACCTGATTGTGCTGGCTCCAGAAATTGATCTCGTTATCGGCTTCCATTACGGAAAAGGTTCGGGAAAGGGTGTTGATATAATCGGTATCATAAACACGAAATGTTTCATTGAAGTGCTGTTTCAGCTCCTGTTTCCATTGCAGCATGGCCGTTTTGGTGACAATGATCAGCACCCGCTTGACAATGTTTCTCAGCTTCAGCTCTTTCATTACCAGGCCGGCTTCGATGGTCTTTCCCATACCGACTTCATCCGCCAGCAGAAACCGGATGAACTGCCCGGACATCACCTTTTCAAGGGCCAGAATCTGGTGTGGCAGGGGAATAATGCAGCTTTCAAACGGCGCCAGAACCTTCTGGGTGGCGATCTCGTTTCGAATCCGGGCAGCCATTGCATGAAAAGCAATTTGTGAAGCTGGAATTTCAGCATCGCTTTCCTGAATTCCGCTTTCGGGAACATCCAGTATCTCCCCGCTTGACAGGATACGAATCTGAACGATCGTCTTGCCAAAGACTTTTTTTCTGGAAATGATCTCGATTTCTTTGTCGTTATAGCGCAATTTGTCCTCAAAGATTTGTTAGACAGGATTAGCAGGATTCTTTTCTATCATAATTCATAATTCATTGGCCAAGGTCTTTCTGTACTTTTTTATTGTGTTTTCAATTTGATCAGTTTTAATTTCTCTTTGTCTGCGCACTTCGGATCGTATTGATTTCACATCCTTTACAAGTTGTTCTTTCCAACCGTATTTGTTATGTAAATTCAATAAAGTCAGGAAAGTTCTCTTTAGATCACCATCATAACTTTTCTGTACAATTTCAAGAAATTGCTTCTCAACAGCAGGCGATAATTCTATTGAAATCATGATGTTCCTTTCGGAAACTGTAAGAAAACGAACATTTTTCATATCAGAGCCGAATATGCTCTGGCGAAAACATCCTCGGCATCTTTAAGCTCAACCATACCATCATCTACTTCTCTGCAACGCTTTCGAATCTCTTCACGCCAGGCAGGGGATATCGCCGCCACATTAGAATTATAAAGACTTTCATTGAGTTTTTCGGCCACCGATGCCCGATTTTGAGGCGGCAATGCTTCTGATAAAATCTCTTCTACTTTTATAAATTTTTCCACGCCGCTTCCTCCTCGGGTTTAAGCCAATCTTTTGATAAGGATGATTCGCTCATTATGGCGATATCCAGCTTTTCCCGAACTCTCTTTGCCTTCATAAAATGTACAAAATCAAGCACTTCTATTAGAAGCGGTTCCGGCGCCTCATCAATTTCGTTTATAAGCAATTCCTTTGTATTCATAATGCTATACCTCGTCATTGGGGTAGTCCTGAATCGGCAACTATTAGAATGGTGACAAAATCCTTGTTCGTCCAGCAGTGTTTGAATCCAGTAAGAAGGGCCTCCACCCGAACGTCTTTCAGGCGGTTTCCTTTGGGATTTCGGGTCAGTTCCAAATAATTGAAGACAGAGCGTTTCGAACCGTATCTCTAACAGCGCAAACCATCTCGAAAGCTTCCCTGGCTTCACTTTCGCCGATGGATTCCCAATCTCCAGGATAACGGGTTTCGGTGGCATAACGGTTAAGCGGCTGTACAGCCTCAATAGAAAACTTTAAATGCCCCACCTTCTGCAGCAGATTGAAAAGGACCACAAGGTCATGGGTTTTTGGAAAGTCCACATTCCGGTATATCAAGAGAGCTTTCAGATATTTTTCCGCACATTGCTGGCAGTGGTAAGAAACAGTGTCGAAAGGGCAGTTTTCCTTGAGAGTCAGGACGTACTCGGCATTGCGAAAATCATTTTCCGCCTTTTCTACCCATCGTCGTACTTCGGCATTGATTTCATGTGGCGTGGTCATAGATCACCTTTCCTTCCCGATCGGCCTGGCGAATGACGGTGCCTATAATATTTTTCTGTCGCTCATATTGTTCAGGCGTCAAAACCAGAAAGTCCATAGGGACGCTTCTGTCGGACATTAACAAATCGATTTCATTGGCTTTCTGCCGTGTCGAGCCATCAACACCCATTACGATCAACAGATCAAGATCACTATCAGGTCCGGGGTGACCATTGGTATATGATCCAAAAAGAATGATGCGATGTGGATGGAAGCTCGAAACGATACGCTGCTTCGCTTTTTCAAGAACATCAGTAATGTTGCTATGCATTGTTCACCTCTTCATCCTTTTTTTATCCTCTCTCTTTGGCAATATCGTAGAACATCAAAAGCTGTTCATCTTCCAGCAGGATATTCTGTGGAATTCTTTCGGCAACTGTCAGAATAGTGACGAAATCCTTGTTCGTCCAGCAGTGTTTGAACCCGGTAAGAAGGGCTTCCACCCGAACATCTTTCAGGCGTTTTCCTTTGGGATTGCGGGCCAGATCCAAATAGCCGTTGAATTCTTTCAACAGGATTCTATTCCTCATGGCTTCCCGGTCTTTGGCCTCGTGAATGTCCGGTGTACGCCATGAGCCGTCTGGCAGTTGGATAAAATTCTCTTCGAGAAGCACCTTCAGCTCCGGCAGGATATCGCCTTTGCGAACAGCGGTAATAGCCTTCATCCATTTTGGGTGCAGGTCGGAATAGGTCTGTGGGATTTTATTTAGTTCAATCTTCAACCATTCCAGCCCGTCGCGCTCGGTTTCAAAATTCATAGCCATCTGTTCAAACTGTGGATTGGCGGCCTTTTTTTCGTCATAAGCCGCAACCTGGTCCGGCAGGAAATACATGCCATCCCGCTCCCTGAATTTTGATAACAACAGCTCCTGAAAATCCGCTGCATCCAGTGGCACGGGCAAGCCACGCATGATATAGAGTGATATCAGCCTGTCATACAGAATTTTTGGACTTCGCTCGATAATGGCGGTGGTCTTTTGATTTTTGATGAAATGAACCGGTAGGTGCTTGAGGTGTTCTTCCAGAAACATCCGCACGCTTTGGGTGTTACCGGTGTTGTCTGTAAATTGGTGTTCAAAATTATCTGAGGGCTTGTAGCAACTGATGACCAAATCTTGCTTAACAGCGGTTGTTGAGGTAACAGCATTAAAGCTTCCCTGTTGTTTGTCAATTGATGCAACATTGGCTATGACAAATCCTGCCCGTTGCAGGGCGGTCTGAATGCCGTTCCACACTGCTGCGCTGGTATTGCTGAATTCCACGGTCATCCATTTGCCTGGCTTCAATATCCTGAAATACTCTTTGAAGCAGCGAGTCATGATGACATGGTAATCCTGGATGGTCTTTCCCTGTGACCTGTTTTCGATTGCTTCGGTTTTGTTGTTGGTTTTTACCTTGAGCCAGCTTTCCCAAAGAAAATTAAGTTCGGAATACATTATGTTGGCACCAAAGGGAGGGTCTGTGAAAATGTAGTCGATGGAGCAGTCAGCTATTTGAACATAGTTATTAGCAGATTGCTGAGTGATGATTTGACGACAAAGCATTAAATTCAACGCATTCAATAGCCTGTTTAATTTCCCTTTCAGGATGTACTCTGGAGAGACCTCAGACACTTGAGAACCAACGTATAATGTACCCGATAAGTACCTATTTACTTGGCTGAAATGGGTTGGTCCATATCTATTTAGCTTTGACAGTCCAAGAGTAGCCTGTTCAATAAAAAATTCGACATGCCCATCTCCGGCAATGGTAAGCCTTCGTGCCTGTTCGTATAAAATGGACAGTGCATAAAGCGCGCGCTTTGTATAGTAATGATGAACGTAGGTGATTCCTTCCCTCAAAGGTTCCCCCGTTTTGTCTCCTTTCTGAATTTTATCTGTCGGAAACCAGTACGGGATATCCATCCCTTCAATTTTCTGGATCAATGCCAGATCAAAATTATCAGGAGATTTTTCATGCCGTTTTCCGTCCACAGTATAGTTGATCAGCACCGGTACTGTTTTGGTTTGGGTAATGGTAGAGCCAGCATCCTGCTGGCTGGTCGTAAAGTTCGCGCTGGCATCTTGCTGGGAAATTGATAGCCTGCTGGAAGCAGGCTCTACATGTTTATCATAAAGGGTCCGTTTGGCTTTGGAGACACTTCTTTTGGTGTGGAGCGCATGACAATGGGTACAGTTGAAATTATCTTTAACCTTGCCTGCCTGCTTATCCACTGCCTCATTCCAGAAGATGATTTCTCCCCCGCAGTCCGGGCAAACAAAGACATCACTCCAGACCACATAATTAATTTTTCCAACCGCTCCAGTTTCCGGGTGCCGTGTTTCATACATCCAGCCGCATTCCGCTTCGACTTCATTCAGAATCCGTTTTGCTTCTTTTTCAAATTCATCAACATCCACCGGCGTATTATAATTGTAGGCGATAAAGCTGGCGATGGGGGACAGATCGCCGCAGATAGCTTTTCGTGGACCCCATTGGGGTGTTTTGCCGAACATTTCCCGCCATTCAATTTCAATCCGATGCTTCAGTTCATTGTCCGGGTTGCCGCACATCTGGGCCGCCACACCGGTCATGCCGGTACCCGCAAAACCGTCAAATACGATATCGCCCGGCTGGGTATAGTGCAGGATATAGCGCATGATGGCCGGATGCGGCACTTTGGTGTGATAGCTGTGAGCATTGTAAATGGGGTTGTTCTTTCCTTCACTGACATCGCTGGCGTATGGTTCTGTCACCTGAAAATCCGGTTTTCTGCCGGGAATGTCGTCTTTTTCCATTTCCCATTCGGTAACAAAATCATTGATCCATGGATTGGGGCAGGCGGTGTAATAGGGCGGGTCGCTCAGGGCGATGATGTCTTCATCTTTGCCAATTGGGAAACCCTCCATCTGCTTGAGTTCCGGCAATTTCCCGCGTAATTCATTTCTGAAATATTCCCGTCTGTTTTCATCGGAATCAAACGACATTCCAAGGCAGGTCACCGGTTGGGCTGTTCGCTGACTTCCTGCATCTTCAGCGCCGGGAAGGCCTTTAGGCTGTGGTACTCGCGTTCTCTTCCGGAGCTGATTTTTGACATGTTTAGGTCCATCGTCCATAGTGTGATCTTTCAATCCCGTTACCCTTTCAATCCCATTCGTATTTTGCTTCGCTCAGTTGATAGGTTACATCAGACAGGTCAAAATAAGTGTCTTCATGTTCTTTTGTCAGATAGAGGCGATGGTTATCAATCATGCAGTTGCTGATTAAGATCAGTCCGTGATGCCGGGAAAAATCTTTCAGTACTCTGACGGATTGCTTCAATTCGGGTTCCAGCAGAATCCCCATGTTATGGATAACGGTTGCGGGGATGTTTATCCAGGGGAATTCTTTCAGCCCTTTCTGCAGTATGTCCGTAATACATGCATCCAGACAAAAATATAGACTTTTCGAAAACGATTTTGACTGAGTTATTGATTGGCGGGGTTTTACAATACCGCCTTCTTCCGCTATTTTCTGATGATTTCGCAAACACTGCGCCAGTTCTTTTCCCATATCAACCGGCGACATCGGGTTTTGAAAAATGGGAAGCGAACGGATATCCGGGGCATCTGTCAACACGATTCCAATGTGGTTTCGCTGGGATTTCTGGAAGATTATCATGTCTGTCATCCGAAGCTGATTTCTGACATGTTCCCGCCCATCATCCACAGTTTGATCTTTCACTCCGGTTACCCTTTCAATACCATCCGTATTTTGCTTCGCTCTTTTCCTTCACAGAGCTTATTGATCCAGTCCGTTATGGCAGAAATGGCCTCGTTTGGCGTCAATGGTTTGCTGAATATGGATTTGATGTTTTCTGCGGTCAACTCGACCTTTTCAATGCCCTTGGAGAGTGTGGCAATCAGTTTCCGCAATTGGGGCGCATTGGCGACTGTCAGATCGCAGGTTCCATTTCTGAAATTCTCTACCAGTGCCTGTTCGTTTGCATCCAGCATATCCAGATTACCTGTCACGCTTGGATCTTTGAAGATGGAACGCATGGCCTTTATCCATTTATCCAGGATAACCTGAAGCTGTTCCTCAAGATCGGCCATTCGGTAAACCTGCTTTCCGGCATGGTCTTTCGGGTTGAAATCATGATAAGGCTCTTCTTTCACCCTGTCTTTGGTTACAGTTTCATCCCCTTCTTTCAGGGATGTGATGATATCCAGCCAGTTGGTATATTCCAAGGGCGATAAAAAATCGGCATCGCGGATGATGTCGCAAATCCGCTTATTGTCCGATGTCATGATCTTTTCTTGTTGTAGCGCCGATTCTCTGGATAGTCGGTATCGGGTGTAGCCGGTCAGATAGTAATCGGCATACCGGTCAATAAGGGCCTTCAACGTGGTTTCATACCGGGTGATCTCGGTTTTGTCGCTGGATGAGAGCTTTTGCGGCAGTTGATCAATGGCATTTTGGATATCAACAGTCAGCGACTGTTCATCCGGTGCCAGAAATGAGCGCGCCTGAACCAGATAGGTGACTAATTTAGAAAATTTCTGTGACCGGTCATACAGTTGTTCAATTTGCGAGCAAAGCTGGTAGGCAGAGAAAATCTCTTTCAATTTATCAGATGAAAAAGGGAAGTTTTTCAGTTTGCCGATAGTATTATAAGGCTGAATCTGGTCCAGGGTTGCCGAAAGCCGTTCAAGCGCGGACTGGTGAGCCAAAACCTGCTCCTCGGGAATCAGCGCAATGTTTCGGCATTTGATGCCGGTTGCCGCCAACGTTTTTGCCTTAACTGCCCGATCAACCATTTCCTTTGCTTTTGTAGCGATCTGAATATAGGTTTCACCTTTCTCCAACTCCACCGTCAGATCAGGCAAACCCAGGGATTCAAAAAGGGTTCTGATAGCCTCTCCCGGTATCTTTTTAGAGGATTTGACATTGGCAAAGCAGGACATGTCATCGTTGTTCAGCTTCAGCGCCTCATCAATAGTCAGGGCATTGATCATCCGGGTGCTGTTGATGGTGATTTCGATTTTGCCGGTAAATACCAGCGCAACCAGAACTACAAACTCCAATTGATATTCCAGATGATAATCCGATGAATACCAGAGGTTGTGTTTTGCATAATGACAATAGAGAATCTCGTCCCGATTTAGAACAACACTGCCTCCTTTTTCCGCCAGCTTTTCCAGGATGCTTTGAGCGAACCGTGAATTCTGGATATCAATCATGGTCCCGGCCCAGAGCCCCAGTCCAGTCAAAATCGCCTCGCCTTCGCGGTTCGCCTGGCCAGGTTTTACGATTCTGGTCAGGGCGTTTTTTATCATTCCATCGAAATTGTCTTTGCTGATCGGACGATTCAAATCCTTGAAAGCCGGATAGTGCGGATGTTTTTCATTGAAGTGGTTATTGAGCAGACGGGCGGCGACACTGCCGAAAATCTGTTCTTTTGTACTGCCTTCCGCTGGTAGTGGAAAAGACTTTAGGGGTTTGCTCTCGCCGTTATAAATGACATTGGTTTTTTCGAGATATTCGGTTTCAAAAAGGGCGGTGGCACGCTTTAACAGCGTATCCAGTTTGTCCCTGAATGCACTTTTCTGATGGCTGGGGGCAGGTCCCTCCATGGATTTGGCCGCACCAAATAATCGGATGGCGTTTTTAACGTCATCGCTCAAATCAGACATATCAAAATAGACTTCATCCGCCACTTCATTGATGTTTGTTTTGGAGAATATCGGACAGAAGAAAATATAATATTCCTGAATCGGCTCAGTGGTGCTGCGCTCGTTGGGATTGCCAAAAAAAATGTAGCCCAGGCGGTACGATTTCTTATCCAGCCAGTTCAGACTGTGCGCGAAAATTTTAAATCCCGGCCGATAGGCGTTCTGATTCAGCATGATGATATGCTGCATTAAATCAAAGAAATAGGCATCGGATCGTTCCGGGTCCCGTGAAAGCACCTGCTCCGCATAATCCTTGATATCCTGGTCAAAATTTCTTCCCCCCTCCACCCGAACATAGAATTCATGAGTTTGATCGTTGACATCAATGTATGAACCGCTGGTCGCGGTCACCAACTGCTTGGCGATGGTTTCGACATTGGCCAGAAGCAGTTCGCTATCAGTTACCCCCGGCATGGTGATGCAAAGGTCGTCACACAGGGACTTGGGGTTGGCGCCGTTTTTCTTGTTCAGATCATCACAGAGAATGGACAGGCACAGGGCATTGGCAATGGCGGTTGCTACCGGTTTTTTATTGGACCGCGCGCCAGTGAAATAAGCGTGGATTTTATCATGAATGATTTCCGAAATATCCTTGATCTTGCGGATATCCGGAATGTTGTTCATGGAACTGGATAGTTCTTTCCAGTAACTGTCGTATGTTATCAGGCCCGGTATCAGGGATGGCACATCGGTATCAATGATCTCTTCAAAATTGAGGCTTAACACCTTCAGAATTTCCCGCTGGCTTTTGCCGTGTTTAACCCGCTCAAAATGGTGGATATAACGTGGATGAACCGGGAACAATTCCACATATTCGTTGAAACGGTTCTGCATGTCTCCAAAGAGGTGAGAAAATCCGGACAGGTGCTGTCGAACAAGCGCCTTCTGATGTTCATTTTTTTTCAGCAGCCTTTCCTTGACCACAAAGGAGACATCTTCTTTGGTGATCAGAATATCCGCATATCGATCCTCAACCTTGTTCATAATCTCAGACTCATGCTGAAATTCAGGGGAACGATAGAGATACTCCTGTACACCAAACATCAGCTTGAATCGCGAATTGTCGCACATCTCACCCAGTTGACGCAGCAGCATCAAAGCATTGCTGAGAACATTGGGGCTGCGTCCCTTCAGATATTCCAGCAGTTCGTCAATGACGATCAGCAGATGCTTGTCTGGAAATGTCTCCTCAAATTCAGCCATCATCTGCTGAATCTGCACTTTCCAGGAAAAATTGGATGTCTCATCAAAGGTGAATTGAATACCAAGAGTTTCCAGAAATCGTTCAATATGGGCGAAGACAACATCCTTCAGTGGTTTGTCTGTTCCAATTTCGAACCGGAGCACCTTGTATTGACCGGCGAACTTTTTAAAATCCTCCCGGATTCCATCATCCTGCAGATGACTCAGAAGCGACTCATTTTCCGCAATGCTGGAGATAACCGCCATCAGATGGGATTTGCCTGTGCCGTAACTGCCCACAATCTGAATACCCAGGGTCTCTCCGGATGGAGCAACAGAGAGGTTTTTGACAATAATTTCCCGGATATCCTCTTTGATCTTCTGAGAAAAAACATATTGTTTGACGAGACTCTCGGCAATTTCCGTTTCAGACGATGTCACCAGTTTGACCACCGAGGTAATGGGTCCAAATTGGATCAGATCACGATATTTCATCAATGCTTTCTCCATCGATCAGTTGACATAGACTTCAAGATAATGA
>SESB01001575.1_pt1 | contig 14618 bp, 14 predicted proteins | sample 3171441 | NCBI WGS metagenome assembly SESB01 (sample SAMN06051867, study PRJNA518727) | freshwater metagenome | biome: subpolar coniferous forest; feature: holomictic lake; material: water; isolation source: holomictic Lake 227, 6 m depth | place: Canada: near Kenora, Ontario | collected...
TTTCTTCTGCCAATTTAAATCCATCCATATTTGGCATCATTACATCCAATAAACAAATATCAAATTTTTCACGCTGAAAAGCTGCTAAACCTAGTCTTCCGTCTCTTTCCAGAGTTACTTCATAATCATTTAATTCCAAATAATTTTTCAATACCATACCCAGGTTGGTATCGTCTTCACACAATAGAATTTTACTTTTTTTATCTTCCATAACATCTTATTTATTCTTCAAATAAAGTTAAAACAAACCCATTTCAACTCCTAATCTGCTCAATCTTTTGTTAAAAAGCAGGAACGGTAAATTGGGCTAGTTAGTTTACTTCTCCAAGTTCCGCTAAATTCTCGGGATTGCAACCTGTTTTGTTAAGCAATATTTTAGAATTAAACGATACTACCATCTTCTTTTATCAATATCAGTTGTTCTGATTCCATAAATTTTAGAACCTTCCAGATATCATCTGCTTCATTAGTCTGATATTGTTTGAGTATTTGTTCAACTGAAGTGCCATTGGATACTTGCGCTTGAATTGTTTTTACAATAGCCTGAAACTGAGATGTACTTAGTGAAGTTTTTTTTCTGTTTAAACAGTTATCGCATTTGCCACATCTATTTGTTGTTTTCTCTCCGAAATAGTTAGAAATAAAACTACTTCTACAGGTATCATTTAATTGAATGTATTGAAGCATGGCCTCTATCCTAAACTGATACTGCTTCTTTCTTTTAAAATAAAGGTCCTGATCAATATGCAGATATTCTGCAGGTGCCCGGTTGAGTATAAAATAAATTTGAGGTGTTTCTTTTTGAGGTTGGTATTCAATAATTCCTAATTGATTTAATTTTTCCAACTGCTTTTTGATTTCATCGATGGGTGTTCGAAGAATGCGAGAAATTTGATTTTCAAAAATGGAGGTACTGTTATCATAAATACCTTGATAGGTACGTAATAATGTTTTGATAATTGGTTCCAGATCCGGATAATTTGATTCGAATGAATAAAGACTTTCTTTATCAATTTGAAATTGTATTCTCGATGGCAAGAAAATATTTTCCGATAAAACACAATGCCCTTCCTGTTCTAAAATTTTAAGTGTGTTACTTACTAAATAGGCATCGAGTTGAAAGTTATTTACAAACTCATGTAAATCAAAATCGAAATACTGCATTTCGCCAGCACCAACAGGCAACTGCAAGAAATTAGCAAGGTCTTGATAGATTTTTTTAATGATAGGAATCGAGGGATACCGTTTATCGGTCATTGCTTCAAGAGATTCGATATCTGAAGAATGATAGATCAAAACTGCAAATGCCTTATTTCCATCCCTGCCTGCTCGTCCAGCTTCCTGATAATAACTTTCTATACATTCCGGAGTATCAAAATGTATTACGGTTCTTACATCTGGTTTATCAATGCCTAGGCCAAATGCATTGGTACATGTTATGACCCTTATTTTATTCTGAACCCATAAATCCTGTTTTGTTGTTCTCTCTTCAGAACTTAATCCTGCATGGTAATGGTCGGCATTTATTTTGTTTAATTGCAAAAGCTCAGCCAGTTCCTTTGTTTGCCTGCGATTATTGCAATACACAATACTTGAACCCGGAACTGCTTCCAATATTTCAATTAGTTTATTAACCTTACTATCTACTTTAAATACACTATAAGATAGATTCTGTTTTTCGAAGGATTGCTTAAATGTAAAAGCTTTTTGCATTTCTAATTTAAGCAAAATATCTTTCTGAACTTCTTCTGTTGCTGAGGCCGTAAGTGCCATCATTGCTATATCAGGCAGGGCTTCTCTGATATGTGCAATTCTTAAATAAGAGGGTCTGAAATCATATCCCCATTGCGAAACACAATGCGCTTCGTCAACAACAAGTAAACTGATTTTTAAGTATGGAAGTAATTCTTTAAATATTTTTGTTTCTAAGCGCTCAGGAGATAAATAAAGAAATTGGTAATCACCTTCAATCGCATCTTGTAATATACATTTTACTTCATAATAGGTAAGACCACTATGAATACTTGCAACAGAAATTCCTTTGCTTTTTAAATGCGCTTCCTGATCTTTCATTAATGCGATCAAAGGACTAATTACAATGCAGACTCCCTCCATCATTAAAGCAGGAACTTGAAAGCAGATAGATTTTCCACCTCCTGTTGGTAAAAGTGCTAAAGTGTCGTTGCCCGCTAATATTGAATCAATGATTTCCTTCTGCATGGGGCGGAAGGAATCAAATCCCCAGTATTTTTTTAGTATTTCATTTGGGTTCAACACCATTGTATAGGGCCGTATTTAAATAACTTTCTTATAGTTCAATCGAACCGAATTAATTGCAAGTACAACGTCACTCATGGCCATCGTTAAAGCACTAAAAGTGGGACTCAAAAATCCAAAAGCTGCGATTGGGATGGCCACAATATTATAAATAAACGCCCAGAAAAGATTTTCTTTAATGGTAGTATAAGTATGCTTGCCCAAACCAAGAGCAAGAGGTAGATTTTTTAATCCGTGGTTCATAAGAACTACCTGTGCACTTTGCATTGCGATATGTGATGCGTCGCTTAGTGATATTCCAACAGTTGCTTTTGCTAATGCAGGTGCATCGTTAATGCCATCCCCGATCATGGCAGTAGGTTCATGCTTATTAAAATTTTCAATAGCAATTAATTTTTGCTCTGGAGTTTGTTCTGCAAGCCATTCATCGATATGTAATTCCTGTGCAACCTGTTCACATTTTTCTTTTTTATCGCCACTTAATAAGATGGTTCTAATTCCTTTTGAACGCAACATTTCAATAACTTGTTTTGCTTCTGGTCTTATTTCATCTGCTACATCAATCCATCCCATTAATTCATCGTTTCGAGTAATATAAACGTTGTGCGAATGATCGGCACTGATTTGAGTTACAGCTTTATAAGATACTGCAGCATACGTATTTCCAGATTTATCTGTGGCAATCATTCCAAGCCCTTTCTGTTCCTCAATTTTTGCCCAACGCAAATCATCTTTTATTTTCCATTCTTTGCTGATACATTTAGCAATAGGGTGGGTGGAGAATCTTTCTAAAGAATAAGCTGCCTTTTTAAAGCTGGCAATTCCTTCTTCTGTTTGATCTGTGGATTCAAATTTTTGAATCGTAAAATTTCCAGTTGTAAGGGTGCCTGTCTTATCAAAAACAACCTGACGGATATCTTTAAATATTTCTAAGCTTTTTGCATTTTTAAAAAGAATCCCATTTTTTGCAGCCCTGCCTAATCCTACAGCAATTGCCGCTGGAGTTGCAAGTCCCATTGCACAGGGGCAAGAAATAACGAGCACTGCAATGCCTCTTAATAAACTTTCGCTAAAGCTATAATGGCCAATAAAGTAATTTCCCAATAATGCGATTAGTGCAATACTTAAAACTACTGGTACAAATATGGCACTGATTTTATCAGCTAGTTGTTGAACTGGTGGCTTTTCGGTTTGGGCTTCTCTAACAAGTTTAAGGATATTAGATAAAACTGTATTTTCTCCAACTGCTGTAATATATGCTTTGATCGAACCTTTTTCAACTGTACTGCCACCGATTAAAATATCGTTCATTTTCTTTTCAATTGGCACACTTTCTCCAGTAATAATTGCTTCGTTTATACTGGCTTCACCCCATAAAATTTTACAATCCATAGGAACGGGTTCGCCAGAATTGATCAATACTAAGTCGCCAACTTTTAATGTCTTGCTTTCAACAGGAAAAACATGCTCTTGGTGTTGGTCGTCATATGCTATCATATTAGCCATTGACTTTTGAGAAACAGCTAATTTCTTTAAAGCCTGCTGTGTGGTTTCAACAGATTTATCCTCTAACCAATTTCCAAGAAATACTAATGTAATGATAGTAGCAGCCGTTTCGTAAAACAAATAATGTGCAGCTTCCCCGATCAGTGTTCCATATAAACTATATCCAAATGCTGCCACAGAGCCAATTGCAATTAATACATTCATATTGGGAATTCCCTTCCATAAACTATGAATTGCGCTACGTCCAAAAAAATCCATACCTACAATAAAAACTGGGATCGTTAATGCAAGTTGAATATAAGGGTCCATCAAAAAATGGATATGCACCCCTGGTATCATATGTAGCATTAGTGGTGCAGTAAAAATGATACAGAATGTAAACCTTTGTAAGTGGTTCTGAAAAAGTCTTTTGGGCCTTTTTACATCTGTTATTTCACCTGTCTCCACATGATAACCTAATCCCTCTATACCTTTCACAAGAGCAGTTTTTGAAGTATCTTCTTTCATTTCAAAGCTTACATCGCCTCCCATGAAATTTACTTTCACTTCTTGCATCCCTTTTTCAGTAAGAAATTTATTTACAGTTAGTGCACAATTTGTACAGCTCATTCCTTCTACTTTCCAATTCACTTTTTCCATCTAGAGTTATTTCATGCAATTTGTTATACATGGGTAAGCTACAAAGGTACTATAAGCTAAAGGGAGAGACTTTCGAAAGATGGATAATATTTTTACATCATTGTGTCAAAAATGGAAGAAATATAGACTGAGAGGGCATTTCAAATGGTTCTTTATCTTTGTATCATGGATGCAATATTTGAGTTGGCACAAATTAAAGCGGTTGCAAAAGCAGTTTGGAAAGAAGGGAAGGCCCATAAGGTCTGGATTTTTCATGCCAGTATGGGAACAGGGAAAACAAGTTTTATCCACGCACTTTGTGAAGTTTTAGAAGTAAAAGATACTGTAAGCAGCCCTAGCTACGCACTCATCAACGAATATGAGAGCCCCATAGCTGGTACTATTTATCATATGGATTGGTATCGATTAAAGGATGAAGAAGAAGCCATCCAGGCTGGAATTGAAGATGCTATCGATTCAGGCAATCTTTGTTTGATTGAATGGCCAGAAAAAGCTGCAGGTTTATTGCCAGACAAACCTTTTGAAGTGTATATGGAAATTTTGAATGAAAAAATGAGGCGGTTATACACAGAACGATTAGAAGATTAATCCCTTTTAAAGAGGTTTATCGGAAATATGTATGGTTTAAATCAAGTATTTTTATAGGGATGAATGCATCATCCGATTTTAATCAATAGAAAATGGCTACATCCAAACCATCCATTAGTGCTTCTTTTCAGTTTGAAACATTGGAGGAAACGCTGGATATTAAACCACAGGGGGAGAAATTATTTATCGGTATCCCAAGAGAAGTTGCTTTTCAGGAAAATAGAATTGCTTTAACTCCTGATGCTGTAGGTGTATTAGTTGCTAATGGAAATCATGTTCAGGTAGAACATAAAGCTGGTGAGGGCAGTAATTATACAGATCAGGATTATGCTGAAGCAGGAGCAAAAATAGTTTACGATAAAGCTGAAATTTATAAATCTCCTATACTTGTAAAAAGTGCCCCTCCTGTAGAAGAGGACTTGCCTTTTTTGCAAATGAATCAAACCATCATTTCTCCAATTCATTTATCAGCCCTAAAGAAACATCATATTGAATCTATGATGGCCAAAAGGATTACCGCATTACGTTTTGAAAATTTTAAAGACGATAGCGGTACATATCCAATAGTGAGAAGTATGAGTGAAATCGCAGGAAGTGCTGTAATGTTAATCGCTGGTCAATACTTAAGTAGTTTCAATAAAGGAAAAGGTGTATTACTCGGCGGTATCAGTGGTATTCCGCCTACAAAAGTTGTGATAGTTGGAGCTGGAATTGTTGGCGAGTTTGCTACTAGAAATGCCTTGGCATTAGGCGCATCTGTAAAAGTTTTTGACAATAATGTTACCCGATTAAAGCAACTCCAAAATAATTTAGGTCAGCGTATTTGGACATCAGTTTTAGAACCACGTATCCTTTCTAAGCAGCTCAAGACATGCGAAGTTGCAGTAGGCGCAATCAGTAATGAATTTGGCAGGGCACCTGTAGTAGTATCGGAAGAAATGGTGGCAGCTATGCGCCCGGGCAGTATTATTATTGATGTAGCTATTGATCGTGGCGGTTGTTTTGAAACCAGTGAATTAACAAGCCACGAAAACCCCACATTTGTAAAGCATGGTGTAATACACTATTGTGTTCCAAATATTCCAAGCGGATTTGCTAGAACGGCTAGTCAGGCTATCAGCAATATTCTGATGCCTTTGATTCTAGAAATTAGTGATGAAGGAGGATTAGAAGAAATGGTATGGCATAATTTTAATTTGCGTGAAGGGATTTATCTTTTTAAAGGGTCATTGACTGACATTTATATTAGTCAAAAATTCGATCTTAAGTTCACAGATCTTAATTTATTGATTGCAAGCAGGAGATAATAAAACATAAATTTTAAAGGTGTTCTATGAGTGATGTTTATTCTGGTGTGAATAGCTTTTTAAATAACCAAAATTTAATTGGGGCAATTGTAATTGTAAGTTCCTTCAGTTATTTTTTTTATCGTAAAAGCAAAATTCATTTTCGAGTGAGATCACACCGAAATAAAGAAGGTGTTGTTGTTTATAAAGCAGAACATAAAGTCTGGTTATTTGGGAAGTGGGAATCAGACTATTTGGGTATACATTCTTTAGAGCAAAAAGAAAAAAATAGGGCGCTTTATATTTTAATGGGATGGCAAAAAAAAGCAGATCAACCATCTATTGAAGAAGAAGAAACTGGTAATTGTACTTATGAATATTATACGGCAGAAAAAGTGAGAGAGTTGGAGCATAATTTGTTGAAAAGGGTTGATGATGTTTAATTGAATAAACCACCCCGTCTGTTCGCTCAGTCGCTCCAGCCACCCCTCCATCGCATGCGATGGAGGGGAAATAAATAATAAATAATAAAAATAAAAAAACAAAAAGCCCCGTTCTTGCGAACAGGGCTTTTTGTTTTTTTATAAAGGCTTTTTATACAAATTTGGTTACTCCTGGAACAGCTACTGGATAATAACCGTCCGGTCCTGGAACTACGGGTGGCGTTGCATCCCAGGCATATACTTTAGGATGAATATCAATGCCCGAATTAATAGCTTTATCCCAATCAATAATTTGTCCACTATAAGTAGCCATTCTTCCAAGGATGGAAGTCATAGTGCTATGTGCTCCATTATCTGCATCTGCAAATTTGTATTCGCCTTTTACAATAGCTGCAAATAGTTCGTCGTGTTCGGTTTGATAAGGATTATTCTCTCCTTTCATATCGTATTGATAAATCGGATTGCCTTTAGAATCAACAATTTTTCCGGCACCACAGAATATTTTTCCTTTCGTTCCAATAAGTAGTTCATCTACTTTACTGGAAGTGCCTGGAATATGTCTACACTGACTATTTAAAATAGAGCCATCAGCGTAATGAAATTCTACATAGTGGTGATCGAAGATCTCTCCGTTTTCTTTTCCTTTACGAACTTGTCTTCCTCCCATTCCTTGGGCTTTAACAGGATGTCCGCCTTTGAACCAATTGATCACATCAATATTATGAATGTGTTGTTCATTAATATGGTCGCCACAAAGCCAGTTAAAATAATACCAATTCCGCATTTGATATTCCATTTCTGTCTGGCCCGCTTTACGTGGTCTAACCCAAACACCATCGTTATTCCACCATGCTTGAGCAGAAGTAATATCGCCTATAAGATCTTTGCGTTTAAATAATTCACGGTAAGAATTTTGATAATGTCTTTGCAAACCAACTACCACATTCAATTTTTTCTGTTTAGCAATTTGTGCAGCTGCTAACACTCTTTGAATACCAGCTGGATCTGTTGCAACTGGTTTTTCCATAAACACATGTTTGTTTTGCGCTATGGCTTCTTCAAAATGTATTGGGCGAAAACCAGGAGGGGTAGTGAGTATTACTACATCGGCTGCAGCAATGGCATGTTTATATCCATCAAAACCAGTAAACTTTCTGTCTTCTGGCACATCAATTTTTTTCTCTAATCCCTTGCCATCATTTTTAGCTTCTTCAATTAATGACTTTAAGCAATTGTCTAAATTATCTCTGAAAGCATCTGCCATGGCAACCAGTTTTACATTCTGTTTGCTTAACAAAGCTTGCATGGCAGCTCCAGTACCACGGCCTCCACAGCCTACTAGTGCAATTTTAATTTCATCCCCTGCACCCGAGAAATAATTAGCTCTGGAAATAAATGGCGCAGCAATTAGTCCGCCTGCAACAAGAGAACTATTTTTCACGAATTTTCTGCGTGAATCATGATGGAAAGCATCGTTAGACATAACTATTGTTTTAAATGTTTATAGACCCAAATAGTTTTTAAAAAAAGCATTTATTGTTTCTTGAGAAGGAGCAATTTGTGGCCGCACTAAACGAAAGCCTACATTTTTTGCTTCTGTGAGCCACCACTTACTCTTAGGAATTTGCGGATCCCTTCTGTTCCATGCTGGCTCTGAATGAAATCTTTTTGCCGATCGAAAAGCAGTACCAGATTCCATAAAACTTCCTCCTCGTAATGACTTAGGATACTTAGCATTATTAACTTCTGTTACTGGATTCTTTGCATTGTCTTCTATTTTGTTATATCGCTCAGGATCGTAATGGTCAAGGGTCCATTCCATTAAATTACCTAAAATATCATATAGCCCCCAGGGATTTGGTTTTTTTTGTCCCACTTTTTCATACTTATCATCCCCAGAATCAAGATCCCAGGCATATTCTTTTAATTTACTTTTATCATCGCCAAAGAAATAAGTAGTTGTTGTTCCTGCACGACAGGCATATTCCCATTCTGCTTCAGTAGGTAATCTATAAAAGACACCAGTTTTTTGATATAACCATCTGCAATACATCAATGCAGCTCTTTGGCTCATACTATTTGCAGGGTATCCTCCCTCTTTTCCCATACCCCAGGTAAGATCTACATATTGGGGACTAGGTCTGGTGATCGCGTCCACATCAGAGTTCATACTTGTCTGATCATCTTTCAAAAAAATATCAAATTGATCTCTCGTTACTTCATAGGCGCCTATCCAAAATGCATCAAGCTGAATTTTTTTCTGAGGACCTTCATCAGCATCTCTTTTTAATTCCGTTAAGGCACTCCCCATTAAAAAAGTTCCTGCGGGTATAGGTACCATTTTAAATTTTTGCGTACTACCTGTTATAGGCTGTTCATAGGGCTTGAAATCGTTAGAATTTGACTGAGCATTTGTGCCAGTAACGATTGAAATCAAAATAAGAAGAAAAGCAGTTTTCAACGAAAAAAATTTATTAATCAAGTTAAGTATAAAATCGGCTGTAGACAATTTCTTTATGAGATAAATCAAATTTTATTTTTTCCAATATTTCTTAAATCCACGAGTTTGATAGATGTTAATTTTACTGTTTTCAATGCTGGTAATAAACAATTCAGCATGCTGTTCTCTACAGATTTTTTTTGCTTCTCGGATTGATAAAATACTACAGGCTGTAGCGAGCCAGTCTGCCAGGGTACCGTCTTTGGCTATAATTGTTACATTTCTTTGAAATTCCACTCCATAGCCAGTTCTAGGGTCGATGATGTGTGAATATTTTCTGGCATTATGTACTATGTATTGATAGGCATCTCCAGATGTAGCAACTGAATAATTAGCTAGTGAAAGTTTTTTCTTCATCAAATCATCTGTGGTTTCTGGAATGTTTATACCAACAAGCCATCCATCATTGCCCATCGCAGCATTACTCATAGCTATATCACCTCCTGCATCTGCTAAAGCTGCATCTATTCCATGAGCCTTCAAAAAATCAATTACTTTCTGAGCAATATATCCTTTTGCAATACCACCTAAATCAAGCTTCATGCCCTTTAGTGGAATTGAAATCTGATGGTTTGGGATATCCCAAAGAATTTTATGGAAACCGACTAGTTCTAAAGTCTTTTTTATGATTGAGGAATCCGGGAATTCTTGTTTTTTTCTTTTAATTCTCCATAAAGAACTTAAAGGACCGATACTAATATCAAAAGCATGTAGGCTATTTTCATAAGCAAGTTTTGATGCTATGAGAATATCCCATAAAGCAGGTGAACAGGATTGAAATCCTTTGCCTGCATTGTTGCCTAATTTACTAAGTTCACTACTACTGTCGTAATCGCTATAAATATGACTGAAAGAATCAATTAGAGAAAAACTTGCTTGTGCAAGATTCAATGCATTCACGCTATCTTCAGAAACAAGAATAAGATTAAATGGGGATCCCATCTTATTTTGAACGAAATGAAATTTTCTAGTCTGACTAAACACAGTTATTGCAGAAAAGAACCAAAAAAGTATTAAAATATATTTTCGTAGCAAGGTGGAATTTTAAAATCTAAAGGTTAAATTTAATGACTAATTATTAAAATATGGAACGTAGAAAATTCATGCAACAAAGTTTATTAGTGGGTGGTTCAATATTAACTGCTTCAAATGTAATGGCTACGAACAATGTATCCGATAAGTGGGAAGATAGCACCCCCTTTCATTGTAAATATGCAATACACGATGGTATGTTTAATAATCTTGCTGGAAGAGATTTTATTGATCAAATAAAATTTGCATATAGCGTAGGCTTTAGGGCGATGGAAGATAATGGCATGATGGATCGTAGTCCTGCAGAGCAACAAAAAATTGGAGACGCTATGGCTAAACTGGGAATGGATATGGGTGTGTTTGTAATCAATTACGATAACTGGCCATTACAAGTGTCAATGACCAGTGGAAATAAAGAATGGAAGGAAAAATTTGTAACAAGATGTAAACTAGCGGTAGAAGTAGCTAAACGTACCAATACAAAATATATGACGGTAGTTCCTGGGAATTATGATCATCGTTTGTCGCTCGATTTTCAATTAGCCAATGTAATTGATGCATTAAGAAGGGGAACTGAAATTTTAGAAAAAGCAAATCTGGTAATGGTTTTAGAACCTTTGAGTGATACCCCTGAGTTATTTTTAAGACGCTCTGATCAAAGTTATGCGCTATGCAAGTCCATTAATAGTTCGGCTTGCAAAATTTTATTTGATATGTATCATATGCAACGCAATCAGGGAGATATGATTCCTAATATTGATAAAGCTTGGGATGAAATTGGATATTTTCAAATTGGAGATAATCCTGGAAGAAACGAACCCGGAACAGGTGAAATCAATTATAAAAATATTTTCAAACATATTCATGATAAGGGCTATCAAGGTGTGTTAGGTATGGAACACGGAATTGCAGGCCAGGGTAGGGAAGGCGAAATTGCATTAATTAAAGCTTATCGAGAAGCCGATTCATTTATGTGATAAAAAAAGCCCCGGGTTTATAAACTCGGGGCTTTTTTTATTTTATAGCTTTTCTTAGATACGACCATTGCTTTAAACAATCTCTTGCTTCTATAGCAGGATACCCCAATACTTTTTTACCATCTTCTACATCATTGATAACGCCAGACATTCCGCCAATCAAAACGCCATTGCCAACGGTTACATGATCTGATACACAAACCCCACCACCAATAATAACTCCGTCGCCAATGGTTACAGAACCTGCTAATCCACTGCTTCCTGCCATTAGACAAGATCTTCCGGTTTTGCTGTTATGACCTATTTGTACAAGGTTGTCGAGTTTTGTACCATCACCAATAATCGTTGAGCTAAATTTAGCACGATCGATACAAGTACTTGAACCTACTTCCACATAATTACCAAGTACCACATTGCCAATATGAGGAATCTTTACTAATCCACGACCATCAGCACTTGGTCTGAATCCAAATCCATCAGCACCAATCGTTGCATTTGGATGTATGATACAATGATGACCTACAATACATCTTTCCCTTACAACAGTTCCAGACCATATAGTAGTATGATCGCCAATTTTTGTTTGGTCTAAAATGGTAGTGTTAGGATATAGCGTAACTTCATTTCCTATAATGGCTTCGGCACCAATATAACAGCCTGCACCAATTCTTGTTTTTGTACCAATGGTTGCAGTAGGATGAATGACTGCTGTTGGATGAATTTCTTCATCAAATATGGGAGGATCGGGAACAAACATTTCTAAAAGTTGGGCCATCGCCAAGTCGGCATTCTTCACTTTTATGAGTGCCCTATTTTCGCCAGGCTCCAATTCAAATTCCTGGTTAATAATAGCAGCACAAGCTTTTGAACTTCCCCAAAATTTCAAATATTTTTTATGGCCTATAAAGCTGATCTGCTTATTAGACGCCATTTCTAATTGTTCCGGCCCAGTAATAGTTTCGGTAGTATTTCCAATCAATGTTCCCTGTAAAACAGAATTGATTTCTTGAATGCTAAAAGATTTCATGGTAAGCAACATTATAAGTAAATCGATATCAATTTTTAAAGCTAATGATTAATCGGCTTCACATATATTTTTAATTTCTTCTAAAATGGGATTCCAACCTTGACCATCATTCCAGGATTCCTGATACCTTCTTTCTCCTTCAGCTACTTTATTATAATCACCCTGCGTAACTGTTAATGTGGTATGATTATTTTTTCGATCTAATTGGTAGGTAACATTCAAATAATTTTCTGGAATATCCGGAATTGTTGAGTTTGGATCAAAAACTGTGTAGACTAATAATTGATTGGGGATTAATTCTAAAATTTTTCCCTTCACAAATATCATTTCCATACCTTGATATTGACCTTTCCATAAAAGCTCCGATCCTATCTCCCAATCTGAAACGGTTTCGCAACCAAACATATAAGCTTGGGTGATTTCAGGATTTGTTAAAGCATCCCAAACTGTTGAAGCGGGTGAATTAATATCAATAGTGTTTACGATGTTAAGTTCAGAAGACATAAGAATAATTTTATAAGTTATTTATTATTTTATTAAAAGAACTAAAGACCCTGTATTATTCAATGATAGTTCTAAAAGTTAAATTCACTCTTGGTTGAAATATTTTTTTTGTTGGTGGTAATCTGTGAAGCCAATGTGATTGCGTTTGATTTTTCATGACTAGTAAGCTTCCATGTTCTAACAAAACAGAAACTGTTTCTTTGTTTTCTTTGTGTTTGAATGAAAATTTTCGTTCTGCTCCAAAACTTAGGGATCCAATGGCACCATTTTTTTTCAGATCTTTTTCTGCATCACTATGCCATGCCATTCCTTCGTCACCATTATGGTAAAGGTTTAATAGACAAGAGTTATATTGTTCACCAGATTCTTTTTCAATCCTTAATTTTAATTCAAGCAATTCATTAGTCCAGAGAAGCGCTTTTTTTGTGGTATTAGAATAAGCATATTCATAGGGTAAGTCGCCATACCATGCCACTTTTCGTTTTGTAATATATTTTTTCCCGAAAATAATTGCTTCATCATTTTTCCATTCAATAGAGTTAAGAAGAGCAGAGTAGTAAAAATTTGCTTCATCGCTTTTAAGAATAACACCATAATAATTTACAGTGCCATCGTAGGGCAATAAATTAATGGAGCTGTCAACATTATTTTCAAATAAATTCATTTAAACTCCAAATTGTCGCAGGTGATGATCCGTATGTTTATAAATTCCGATGCCCCAGTCTTCTGCTTTTAGTTGGCCAAAAAAGGGATGTGGATGTGTGGTGCATTTGGTAAATATAGTTAGCATTTCAAATTTCCTATTTTTCTATTTTTTACAGTTGCCAGTATCATTTTTTTTAAAATAGGTATCTTAACATCCTCAAGCTTCTTAATGTTGATGCAACCTTTATCTGTTTTGTGTTTTCCTAATTCTGATAATAACTTTTCTCTTTCATCAGGATTGAGCGACACATAAAAAACAAGACCAGTTGCTCGTGGTGAGAAAGCGACAATGGGCATATCACCTTCCCTGCCGCTATCATGCACATAATGATAAGATCCAAAGCCAACGATTGAAGGCCCCCACATTCTCGCTTCAAAACCTGTTGCAGATTGCATTAATTCAATTGCGGCAAGACTGTCCGCTTTTTTAATTGGATCTTTTACTGTATTGATAAAATCTTTGACACTTGCAATGGTTTCTGTTGTTTTATTTTTTGCCATTGTGAAAGGTTTATTATTTTTTTACTGATATTTTTTCTGCCAAATAAGCAGTTGGTATATATGCAAAAACTAAATCAACTACAATAAACCAGACAGGTGAATTGGGTAGTTCGAAAAAATTAGTAATCCCACCTGCAAGAAAAATAATTCCTATTAAAAATGCGAAAAACCGAGTGTGGGTTTTAGCAATATTTACTGCTACCATTGCTCCCACAAAAGTTCCGAATGCGTGAGCCAGGAATGGCATTAAAAAATGTTTGGGCTCGTAAAGCGATAGAGATGCTTTAATACTTTGCATACTGGTTACATCAACACCTGCTGGTGCAGCAATGAGATATCCCCCTAAAATAATAATTCCGATGTTTACAAAGCCGCCTATTATAATACCTGCTATAACCGCTAATGGGTATCTAATGATTGGTTTCATGATTGTATTTTTAGATTTTAATGACTTGTAATACCTCCATCTACCTCTTGAATAAATTGAATAACGCCATTCATGAATACTTTTTGATCATCCCACATGGATAAATGGCTTCCATTCGGGCAATAAAGGAATTTTCCTTTTTGAACCATTTTGCTTTGTTCTTCCATTGCCTTGGGATCCATCGTATCATGCTTTGCTCCAATCAT
>SESB01001578.1_pt1 | contig 14611 bp, 14 predicted proteins | sample 3171441 | NCBI WGS metagenome assembly SESB01 (sample SAMN06051867, study PRJNA518727) | freshwater metagenome | biome: subpolar coniferous forest; feature: holomictic lake; material: water; isolation source: holomictic Lake 227, 6 m depth | place: Canada: near Kenora, Ontario | collected...
AATATAAACAAAGATATTTATACTTTATATGGATAATAATTACATTAATAATATTATGGGATCTCCTTATGTTAATGAAGGAGCCTTTTCGAGATTAAAAACAAAAGCGGTTCAAGGAATGCGTAATTGGGGAGCTATGATGGGTAATGAACTTGAATCCAAGCATATTACACAAATTAGTTCTTTATGGAAGACATTTATATCTGGATTAACCATAGTATTAAATGATTGGGAAAAACATGGACACCATTTACTTACTACTAAGGCCGGAAGAGGAATAACTATAACTCCATCACATGTAAATATTATGAATGCATTGGAGGATTTATATTCTCAAGTAATATCTTACCCAAAAAAGAATACAGTTGATAATACGGCAACATCAAATCCTACTCCTACTTCTACATCAACAACTGTACCGGCTTCTACTCCTGTAACATCATCAACAACACCGATACCATTTAAACCTTGGACAGCCGATAGTTATGCTTGGTCAATAGATAATGATGTTAAAGAAAATTATACTGAATTATTAAAAGAAGGATTGTGGGATGCTATAAAAAGAGGAATTGATTTAAACAAGGCAATAACATCACATGATCCATCACAAATTATAAATGCTTATAAAAATAAGATAATCGAATTATATGATGAATTTATAAAAGATGCATCAAAAATGACAGGCATTTCTCCAAATAATATTATAAATGTAGCTTCAAAAATACCTTTGAAAGGACCTTCTGACCCATTGCAAAACATTAAAAGAATAACATCGAGGATTCCTAAATTAAAGGCAATTGCGGATGTACCATCTTCAAAAATACAAGGGGATACTACTGATGCTAATGTGGCTCCGCCAATATCTACCACTTCCGCTGCACCAATACCATTCAATCCTCCTCCATTACCAACAACATCATCCAATTCTCCTACATTACCTTCTGCGCCGATATCATCATCGAATCCTCCTCCATTACCAACAACATCATCGACTTCTTCTACAATGGATAATGCTTCAACAACAACAAGTGGAATTGAATTTTATAGTGATGAATCTGGACCTATGGGTGGTGATAGTGAAGCTGAAAAAGAACTTGTTAAAAATGCCGCTGTTGTAAATGCCGCAATAGATATTATTATTGATACAATTAAGAAAGATAGTGCAAGATCGCAACCATTTATAGGAGATGCTCAAAAACCACTTCCTCAATCATGGGATGATCCGTCAATTACAGAAACAATTGTTTCTGCACATTCATCAATTATAGAAATAACTACTCCTGCAAATCCATCATCGTTGGAAAATCCAGATGTTCAAGATGAAATTCAGGGGGCATTTTTATATAATTTTCATAGCGCATATCGTAAATCTCCAGGAAAACCATTTTCAATTCCAATGGGGAATAAAAACATCTCAAATATTGGAAATGTTCGTGTGTTTTGGAGAAATGAAGGTGGAATGAATTATGTTTTTGTTGGTGTAAAAAATCCATCAAAAAACATTAATGTTAAGGCTCTTTTATTTAGGTTTCCAGATGCTGATGTAGAACCAAGAGCAGGAGCATTGAAAACATTTAGTGTTGAATCAATAATGAGACTTGCAAATACAATGGGAGAATATCCACTTGAACATAGTAAGGATACTGCGTCATTAAATGCAATAAAAAGTAAAACGGAAAATTTATTCAGAGCATTTTATGCAATAAAATCTCGTAAGTCGATGGAATTTAAAGCAAAATTAAGGGGGAGTATAGATATAACACACGTATCTCCTAATGGAGATATTGATATTAAAAAAGATACAACCGATAATTCTAAACCGAGTTCATTTACAATGGAACAAGTTAAAGTGTTTTTAACTACAGGAACTCAAAAAAGTCGTAATTTATGGAAAAATAGCCTCGATGTTGTTGATTATTTTGATAAATTTCCAGATCTGGATCCAACTCCAATTGAAGAACATCCTAAATTTAAAAAAGCAGTTACAATTTTAATGCAATCTAATATTGAACAACATTCTGCCGAATCACTTGTTAATGATGCATGGTCAAATTTATTGAAAAATGGAAAAAACCCAAAGGATAATACAATAACTATAGAAGATATTGTTAAATTAGCATTACCAGGAGTTAAATCAACTACAGCATCTACAGAAACTCCATTAATTCCAATAGTAGGAAATGCTCCGGTTTCTTCCATAGTAAAAGCAATAAATAAACTTGGACAAAATCCTAATTTTAAAGATGCAATTAATATATTAATCACTTCACAAAAAATTAATAAAAAAGATGCAATAAAACTTGTATATGTTGTATGGGAAAATTTAAAGAAAGATGGAAAAGATCCATCTAAACTTACATCAAAAGAATTGTCGGATGCAGCAATTGATTTAAGTAAGAAACCCACTACGCCAACTATTAAAATGGAAAATGAACCTTTGTTTAAAGATACAGTTAAACTGTTTACAGATCAAAATGTTCCTTCAAATGAAGCAATTGAAATGGTTACTATTGCATGGAATGAACTTTTAAAGACAGGTCGTAGTCTTGAAGAGATTCGTACAACTGTTACTCCTAAACAGCTTGCTGGGGCTGCACATGCATTAGCAATCGAGAAGGCAACTGAATTGGAAAAAGGCAAATCTAAAGTAGTTACTCCTAAAGGTAAATCTCAAGTAATTAATCCCAAAGGTAAATCTAAAACAAGTCAAATAATTAATCCTAATGTGGTTGCACCGGCGGCAATTGATTTAAAGAAAAAAGAATTATCCAAAAATAAACCTAAATCTCAAGTAATTAAACCAAAAAATAAAACTTGGTCGGATTATTCAATTGAAGAAAGAATTAATCCATTTCAGAAATCAAATTTTTTACAGTACTAAGTACTTAGTACAATAAGATCTTTATATAAATAAGATCTTTATATAAATAAGATCTTTATATAAATAAGATCTTTATATTAAAACAAAGTTTTATTGGATTTAGATTGACTTAATTTTATTATATTATATAATAGATAACAAGAAGAAGTACTAAGTACTTCAATTATACACAAACAGATTTTAAATGTCAAGTTATTATAACAGAAAATGAATACGGAATATAAATTATATTTGGATATGGATGGAGTTTTAGTGGATTTTGAAGGTGGGTTTGTTAATCTTACCAATATGACTTCTAAAGAATTAGCAGACAAACAAGGTAAGAAGGATGTGGTTGATACATATATTTCTGCCGGAATAAAATTTTGGTCAACTCTTAAATGGATACATGGAGGAAAGGAAGTATGGGATACTGCACAAAAATTATTCAAAAATGTTTTTATTTTATCATCAACTGGTACTTCTGATACAGAACGAGGAAATGTAGTAGCTACAGGAAAACGAATATGGTTGACGAATAATATTCCTTCAATGAAAGAACAAAATATATTTATTGTTAATGGAAGAAGATTAAAATCCCAATATGCTTCTAAAGATTCTATCTTGGTAGATGATATGTCAGATACAATTCATCAATGGAATATTAAGGGTGGATATGGAATACTTCATTTTTCTGGTAATTATAAACAAACAATTGAAGAATTAGAATATATTGCTCAACCAGTTAAACTTAAAGAATTGATTCGAAGACCTAAACTATAATATGTATTAATAATATGGACAAAGATTTAAAAAAAATAATTACCGAAACTATTAATCAGTTCTTTGATCAAGAACCGGAAAAAATGGTTGAACAAGGAATTAGAAATCAATATTATGATATATGTCCTCATTGTAAGCAAGAAATTCATGAAAAACATGAATATACAGAAGATGGAGGAATAACATGGAGACACTCAGATTGTAAAGGGCTTATTAATCGTCCAGAAACACCCCTAGAAGAGATTTCAACTTGGATCCGACCATATGTTGAGGAAGCAAGAAAAATTCGTAAGACAACTAAGATTAAACATGGACTTAATAAAGAAAATATTCCTATTGGTGGAGAAAAAAAATATAGTAAACAAGAACCCGGTGGTCAAATGTCAGCAGTTAATATTTCTTAAATAATTTATGTCTAATTTTCGCGTATATAATCCAAATCTTTGTCCAGACTTATGGAATGAACAATATCAATTAGATCCAAAAGTTAGAATCAATTTATTACGGATTGCAAATGATTTTTATGAAAAATCAAAATTCCCTTCTCCTATTATTGATATTTACTTAATGGGTTCAATTTCTAATTTTAATTGGACTCCTGAGAGTGATGCGGATGTACATGTTATTATTGATTATAATAAATTACAAATGCCTCCGGAAACTGCAATTAAATCTATAAAAACGGCAAGTGCTAATTGGAACTTAGAACATACTATTCTTGTAAAAAAACATAAGGTAGAAATGAATTTTCAAAATATACATGAATTAAAACCCCATGTTACTGGAATTTATTCTCTTATGAAAGATCAATGGATTCGTAAACCAACTCAACAAAATATCCGGGTTGATAAAGTAGCTATTCAATCTAAATTTTCAGGACTTAAAACTTATATTCAAAATGCAATTAAAAGTCAAAATGTTGATACAATGAAAAAAGCTAAGGAATATGTCGATTCTTTTAGACAATATGGATTGGATCATAATGGCGAATTAAGTATCGAAACTATAGTATTTACAATTCTTAGATCAAAGGGTCTTATTACTGCATTAAAAAACTCAATTACTGCAATATACGACAAACAAATGTCGGTAGATGAAATAACTCAACAACAATTGAATAGACGTTTACCTCCTCCTGAAAATATTAGACAAAATGATGATTTTTCATTAAAATTAAATCAATTGACACTGGATAATTTAAAAGCTCTTAAAGAAAAAACACTTAGAACATTGAAATATTTGAAAACACATCCGGAATTGGAATCTGATGTAAAAACAAATGAAATTTACAAGGAATACTTGTATTATGATAATGAAATTAAACGTAGATTAAAATATATCAATGATCCAGTCGATGAAGGATATGGTATGGGTGATCCAAGTAAAGATCCAAAGGCAGTTGGAAGATGGACTGTGAAATATGATAGTTCAAGTAAAATATTAAAAGAATCTCCTGAAATGGAAACTCTTAAGAAAAATAAAAAACCACTTTCAGACCAAGAACGAGAATTAATTATGAATGCCGATGCAGTATGGAATCATGGACCAAATGGAGAAAAAACTCCCGCAGTATGGAAGGCAGTCATTAAAAATAAAACATGGTTTGTTACAAATACTCATAGAGCATATCAAGCCAAGCCTACTTTAAAAGCAGCTATTAAAGCATATCATACATTTATCAAAGGTACTGCTTAATTCATATGATGAATTTAAAATCACTATTATCGGAAGATTTAAAAAAAATATCAATTCAAACAGCAACAGATGAAAAATTGTTTGGTCCAGTATATCATGGAACTAAACAAGAAAATATTCCGATTATAAATAAAGATGGATTTAAAGTTATTAAAGGGTTATATGGTTCATCTGGAATTGCTAATGGATATGTTAATCAGCCATATTATGAAGGAATTCCTGCTCCAATTCATCATCTTGGATTTGGAGTTTATTTTACTACCAATAAATCTATTGCTAAAAAATTTGCAGGAGATACCGCGAAAGGAATGCAAACTTTCTTTTTGAATACTCCTAGAATAGAAGAAATTAATTTTGGATCTCCAAAAAATATGATGAAGTGGTGGATTAAACATGGATATGATCCAGAATTAGCTAAACAAGGAGAAGGTGGTAGAACTCAAGCTACTGTAAAATTGACAGATACACTAAAATCTGAATTTGATGCAATCTGGTTTAAAGGAAAAGGATTATATCGTCTTTTGGATGGAGACCAAATATGTGTGTATGATCCATCAAATATTTATGTGTTTGATAAATCTCTTATTAAACCAGGAGAAATTGGTAGTAAAGTCGTTGCTAAAGTTGATATTGATCCTTATAATAGAGGAATTGATATAATTCCAAAAGGAACCCCCGGTATTATTTATAGAAAAACAATACCTACTGACGTTCAAACATGGGCAAGCGGATCAAATTTTATTCATACTATAAAATTTAAAGTCGGTGGATATGTATATAATGTGACCGATGATAAAATAGAACTAAAATAATTTCAATGAATGGTCCAAACCCATTTTCCATTTCCACAATCCCATATTCTATCAAATCCATTGTTCTTCATATTTTCCCATTCTGATAAATCAGGATCAAATATTGATAATTTATCTTTCAATTTGTGCTTCTGCCAAGCCATTCTACTTTGTAAATTTTTATAATGATCTATTATATAAAAATAATTGGGTGATGTATTTCCCATAAAGTTAAATCCCAAATTAATATATACATTTCCATCAAAATATCGCCTATCATTATACGATACTATTGATGTCGGGTGATAATTCTTTAAAAAATATGAAAATAATTTGGACGCACCTCCTATAATATGAATCCCATTTTTATTACAAAATCTTCCCATTTCATATTGAATCTTGGTATCAAATCTGGATTTTAAAAATGTCATGGCAGATATTAATTCACCAAATTCACTAAATAATCCTAATTTAATCGATGAATGATCTGCCCCCTGTAAATGATTTTTATTCAAAAAATCAACACATAATCGAGATGATATTTCTTTAACTATACATTTCCTTCCATATACTGGAATAAGTGTCTTCCCTATTATAGATGATATAACAGATTTTACTATTTCTTTACTCGCTTCCCATTCATTATCATATATATGAATCAATTGATATCCATTATGAATACATCCTAATGTTTTTTGTAAATGATATGTTTTGTTTTTATGACCAAATACTTCGCTATGCCATAATATACCATCACATTCAAATGCAAGATTTAATGATGGAATTACTATATCCAATTCCCTTGGATGTAATATCGTTCTATCATTCATTTTTATATCAATGTCTTTTCCAACTAAAGACTTTATATATTCATATATCTCATTTTGAAAGTTAGAACAATTATTCTTATCACATGACGGACATAATGGATATTTTCCATTGTCTATTGAATATGACTTTATCGTATTACATCGCTTACATTTAAATTTGTAATCTTGATAATAAGTACCTTTATAATCATCTACCGTAAATATTGGCTCGAAATTTATAAAGTTAGGATGTAACATAAATTTTTCAAACATTGATTTGTTATGTTGTATCTTAAATGTATTTCCCATCGATGCATGTGGAACTCCATATTTTAATAAACATGTGTTCTTATATCTTTCTTTATATTCATCCGTCTTTGTATAGTTATTAACACCATACTTAGTCATACATGTTTGTTGTATTTTATCAATGTTGTTATAACTCTCTATTCCATGCTTCTTTATATTATTTTCTCTTATTTTATTATACCATCCCTTGCTACTCGATATCCAATCTACTCCATATTTTTCTTTTATAACTCGTTTTAAATTGTTCTTTGTTTCTTCTGTCTGCATTGGATGCATTCCATATTTTATATTATATGTTTCCTTCTGTGATTCTATCATCTTTTCAATTATCTTTGGATCGTGATTGACACATGCTTTAGAACAATATATTTGTCTCTTTCTTAAATAAAATGAAACCGTAAATGTCTTTTTACATACTGGACATTCTTTATCTATTGTATCTGGATTTCTCTTTTGTCTCGCCATAAAATGCGTTCGGTTCTTATATAGTATCTACATTAAATATACGCCCATACTTAAAAAATGTCAAATTATTATGTGATTTTATATTATTTATATATTGAACGGTTTATAATAGATATTATTATCGGAAATATTATCAATATAGAATATTCGTTCATAACAAACTGGAAAATTAATTTATGGCAGATTTACTAACAAGCTCACAAATGTTTTACACAATGTGGGAACCAAAAACAAAGAATAGGTTCGTTCTTAATATCGATGGTATCCCAACTTATTTAATGCGCAAAACTGATAGACCTAAATGGACTCAAGAACGCAAAACTATTGATTATATCAATTTACAATGGTTCTTTAAAGGAAAAACTACATGGCAAGAAATGAGTATCGAACTCTATGACCCAATCGTTCCTTCGGCTGCTCAAGCCGTTTTTGAATGGTTCCGTCTCTCTCATGAATCAGTCACCGGTCGTGATGGTTATCAAGATTTCTATAAAAAAGACATCACCATCCAAGTACTAGGACCTGTCGGAGATGTAGTCGAATTATGGGATATTAAAGGCGCATTCCCTACTGACTTTGATGGTGGTGACCTTAACTGGACTGATGGCGGCGATGCAATTTCTATTACATTAAAGCTGTCATTTGATTATGCTGTTTTGGAGTATTGATTCTTCTGTTTGATTACGTATTTGAGGCTAAATTCTTCATATTACATAATTGAATTAAAAAACAATTCTTAGTCAAAGATAAGTTTCTTGACATTTCAAATCCTTCTGATATACTTATTTCAGAAGGATTTTTTATGTGCGAATTTAAATGTAAAAGTTGTGAGAAAAGTTTTAATAAATATACCTCGTTGAGTAGGCATATGTGTTTGAGTCATGCAATGACGGTTGATCAAATTTATGTGGATTATTATTTGAATGGAATATGGCCACTTTGTAAATGTGGGTGTGGAACAAAAGTTAAATGGGCATGTGTATTAAAATCATTTCGAGAATACTGTCATGGACATCAATCAAGAATAAAAAATAATTGGGGGCATAATCCTACAGCAATAGCCAATTCGTCGGAGACTAGACGACAACAATATGCATCTGGGGAACGTAAAGTATGGAATGATGGACTTACTAAAGAAATGGATGAACGAGTTAAAAAAAAAATGGAAGGTGTGGATCGAATACAATTAATTCTAATCAATTGGAATTAATTAGACGTTCAAAGTTAATGTCAGAACAAAGAAAAGATGGAACTCTTCCGATATTACATGGATCAGATCATCCTGGGTGGAAAGGTGGCGTATCGGAAATTAATGCATTGGCAAGAGCCAGGAAAAGATTATATACCGATTGGAAATATCCAATTTTAGTTAGAGATGGATTTAAGTGTGCTGAATGTGGTAATACTAATAGTAAATTACATGTTCATCATAATGAAGAGCAAATGTGCAAGATTATAGAAAAACATATATTAGATGACATGGATCCAAAGACATTTGAAGAAAAGGAATTTATAGCGGATGCGGTGGTTGACTATCATATTAAGAATAATGTTAGTGGGATAACATTGTGTAAAGAATGTCATGAAAATAAGCATCCATCTTTAAATTTTTTATGATATTTATAGAGAAGGATATAAAATAATTATGAAGAAAGAACTTTTGGAATATTTAGTAAGACATTGTGTTAAGGAAGTATTGAGTCAAGTAAAAGAAGTAGATGACACTAAAGGAGCGGCATCACCACCATCTGGTGGATTGGGGAGTGCCGATTTACCCGCTATTCCAAATAAGCCAGAAGATCCAGTTGAGCCAAGTGTTCCTGGAAAGCAGGGACAGCCAGAAGAGCCGGATGTTCCACAACCAAATTTGACTGGTATTTTATTTATTGATCCAAAAGATAAATCTAAGAGAGAGAAGATTCAAATTAAGGCTAAAGATGATGCTACTATTGAACGAGAGTTACATAATTTAGCAAGAAGGCATGATGGGCCACATGCAAAGGTAGCATTATCCGCAATTAGACTTTCCAAAGAAGCGATTAAGAATACAAACTCAAAAGTTTTTTTATATCTTGGGAAATACGATCCGATGTCGGATGAAATATTTTTGATGGGAGATAAGAGTGAACAAGTAGCTAAGGATAATTCGGTACCTTCATCTGTTATACATACTCATTCTGGAGAACATCAAGGGTCGGAATTTAATCCTACTACAGCAGGTGCTGGAGAATTTGCACAGCAGATTCAACAACAAGGAAGAACTCCTGTACATGGTGTTGATGAACAGGTAAAGAGAATTATAAAAAAAGTTGTTAATGAGATTTTAAACAAGTAATAATATGAAAAAACAACAATTGGAAGAGCTTCTTCATTTGATTACAAGAAGAGTGATTAAAGAGTTTTCGAGTATGCAATCTGCATCCGATTTTGGTAATGGTGATTCAAGTGATTCGAGTGATTCCAGTAATGATGCGAACATTTCATCGACGGATGCGATGACAACTGCTGAAAAGGCAAAGGCTGCTAGAGATATAGAGATTACTAGACAGAAGCAAATTAAACAGAAGCAAGTTGAATTGGATGCTAAGAAAAAAGAAGTAGATTTTAATAAAAAGAAATTGGATATGCAAAAGCGGTTTGATATTCCTAATATGACTAAGAATATACAAAAGCTTAAAGGGGCGAAGATATAAAAAGTTATAAAATAATTATATTTTGAAATTTTTTAGATTTGGTGATATATATCATCAGACGAACATAAATTATTTTACAAAATATGGATCAAATTATTCCGATTACAAGACCTGGTACTACTCAAAAACAAGAGACTAGATTTCCATCTGAGACAATTAACATTCCATCTAAAGGATGGTTTTATCCAGTTGAGAGTTCATTATCGAGTGGAACACTTGAATTGAAAATGATGACTGCAAAGGAAGAAGATATTTTAACTTCTAAGAATCTCATTCAAAAAAACATTGTATTAGATAAGTTACTCGAAGCCGTTATAATTGATAAGAGTATAATATTGGATAATATGTTAGTTTGTGATAGAAACGCGGCATTTTTTGCAATTCGTAGATTGGCATATGGGGATGATTATGGTGCGACGTTGACATGTGGACGGTGTGGAAAAGAAAATTCTATTACGATTGATCTTGGAAAAATGGATAATCGTCCATTTGATTTTGAATTATATCCAAAGGGAAGTAATGAATTTGAATTTAAACTTCCTGCTTCTGGTAAGACTATTACATATAAGTTATTGACCAAGAAAGATGAGAATTTGATTGAGCAAGAACTTACTGGGTTGAATAAATTATCAAAGGATTTTACCCGAGAAATTACCACTCGGCTTAGTCATATTATTACAAGCATTGAAGGAAATTCAGAACAAGCTGCTATTCGTAAATTTGTTAATGAAGAATTGTTATCAAAAGACAGTTTAGCTTTGCGAAAACAAGTACGAGAGAACATGCCTGATATTGATACTTCATTTGATTTTGTTTGTGCTCATTGTGGGTTAGAGAGAAAGGAAGATACTCCGATGGGAGTATCCTTTTTTTGGCCTAACGGATGAGTATAGAGGACATCTTCACGAGGTAATTTTCGATCTTACACATCATGGCAAATTTGATTATTATGCCGTGTATGAAATGCCGGTTCAATACCGAACTTTTTATATCAAAAAACTTGTTAATGTTAAAGAACGCGAACAAGAAGAATATAAAAAATCTTCTGGTGGTCAAGATGCTCCTAGTTCAAAAGTAGTAAAAGGTCCAAATATAAATCGAACCCCATCATAATATTTCATGGTGGGATAATCTTCTTCTTCTTCTTCTTTATAGCGGTAAAATGGGTTTGTCTTCATATTTATAATTGATAAAACTTAATTTTAACTTATGGACATTCCAGATCATGCGTCTCAATCTACAATTGATAGTTTAAAAGAAATGCTCACAATTGAGCAATCTATAAACAATGTACTTGTAGATCGACGAAAAATTAATGAGACCATTGGTCATGATAATGCTAGTTTAGAAGCAAGTGTTTTATCTCGTCTCAACAATGAACATCGTCTTTTAACGGCAAATGCATCGCGTTTAAGTGATATTAATAATATATTAAAACATTCTGTCGAAACAAGAACATCTATTTCTGCCGCTGCACAAGCTACAATTGATTCTAATCGAAAAGAAATACTACTTAATAATACAATAATTGAACAAGAACGATTAATTTCTACTGTCAAGACACAAAATGCCAGGCAAGAATATGCAGAAGCTCATAAATGGCGTGATTTCATGGGAAAAACTTTAAAATCAAATTTTAAAGTTCATAATGAAACATACGAACTTTCAAAATCAATTGGTACAGAATTAAAGAAATATCCGTTTAATTTAGGTAAAATGGCAGGTCCACTTGGGGCAGTAATTGCACTTCTTTCAAAGGCATTTGATATATTTCTTGCATTTGATACTGCTGCATGGGAATTTAGAAAAACGATGGGGATGACTCGTAATGGCGCGGCAGCTATAAGAAAGGAAGTGGAACATCTTGCAATAAATTTTACAGATGTTGGTGTTACTACTGATATAGCATATAAATCTGTACAAATGCTTGGAGAAGCGATGGGAAGTGTTCATGTAGTAAGTAAAGAACTAGTAGAAACCACATCTATTTTAAGTGCTCAATTGGGAATTTCCGAAGATGTTACTGCCGGGTTTATGCGTAACATGGCTGTTATTTCTAAGAGTACTATGGAATCTCAGCAAAGTATGGTAATGATGACTGCTACATTATCGGAATTAGCAGGAGTTAATCTTGGAGATGTAATGAAGGATGTTTCTTCTAAATCTTCTACTACACTCACAATGATGTCAAGACTTCCGAATGTAATTTATAAAAGTTCGGTTGAATTGAGAAGAATGGGAACTTCACTTGCAAATGCTGCAAAATCAAGTCGTCAATTGTTAAATTTCCAGGAAAGTGTTGAAGATGAAATGAAAGCATCTGTATTAATTGGAAAGCCAATTAATTTACAATATGCTCGCGAACTGGCATATCGAAGAGATTTAGAAGGATCTACTAAGGAAATTCTTCGTATTACTAAACAAATGAATTTTGAAGACATGGATGTATTTCAACAAGAAGCATTTGCGGCTGCGACTGGAAAAAGTGTAGATGAATTAAATAGTATGCTTCTTGCAGAGACTCAACTTAATAGGGCAAGAAAAGATCCAAGGTTGGCTGGGCAAGTAAAAGAATATGAAGCTATGCAAAAAGCAAATGAAGCTTCTGCAAAGGCAAAGGCAAAAGATTACGAGTATTCATTGCGAACAGTATCTAATCAGAGCAGAATGGTAGCAATTCAAAATAAATGGAATAAGATATTAGCTAAAGCAATGGAATTTTTACTTCCTATTATAGATAAATTGATGGATGCAATTTTACCTATGATGGATCTTGGACAAGGAACCTTTGCTTGGTCGGCTGCATTAAAAACGGTAAAAGGAGTTCTTATGCCTATATGGGAAGTATTTAAGAATTTACCTGTGAGTATGCCTGGATTAGTTAGAACAATCGGAGAGATTTATATTGGTATAAAGGATATTTTAATGGCATCAAAAACATTGGTTGGTATTTTTGGAGCGGTTGCTTCCGCAGGACGCCTTATATATAATGGATTGGGATTGGCTTGGATGGCGAATAAGTTAATGACGATTGGCCGCGTTATCATGGATATTGTTGCATGGCTTGGAAGATTTAGTTCTGTGTTTAGGGTGATTGGAAGACTTTCGGCTTTTGTTGGAGAATGGGTAAGTGGATTAGGAGAAATAATAGCGGTAGTTCAATTTATATGTAGTTTATTTATGAGGTTGAATGGAATTGGTGCTGCATTTAAAGTAGGTATAATACATGGAATATGGTTTGGATTAAAAGCAGTTGCTGGAGCATTGTATGATGTTCTTATAGATCCATTTGTACAGGTATGGAAATGGATAAAAAAAATATGGATTGGACATTCTCCATCTGAAATTGGACTTGGAATTGTTCGTGGAATTGAAGCAATTGGATCGATGTTATTTAATGCTTTAGTATATCCATTTCGACTTGCATTTACTTGGATTGTAAAAGCAATTAAAGTAATATTTAGTTTTGAGTGGATTAAAACTGCATTTTCCAAGGTTGGGGATTTTATTGGACATATATTCTCATCAATATCAAATATTGGTAAAAAATCACTTATAGGAACTATAGTAGGGTTTATACCTGGGGTTGGTATTATAATAAAATCAATTGAATTTATTGTTGATTTATTTGGCAGATTGAATAGTGTTGGGGCAGCTTTTAAAAACGGCGTATTGAATGGAATATGGTTTGTTGTGAAGGCAATCGGCGGAGCATTTTATGATGCATTTATACATCCACTTGTTAATGTAGTAAAATGGATTTATGGTACATTTGTTGGAAAGGTTATAGCAGCAATAATTCCTATTTTTGGATTTATTGGTAGTTTGTTTACTAGATTGAGTGGTATTGGAGCAGCATTTAAAGATGGTGTATTGAATGGTATTTTATTTGGAGTAAAGGCAATTGGTGGAGCATTATACGATGCATTTATACAACCATTCGTAAGTATATTTAAGTGGATTAGAGGAATATTTGTAAAGAATACATCATCTACTCTTTCTAATGGATTTATGAGTGGATTGATTAATATTGGGAGGAAGATATTTGATGTTATAACATATCCATTTCGTATGATTTTTGGATGGATTAGTAAATTAATTCCGTCTATTGTGGGGGTGATGTCTGGACTTATGCTTGGAATGGTTGATACTATTTCTAAGGTCGGAAAAATAATATTTGATACTATTTCATATCCATTTGAAAAG
>SESB01001579.1_pt1 | contig 14605 bp, 11 predicted proteins | sample 3171441 | NCBI WGS metagenome assembly SESB01 (sample SAMN06051867, study PRJNA518727) | freshwater metagenome | biome: subpolar coniferous forest; feature: holomictic lake; material: water; isolation source: holomictic Lake 227, 6 m depth | place: Canada: near Kenora, Ontario | collected...
GGAGATAATAAATGGTAAGTCCGACAATGGCCAGTGAGAGGAAAACCACAGCCAGAAGGGAACCTTCGAACCCAAATGGCCCCCCGTTTAAAAGTGTATCCGTTGTTCTTGACTGCGTAATCAGCGCATATTCCTTATTTCCGCTTACGCTGAACCCAAAGATAGTTCCCTGGAAGAAATTCCAGCTAAAATGAAGTGAAACAGGTAACCAAAGGCTTCTGGTAAATAGAAAGGGCAAACCAAGAAGTACACCGGCCATCATAATCGAGATAAAACTCAGCATCGTAATATTTGAATTTCCAAGGTGCGCCAGTGAGAAAATAACTGAGGAAATCAGTAAAGCCACCCAACGGTTCATGGAAAGCATCAGGTTGTTCTGGATATATCCTCTGAAGAAAAGTTCTTCAGTTAGCGCGACTAGCAGGAAGAGGATAAATGATAAGGAGAGGTTGATGCCGTCGGGATTCGTTCCGTCCCAGTTGATCTCGTGCAAAAGTACCAGCACGAGAAAACCTGTGGCAATCATCAAAAGACCCAGCCAGAAACCGGCTTCTGCCTCTTTTCTGAAATTTTTCATCCCGAAACCCAGACTGACGAAACTCTCCCTGTCAATCCAGCGCCGAAAGATGGCGACCACAGAAAACGTTCCTCCAAAAATAAACAACGCAAAGACAACATTTTGAAAAGTAGTCAATGCCTCATGACGACCTGAAGGCTTAAGTCCAAGGAGGAGTGAGGCAAGCATTTCAAAAATTCCTAGGAAGATAACAAATGGCATAATGATCAAAAGTACCCTGATCCAGCCTTTAATGGGCTTTTTTTCGTTGTTCATGGGTTAGGTTTAATATATTGATGTCTGTCAAGTTATCAATTGAGGCCCTGCATTCACCGGTTTATGCGATTACACCGGATCCCACCAGTTCTTCACCGTCGTACCAGGCAGCGAACTGACCGGAAGTAACACTCCGCTGGTCCTGTTCAAAAAGAAGATAGGCGCCAGTTTCTTCCATGATCATGGTCGCTTGTTCAAGTGGTTGGCGATAACGGATCCTTACCAGGAAATTGCATTCCTCGCCCGGCTTCAGTTGACGATCGGGCCGGATCCAGTGAATCTCTTCCCTGGAAATAAAGAGGCCCGGACGGTAGAGACCGGGGTGCTCCTTCCCTTCTCCGACATAGACAATATTCCGAACCACATCGATGGCCAGCACGAACAATGGTTCGACGAAACCACCAATATTTAATCCCTTGCGTTGTCCGATGGTATAATAGTGCGCTCCGTTATGTTCTCCAATCACACTGCCCTGCCAGGGTTTAAAGGGAAATGGCATTGTCAGTTTAGGGAGATTTTCCCTGCTTCGGTCTGTTAATTTCTTTTTGGCTGAAAAATCCGCAGGAATCAATATCACATTTCCCTTTTTCGGTGCCAATTGTTGCTGCAAAAAGACAGGCAAATCAACCTTACCAACAAAGCAAATGCCTTGTGAGTCTTTTCTTTCAGCAGTGATCAAACCCTGCTCACGGGCAATCTCACGCACTTCGGGTTTCAACAAGTGTCCGACAGGAAACAGGGACTTCGACAACTGGTACTGGTTCAACTGGCATAGGAAATAACTCTGGTCCTTGTTGGGATCAACGCCTTCAAGAAGCCTGTATACTGATTCACCGGCAACTTCCGTCACCGCCCTTCTGCAATAGTGTCCGGTAGCCACATAGTCGGCACCCAGTTCCAGCGCTTTTTGCAGGAAGACATCAAATTTTATCTCCCTGTTGCATAAAACGTCCGGATTGGGCGTTCTACCCTTTTCATATTCTGAAAACATGTAATCCACAACCCGGGTTCGGTAATGGTCAGAGAGATCGACTACATGAAACGGGATATCCAGTTTTTTGGCAGTCATTTCGGCAAAAATCACATCATCTTCCCAGGTACAACCGGCAGTAAGCGAACCTGTCGATTCCTTCCAGTTGATCATGAAAAGGGCAAAAACGTCGTATCCCTGCTCCTTCAGAAGGTAGGCAGCGACACTCGAATCGACTCCGCCCGAAAGACCAATGCAAACTTTACCGCTCATTTTCAATTTTCAAACTGTAAAAATAGTGCTTTTATATGCATTTCAGCAAAAACATGTCAAATGTGTATCTTTGTCTGATGCAACCGGTAAAAGAAATTATTGACCAAAACCTGTTCACCGCTGAAAATCTGGTGACTTTGCTTTCTGCAAAAGGCGAGGACGGCTTGTACATCCTGAAAAAAGCAGGAGAATTAAAGCTTAAGACAGTAGGGAATAAAGTATATTTCCGCGGACTGATCGAACTCTCCAATGTCTGTGAGAAAGACTGCCTCTATTGCGGTATTCGAAGATCGAACATTGCGGTTGAAAGGTACAACCTGACCGACGAAGAGGTACTGGGTGCTGCATGTTTCGCCTTCGAAGAAAGATACGGATCCATTGTGATCCAGTCGGGAGAAGTCACCAACGAACCTTTCGTGGCAAGGATCGAAAGACTGATCAAAAACATCAAAGCGCTCAGCGACAACAAACTTGGAATTACTTTATCCCTGGGCGAACAGACAGAAGAGGTATACAGGCGTTGGTTCATTGCAGGCGCTCACCGTTACTTGCTGCGCATTGAAAGCAGTAATCCGGAACTGTACAGAAAACTCCATCCTGACGACGGGCATCATTTGTATGAAAAGCGCCTCGCCTCCCTGAAAATCATGAAGAAGGCAGGTTTCCAGGCCGGCACCGGGATCATGATCGGAACACCTTATCAAACCATGGAAGATCTTGCCAACGACCTTTTGTTTTTCAGGGATTTTGACGTAGACATGGTTGGAATGGGACCATTCATTGAGCACGATGACACGCCCTTCAAAAATCCACTACCTGAATCGCTTTCTCTTCCTGAAAGATTCAATCTTTCCCTGAAAATGGTGGCCATCCTGAGACTGATGATGCCGGACATCAACATTGCAGCTACAACTGCCCTGCAAGCCATCGATCCCTTGGGAAGAGAAAAAGCGGTGAAAGCGGGCGCCAATATCATCATGCCGAACATTACGCCGGGAAAATACAGAAACAACTACCTTTTGTACAACAACAAACCCTGCACCAACGAAGAACCCGAACAGTGCGGTGGATGCCTGGATGCCCGACTCTCTCTTGCCGACAGTGAAATCGGGTATGGCGAATGGGGAGACTCTGAACACTTTAAAAAGAAGGCAAAAGGCAAAAGTTAAAAGGTAAAAGTGGGATTCGTTCGTTGATTGTTGGAAAAAGTGTTGCGAATTGCGAGTTACAGGTTGCAGATTATTCCGTCAATATTGATCAATGCCATTTTTCTATTGACAGTTGCCTTTCATGGGTGAATTGTAAACCTTCCTGTGGAAAAATTCAATGGCATTCCGAAGAGTTTCCGTTTCCCATTCGGAATGATCGGAAAAAAGTGTCATTGGCAACAGCGATTCGCCTTCCAGGTAGGGTGGCTGGAAATATTCAACATGCAACGCTCTGAAACCTGACCGGTTATAAAAAGCTACTCGCTGCAAACTTGGTTCGTCGTGAGGAATTTCAACTTCAAGCAATACCGGAACTCCCTGTTCCTGAAGTATTTTCAATACATTACTCCCTAATCCGCCACCCCTTTTCCGAGGAAAGATTGCCAAATGTTCAACGTAAAGAAAATCCCCGAATACCCAGTACACCAACAATCCGACTAACTCCGACTCACACCAAATGGCCGAAAAGCACATCGACTTCTCGGAAAACTTAGTCAAAAGAGACGACAGTTCCCTCCTCTCCTCCACGGGAAAAGAATCCCTGTAGAGGTCAAATAGTAAAGCAAAGTAAGGATGATCAGCTGTCTGAATCCGTTCAAGTTTGATGTTCATAACAATGATGTCCGGAATTGGATCTAATTCCTTTTGTTCCTATGGTCTGTAGGTTTTACTCATGGATGCCGGAGTAACGAGTGTAAAATCGCCTAATCCTTCGTTGTCTTTGGAGAGCTCATCCACATTGTCCTGCTCAGTAGATCCGATGGTAACAATCTTCAGGTCAGGTCTCACTTGTTTGAGGTACCATTCAATACCCGTGTGGTTGTCGGTATGGTAGGAGCCGTTGTAATGAATGAAAGTCTGGCCGGCAGAGAGATTTTTCAGGATAAAATAGGCCATTGTTGCATCCTTGACAGCCTGAGACTTGGGAAGATTCTCTCCCCCGTGGCCTTTGGCCGCAGCAAAAATATCAGCATAACATTTCAGGGTCTTGTCGTAAGCAATCGGGAGAGGTGCGATCCATCTGCGAGCTTCCACATCGATACTGTCGAGTTTTTCCAATCCTCTGGTATAAACCATATTGGCATATCTTCTGGGAATATTGGTAGCAATAAACCTAAGTTTGTTCTTTTTGGCAAAATCCAGCAAAGGCTTGTAATCACTCGGGAAGTTGGTCCAGAGTTTGCATTCGTCCTTGAAGGTCTTTTCCGTCAGAGAACCGGAAAGGTATTCGTTGACAACAATCTGGTCATCTGACTCGAACATCTCAGCACCCAGCACCAGATTCTCCTTTTTCGCGTCATAAAGGTCCTTGGTTAATTCCTGCTCCAGCCAATGGTTGATTGGATTATCATGTTGCTCTCCAAAAAGAACCACGTCGGCCTCCTTTGCCAGATCAAGCATTTTGGCATAATGGCATTCTTTGCCTTTGGAATCAAAGATCATATAGGCACTTTTGTCGCTTTTGAATGCAAACAGGGTGAGGGCAACCGCTAGACTCAAGAAAATTTTACGCATGGTTAATGAATTGTTAATTGATCTCCAAATATATCAAATCCGTTTACATTTCACGCAAGAGCATTCACTGATTATCATCATATAATATCCACCATCCCTGATATTGTCACGAAGAAGTAACCACAAGAAGTGAAAATATTTCATAAACCAGGTATCGGCATTGCCAATAATCAAATCTATTTGCCGGTAAAAACTCAATCAAATAAAGCTTCAAATGCCAAATCCAACCCAATACCGGATCAGATTAGTCAGATGTCAAACTTGCCATCCGATCTGGCACCTGCACCCAAAATTGAAGGATTGAAACATACGCTGAACGGAAATAATTAAATTCCTGTTACAAGGTTCGGAATGAACTAAAAAAATTAAGATTTTTTTTAACTTCGCCTGTTCAGAAGCATCGGTTATATTGGGGATAATTATTAATTCTGCAGGTATGTCGACATTTTTCAACAGACTATTTAGGAAAAGCACTGCCGAGAACAAATTGTTACTCGTATTATTGCCTGTAGCGATTTTTCTGATCTTCCTCGATAACTTTTTCGACAGGTTGATCTGGAATGAAAATCAATATCCGTTGATTTACTCGTTTCTCAAGGCGCTCGTATCGATTCCAGTCGTAACACTTGTGACTTTCCTGCTTTCCAAAATTCTTGATTACAAGCTTTCGAAAACGAGAATGGCACTCCAGACGAGTGAGGACAGATTTCGTATCATCTTTGAAAACAATTCATCTGCTGTCATCATCATTGAAATGGATTCAACGGTATCAATGGCCAATAAATCCTTTTGTGAAATGTTGGGATTCACACCGGATGAGATCATTGGACAAAGTTGGACCAATCTGGTTCCTGAATCTGAAAAAAAGCGTCTGATGGAGTTGAATCGCCAAAGGATACTGAACATGCCTGATCTTCCCAATAATTACGAATTTCATTTCGTCAGGAAAACTGGAGAGGTCAGGGTGGGATTAATGTCCGTATTCTTTAACAAATCACTCAATCAAATTGTCACATCCATCACCGATATCACGGAACGCAAAAAGATGGAAGTCTCTCTAAAAGCTGGAGAAGAAAGATACCGTACACTCATTGAATTACAGGGAGAAGGATTGGTTATTGCAGACTTGGAAGAGCGTTTCCTTTTTTCAAACCCTGCTGCAGACCGGATAATGGGACTTCCTGTAGGTGGCCTTATCGGAAAAAAACTCATCGATTTCGTCAATACGTCAACCCTGGAGGAGGTTCGAAAACAAACCAAACTCAGAGCCGAAGGAATTAAGAGTACTTATGAAATGGGCATTACCAGGGCCAATGGAGAGAACAGGGTCTTGCTGGTTACAGCAACTCCGACTTTCAATGAAGTCGGGAAATTTGAGTCCAGTCTGGCCATTTTTATCGACATTACAGATCGTAAAAAAATTGAAGATGAGCTGAAAAAGAATGAGTCAGAGTTAATGGCCCTCAATACTACCAAAGACAAACTTTTCTCCATCATTGCCCACGATCTAAGGGGTCCGGTAGGTACTTCGGCTGATTTACTGGGTGTGATGATTGAAAGTTATGAGGAATTAGAGAGTGAAGAACAGCTTAAAATGCTTGACATACTCAAAAATTCGGCCATTTCAACCTATAATTTATTGGAGACTTTATTAAACTGGTCTGTTATTCAAACCGGTAACCTGGTGTTCAAACCTGAACTTTTTGATATTACAAAATGTATCGGAACGATTATCGAGAACATGACACCGGCTGCTTATTCGAAGAACATCAGTCTGGTTTTCGTTCCTGCCGAAGAGATTTTTATCTATGCCGACCAGAATATGCTTCAGACCGTATTCCGAAATCTGATAGGAAACGCCATCAAATACACCTACCGGGATGGATCGATTGAGGTTAAAATCGATAACCAGGTCAATTCGACCATCATATCGGTTATAGACAACGGTGTCGGAATGGAAGAAGAAACCAGGAAAAATCTTTTTGTGCTTAACAAACAAAACTCAAAATATGGTACTGAAAATGAAAAGGGTACCGGCTTAGGCTTGATATTGTGTAAGGAATTCATCGAAAAACATGGCGGTAAGATCAAAGTCGAAAGCGAGAAAGATAAAGGCAGTAGTTTTATTTTTGATATTCCAAAAAATACAACAAACAGAGAACTACCTGATCAGAAAAAAAATTTAAAAGATCAGGTGCACAACAGATTTAACGGGGAGCTTATTCTCATCGTAGAGGATGATGAAATCAACTACCAGGTTTTAAGTTCTATTCTGACCATTGCGAATTTAAAATATGAACGGGCTGAGAACGGAAAGAAAGCAATAGACATGTTTCTTAAAAATAACTATCGCCTGGTATTGATGGACATTCAGTTACCTGAGATGAATGGCTGGGAAACCACCATGAAAATCAGGGAAAATGACTCGGTCATCCCAATTATTGCGCTGACGGCCTATTCGTCCGATCCAACCAGAAAAAAAAGCATGGAAGCCGGGTGTAATGAATTTGTGATGAAACCCATCAACAAGGTCAAGTTACTTCAGTTGATTGACAAATACCTTAAAAAGACTAGTATCAACTCATAAAAAGAGTTTACAAGGCATCAATCAGGCGCTGCATTGGCATGAAAATCAATCGAATATCGGCAGGTATTACTAGGTTTTTCATTGCCACCACATCCGCAATTGAAAGGCGGGAGATGATTCATTCATCTCCCGCCTTTCAATTTCCAAATATTCCTGTTTCTATTTTTTGGAAGCAAACTTATCCGATGAATAAGCAAAGCTATAGTTACCTGAACCCAGCTCAACGATTGTTTCACCGCCTTTTTGCTCCGCTTTGCAGCCTTTATTCCCCGACAATGGCAGCTGGTTGATCATTACCTTAGTCAGGTCGGCAAAAGGCAAAGTCACTGTAGCTGTTGTATTCGCCGGTACCGTCACATCGTAGGTAAATTGCGACTGGTCGATGTTCCATGCTGACTTGATTGGTCCATAGATGCTTTTCAGTTCTACGGAGGCCTTCGTCAGGGCTCCGCCAGGATGAGGATAGAAGAGAATATGCTTGTATCCCGGATTCATCGGGTCAATATCAAGACCTGCCACATGTTTGTACAACCACTCACCAATTGCGCCATAGGCATAATGGTTGAAACTGTTCATTCCCACATCCTGAAAAGTACCATCGGGTTTCTGTCCGTCCCAGCGCTCCCAGATGGTGGTAGCACCCTGCGTAACCGGGTATAACCAGGAAGGATATTTCTTCCTGTTCAAAAGCATAAATGCCAGATCATCATTGCCTGTATCAGAAAGTGTTTTGCAAAGCAGCGGGGTTCCGACAAAACCAGTTGTCAGATGTTCCATCTTTTTCACATCAGCAGCAAGATAGCCTGCCGCATTTTTTTTCAGGTTATCAGGAAGCAGATCAAATGCCAATGCCAACGAGTAACCTGTTTGCGTATGGGATACCACCCGGCCGTTTTTGGTTACAAATTCCTCGATGAAGGCCTTCTTAACGGCCTCAGATAAATTGGTATAAAAAGATGCATCTGCTGTGTTACCTAAAATTGCGGCAATTTTTCCAAGTAGCCTAGAAGAATAAGCATAATAGGCTGTGGCGATCAGATCCTTTTCTGTAGTGGCACCGGGATAGGAGGAACTGTTGGTGGCGAAAGCAAGCCAGTCACCGAAATGGTTATCACCGACCCAAAGATTCTTTGCACCTGCTCTTGCATGCATGAATTCCACCCATGCCTTCATACTTTTGTATTGCTCAGCGAGAATCCTTTTGTCGCCGTACACCTGATAGACAGTCCACGGAACAATGATGGATGCATCGGCCCATGCGGTAGCACCGCCGTCACCCTTCAGTACATCCGGAATCACATGAGGAACGCGTCCATTCTCAAGTTGATCGGCAGGGAAATCCTTCATCCATTTGGTATAAAAGGCAGCCACATCAAAGTTAAAGGCAGCTGTCATGCTGAAAACCTGCGCGTCACCTGTCCATCCAAGTCTTTCATCCCTTTGCGGACAATCGGTAGGAACGTCCACGAAATTGCCTTTCTGTCCCCACTGAATATTGTGCTGCAACTGATTGATCAGCGAATCTGAGCAGGTAAAAGTCCCAGTCGGTGCCATTGCAGAGTGAATAACGATCCCTGTTACCTGATCCAGAGTAGGTTCTGATGTAAATCCTTCGAGCTTCACAAAACGAAAACCGTGGAATGTGAACTTCGGCTGATAGATCTCTTCCGCTCCTCCTTTCAAAATGTAAGTATCCGTACATTTTGCAGCCCTAAGGTTGTCTGTATAGAAATTGCCTGCTTTATCCAGTACTTCAGCATATTTGACAACGATCTTTTCACCGCTTTTTCCCATTACCTTTAATCTCACAACCCCAACCATGTTCTGTCCCATATCAAGAACAGATTCACCTTTCGGAGTCTTAAAAAATTTAACAGGTTTGATCTCCTCGATAGCATGAACAGGAACTCCTTGGGGTGCAATCAAATTCTCCTTGCCATAAGGATAGACCGTGGCTGCATTCCACTTTGAATCAGCATATCCTGACTGATCCCATCCTGTCAACTCCATTCTCGCATCATACTGCTCGCCATTGTAAATGTCAGATTCAAGAATAGGACCGGTAATCGCTTTCCAACCGGAATCTGTATTGATCATTTCACTTGTCCCATCAGAATACCGGATTACCAGCTGAGCCAGCAATGCACATTTTTCACCGTAGTAGCTTCTTTGTCCTTTGAAGCCTATGTTACCACGATACCATCCATCTCCAACGATGGCACCGATAGTATTTTTTGAAGCCAATAAGGCAGTTACATCATAGGTCTGGTATTGAAGACGGGTTTTGTAACTGGTCCATCCGGGAGTAAAGAGGTCTTCGCTCACTTTTTTCCCATTCAGTCTGAGTTCATAGAGACCCAATGCCGTCACATAAACCCTGGCAGAAGTAACCTTTTTGGTCAGGGAAAATTCTTTTCTGAAGTATTGGGAAGGCCGAGATATCTTATTGTCAGGCTCCTGACCTAACCTGATCCAGGATGCTTTCCAGTCTTCCGCTTTCAAGAGACCCATTTCCCAGTAAGCAGGTGCGCTCCAGGCGGTAGCCTTGTTTTTGGGATCCCATATCCTGACTTGCCACCACAACCGTTGCATCGGCTTAGCCGCAGGTCCTACATAGGTTACATTGACTGATTCGGAGGAATTGACTTTCCCTGAACTCCAGACCAGCTTATTGGCTTTGGAGAGATTTTCCTGAGTTTCAGCCACCCGGATTTCGTAGGCCTGCTGGACGAAATTGTTCTCTTCTGCAACAATCTGCCAGCTCAGACGCGGCTGTGCCACATCAATTCCGACAGGATTAACATGGTAATCACATTTCAGATTTGTTATTGCATTTTTGGATAATCCGGTATTGGACATTCCTCCAACAAGAATTGAAAACAAAATAATTTTGAAACAGTTAAGAGAGATTTTCATGCTGATTTAGTTGTTAATTTCTTCAAAGGTAAAAAAAATAAAAAGGGAATGGTCTGTCCTACTGCCAATTTTGAAAGAGGATATGAACAATCAATCAATTACCTACAAGGTATGCATTTTAGGCAAGGGAGTGAATTGATCAACCGGATAAGAATGCCAAATAACCTCACTTCCAAACTTGAGGATTGACGATCGAAATGTCTTTTCGTCCTTCAAAAAAACGAATCAGATTATTGGCTGCCTCCTGTGCGATTTCAATCCGGGTATCAACCGTACCTGTCGCATTGTGCGGTGTCAGCACCACCTGGTTGAGAGAGAGCAATTCGGGGGTAATCACAGGTTCATCTTCAAAGACATCAAGTCCGGCACCACCAAGCTTTCCATTCTTCAAATATTTAACCAGCATTTTCTCATCAATAACCGGTCCTCTGGCTGTATTCAGGATAATCACCCCCTGCTTCATTTTCATCATTGCCGCTTCTCCCAGCAAATGATGTGTCTCATCAGTAAGCGGACAATGAAGTGATACAACATCCGATCTTTCAAGCAATTCATCGAAACTGACTCTTTCACAATTGTATTTCTTCTCTATGGCTTCGGGCAACCTTGTCCGGTTGTAATAGATTACTTTCATTCCAGACGCAATGGCGCGGCGGGCAAAAGCCTGTCCGATCCTACCCATTCCGACAATCCCGACCGTCTTTCCAAAGATTCCAGTCCCCAGATTTTCCATCATTCCCCATTTGAAATCCGGGTTCATTCTTAAACCACGATCCGTCAGGGCGATATTCCTGGTAAGTGACAATAGCAAACCGAATGCCATTTCGGCTGTTGGTTCGGTGACAGCATGAGGGGTATTGCACACCACAATGCCCATTTCATTGGCTTTATCAATGTCTATGTTGTTGTATCCTACACCGAAATTGGCCACAATTTTGAGGTTGGTTGCTTCACCGAGCATTTCCGCGTTCAATGGGCGGATAAAAACGGAAAGGACGCCATCGGCCAGACGAATGTGATTTTTGATTTCCTCATCAGAAAACATGAAGCTTTCAGTCGGATAAATCAGGTCGCATGTTTGCTCAAGTTCTGCAAGTCCTTTTTTGGGAACGGCGGCAATGACAAGAATTTTTGGTCTCATTGATTGATAGTTTGTAAGTATGGATTCCATGGATTATCTGTAATTAATAAACGGATTGAACCGGATCGGGTTTCACGGCAAAACGCCGGAAATAAATCCCTGTATAATAAAATCTCACGGAAGACAACATCAAAGGAACCGACATGGTCAGATAGAGGAAGGCAAGATGGCCGGGAGCAACCCAACCTGTTTTTCTCAGGGTGATACCCATCGAAATCATCAAAGCCATGAGGAGGTAGCTTCTGAAATTGAAAAATGAGAAGAAACAGGGTTTGGCTTCCTTCAGGTTAAGAATGCGCTTTGTATGTTTGAGTGATATTTTTGAAAACATCATCCAATAGAAGGCGATGCCTCCGGTAAATGTCAGAAACAACTGCAACCAAAGCATTTTGTTCGTGGTATCAAGCATTTTGGATCCTTTGAACAATAGCATGGAGCCTGCAAAAGTCCAGACTGAGGCAGCCACAAAAAGAAGAGCCCTTTTGGGAACAGCAGGTTTTAAACGGGATATTTTGATCACTTCCAATTTTTCTTTCTTTACACTACCGGATGAAATCTGTCATGCGGCAGCCGATGGTTATTCATTCTGCAAAAGAAAAGAAAAATTGCTTACCTCATTTGACCATTGCTAAAATATCAATCAGCTGACCCGTTATTTTGACAACATGATCAAGTATCTCTGTTACTTTGAAAAGCTTTTCTGAAGATTTCTTCATCTCAGCAATCACCACTGAAAGGGTTGACACCTCCTTCTTCAAACTTTCCAATAACTCATTTTCAATCGATTTCACCAAAGATCTTTCCAGATTCCTCAGATTTAACGAGGCTCTTTCAAGTCCACGTTGTTCCTCGGTATTCAGTTGCGTGTTATCCATTTCACCGGCCATATCTGCCTGTGCTTTCCTGATTTCCTCAAGAGTTTTGTCTATATCCGAAGCTGCCATATTCCTGTATTTTAATTAATTACCCAGCGCATGGAATGATTTATTCAGCAATTCCATATCCTTGTAAAAACTGTTCAGTTGAACTGCAATTTCATTCAAAGTGAATTTTCGGTTCAGCTCCGAAGCCAACTTCTTGTGGGCAATTTTCAGGCTGATCGTTGCCTGGATGGTTTGCTTTTGCATCTGTTTCACCCCTTCAACCCTTTTCCTTAGGGCCACATATTCCTTTTCGCTTTCGATGGTAGGAACCCGTTTGGTATAATAAAACCGGAAACTTTCTGAAACACCGGATTCTTCACTGCTGATCAACTGGCCCAACCCCTTTGAAGAGAGAAACTTCACCATTTCATCACAAACGACTGCCACCAAGGTATCGGCTTGATTCACAAATTTTTTGAGTTCCCTATACTGTCTGTTGGCCAGATAATACCTGGTTCCCACATCCATGGTCTGCCCCAGCAAAGTACCGATTCCTGAAGGAAGCTTACCGGCAGCTTCCGACTTGTTGAGGGTGCCGATTAACGTCTCCAGTTCCACACCAAATTTCAGACTGTGTTCACCCGCCTCCTTGATCGGAGTAGCAGATGAAAGCTGAACCAAGGCGCCTGCATATTCATCCAGAATTCTAAAAGTAATTCCAACATTTCCCTGAAGTGCATCATCGTTCAAACGTTCCTTCACGATATCGTTCAGCTCATTCAGGTGCAAGACCGGATCTGTAAAAGAATTGGCATAGTAAATCCCTCTGGTCTCACGTATGTCGGCAAGTTCACTCATGATCTTTTCGGGAAAGAGCGAGAAGTTTTCGGTTTTGACGGCAAATTGCCTGACAACATTGCGTTGTTGTTCCGAAACCGTCACGCAGCCTGCCGTCATCAGAATAAGTACCAATCCGCAAATTATTTTCATCATGATATGGGTTTTGATATTGGAAAATTAGACAATTAGCTTAAGGATAGACACACCAAGTTAAATCAATTCACAGAGAAAAAAGAATATTTCAGGCATTATATTTTATTTCTCAAGAATTAAGAGAAAAAAATAGGGGTTCTTAATTATAATTTATAGTTTTGTCGCAAAGAATTAGGAAAAAATGACTCAGTTGACAAATACATATTGGTGGTGGCTATCTTACAATCTTCAAAAATCGTAAGGAAGCAGTACCTGTATCTACCTCAACAATTAAAACATACAAGAGACCTGTCGCACCTGCGGTAGGTCTTTTTTCTTTGCTGCGGGAGACAGGTTAAGAGAAATATTACATAAGTGAATATAATGGAGAATATAACATTAGGAATCTAAGACATGAATGAATCGTATACCATAGTGTCCCGAATGGAAAATTAACACTTTAACAACAAAGGACTCAAACCGATAATTCATTGGTCATTGAAATTACCGGCTAACAGCTAAAAGCTAAAAGCCAACAGCTCTAAATAAAAACATAAAATACTGAATAATATGAACACGTACCAGGTAGATCAGAATGGATATTACGGAGAATTTGGAGGAGCCTATATTCCGGAAATACTTCATCGATGTGTCAGTGAGCTGCAAGTAACCTATTTACAGGTGATTGAAAGCGAAGAATTCAAAAACGAATATGACCAGCTGCTTCAGGATTATGTCGGCAGACCCTCACCCCTTTACCTGGCCAAAAGGCTCAGCGCGAAATACGGATGTAAGATCTACCTGAAGCGGGAAGATCTCAACCATACCGGTGCCCACAAAATCAACAACACCATCGGTCAAATTCTGATTGCGCGAAAAATGGGCAAAACACGGATCATCGCCGAGACCGGCGCAGGCCAGCACGGTGTAGCCACAGCCACCGTTTGTGCGCTGATGGACATGGAATGTGTGGTTTACATGGGGAAAACAGACGTTGAACGTCAGCACGTCAACGTACAAAAGATGAAAATGCTGGGTGCAGAGGTAAGGCCGGTTACTTCAGGCAACATGACCCTGAAGGATGCCACCAACGAGGCAATCCGCGACTGGTGCTGTAACCCGGCCGACACCTATTACATCATTGGTTCGACAGTTGGTCCGCACCCCTATCCCGATATGGTGGCGAGGCTTCAATCCGTTATCAGCAAAGAGATCAAAATACAGCTGCTGGAAAAGGAAGGCCGCGATTATCCGGATTACCTGATTGCCTGTGTGGGAGGAGGCAGCAATGCGGCCGGAACAATTTACCATTACCTGGATGATATGCG
>SESB01001580.1_pt1 | contig 14600 bp, 15 predicted proteins | sample 3171441 | NCBI WGS metagenome assembly SESB01 (sample SAMN06051867, study PRJNA518727) | freshwater metagenome | biome: subpolar coniferous forest; feature: holomictic lake; material: water; isolation source: holomictic Lake 227, 6 m depth | place: Canada: near Kenora, Ontario | collected...
ATCCGTGAACAGTTCCACATAATCGTTATGGGCATGGTCAAACAGGACCCGCGACATGGATGTCTGATAGCGCATATAGGCGTTCTTAAAGGTTCCAAGACCAGTACCCAATACAGGATAATCGCGCACAATCCCGATGGAATCCTTCCAGACGCTGAATCTGCTAACATGATCCTGCTCCAGGTCGGCAAATCTGTCCTCCAGTCTGTCCCAGGAGGCTACCACGACAACAATGAATATCACAGCGGCCAGAAACGCCAATAACCCTGTCTTTTGCTTCAAGGACCGTCTTCGGGAGGTAATCCATGCGAAAAATAGTGACGAGAAAACAAACGCCAATATGCCTCCCCTGGAAAATGTCCCAAAAATGGCCGCGGTCATCATCAAAACGAGCAGGAACATCAGGGAATATGGCGCAAGGTTTTCACTGGCCATAAACCTGGCTATCTTCAAGCTAAGAGGAGCTTCCGGCAATGCCGAAACGCGTGGCGCCCGGTAAAGGAGCAGTCCCATTCCGAGCGGTATCGCCATCTCCATGTAACCTGCGAAATGGTCGTAGTTGATGTATGAAGCCCATATCCTTCCAGGCCCCAGCTCTACCGGAACTATCCAGAAAATCCGTCCGTTCCAGGTCATCTTCTGAACAATGGCGAAAACAACCATAAAACCGCCCATGAAGAGAATCGTTTTTACAAGAGAATACACTTGATCCTTTGTACGGTAGTGGCTGACAATGACAAAAAAAATGGCTGCATAACAGAGTATGCGGAAGAGTTCCTGCCGGGTTGCATCCGTGTTGAGGCTTATGGGATGAAAAGCGCCAGCAGGGCTGTTGCCGAAATCCCGATATGTGGCCAGTGACGATGGCGAGATCGCTTTCAAAAGCGCCTCTGGCAGGGGAAGCATCTGGAACAGGCAGAGAAGGAAAAACATAAGACAGAGGACAGATGGCAGATGACGGAAAACTGAGGATCGAGGACTGAGGGCTAATGAAACAGGATATTCAAGGGTCTTTTTGATGAGATATAGAAAGAAGATGGAAAAGGCTATGATTTCCATGACAGCGATCGACCATGGCTGGACGGTTCCTAAGGCAAGCGGTGTAAAGATCAGCAGAAAGCGGATGCCTTTTTCAATGATGATATCAATACATTTATGATGTTCCTGCAAAACTGAAATCCTTTAGCCGTTTAAACCAACTTCTGTTATGCGCTTTGACTGTTGGCACATATTGCACCGGTTCCATTGCGGGGATCGGTCTGCCTTCTATTATGGCCAAGGGGTTGGCGGTGACCAGGGCCTCGGCCCGTAGTCGGCCTACCACATCCGCCGCAAGGCGGACAGCTTCGAACAGCTTCGGTGGACGAAAATCAACCGAATGGCCATCCGAGGCTATAACATGCACCAGGTTTTGCCACAAAAGATCAACGCTGAAGTCTCTGGCCTCAATGCCAAAAGCGCCGGTAAGGCTCATGGCTGTAATCTGGATTTTCACGCCGCTTTGTACGGCTGCAGCCAGAGCTTCTGGATGATGGATGAACCAAGCGTTTCTTTCAGGATGGGCGATGATCGGTGTCAGACCGGCATTTAGAAACGAAAGCAGGAAGGCATCCCAGCCGGCGGGCACGGCTATCGGGGAGAATTCAGCAAGGAAATACCTGCCATGATTAAGAGTAAGATGCCCCCCAACTTTCAGATTTGCGGACATTTCCGGAGAAACGGTAACTTCGGCGCCAGGCAGGATGCTGATATCGAGCCTGCTGTTTTGGACTGCCGCCATCAGGGCATTTACCACTTCAGCAATCCTGGGGCCGGTGAATTCATAAGTTCCGGGTTTGAAATGGGGTGTTGCGACGATGCATTTCACCCCATCAGCGGCGGCGGCCCGGCACATATCAATGGCCTCGTCAAGAGACTCTGGCCCGTCATCCATGCCGGGCAGAATATGGCAATGAAGGTCTATCATTTCTTTCGCTTCTTCTTGCCTTTGCGGTCCGAATAGTAATAGGAATAATAGGGATAGTAATAGTAGGACTTTTTTGTCGTATCAATCTTGTTCAGCACAACGCCAAGTATCCTGGCATCAATTCCTTTCAAGGGCTGAATCGCTTTATGGATAAGATCGCGGGGGGTTTTTCCGCCCCATATCACCATGATGACACCATCCGCCAAATTAGCCAAAACAAGGGCGTCTGAAAAAGCCAGGAGCGGTGGAGAATCAATGATCACCCGGTCGTATTGCTCCCTCGTTTTGTCGATGAACTCCTTCATCCTCTCGGAACCAAGCAGTTCGGAAGGGTTTGGGGCCAATGTTCCGCCAGTGAGGATATCAAGATTGGGATACGATTCCAGGTGCTGGATTGCCTGGGAAAGTTTGGCAGGGTCAACGAGTACATCGCTGATACCCGACTCATTGCCGATGTCGAACACGTTATGGAGATTCCGCCGACGCATGTCGCAATCAACGATCAGCACCTTTTCTCCCATCTGAGCCATGGCCACCGCCAGGTTCACAGCGGTGATCGTTTTTCCTTCGTTGGGTATGGCGCTGGTCATCAGGAAGACTTTAAGCTGATTCACGGCGGAGGAGAGCATCAAACCCGTTCGTATCGTTCGATATGCCTCGGCCGTGGCGGACTTGGGGTCGGTAGTCATGAAAACAGGGCCAAGCTTTTCCGCAGTCAGGGGAACGACATCCAGAAAGGCAAGTCCGAGCTTTTTATCCACATCTTCGGCTGTCTTGATGGTGTCGTCCATGTAATCGACAAAAAAGGCGACAAAAACACCGCCGAAAAGCCCCACCATAACGGCCAGAATCAAGTACAACCCTCTCTTTGGTTTCACAGGAAACTTCGGGATGACAGCGCTGTCCACAACCTGGACATTCGAGATGTTGATGCCGCCCGAAAGAGAGGCCTCCTGATATTTTTTAAGAAGCAGCTCGTAAAACTGTTTGTTGCTGCCCGATTCTCCAGCAAGGACATTGAAGTTGATAGCCTTTTGGGTTAGATCCATCACCTCCTGTTTCTGCACGTCGATGCTTCTTTTAAGTGATGCTTCGCGGCTGCTGGCTATTTCGAACTCTGTCTTGGCCGCGTTCAGCATTTTTCTGGCCTCGGAAATTATGTTCTTTTGCACCATGGAAAGCTGGGAATACGCATTGATGACCTGAGGATGCTTGGGTCCGAATTTTTCGGACAATTCAGAGAGCAGCTTCTTGATGCCAAGCTCTTCATTTCGCAGCCCCTGGATCACCAGGTTATTCATGATATCGGGAACGGTGGCCAGATGCTCCGGGGAATTGATGACGCTGTTGATCTGCCTGTATCTTATTTCTGCTTCCTGCCGCTTGCCCTCTGTCTGGACCAGTTGGGTGATGAGTTCCTGAAGCTTCTGAGTAATGACGTTTTCCTTGGTCTCGAAGGAGACAATTCCCTTGCCTTCCCGGTACTGCTGAAGCGTCTTTTCCGTATTCGCCACACTTTCCTTGGCTTCAACAAGCCTTGCCGACAACCATTCCGCCGCATCGCGATAGGGTTTAACCCGTATGTCCAGATTGTGTTCGATGAAGGCATTGGCGATACCATTGGCCATCGCAGCCGCAACAGCAGGATTATCAGCCAGATAATTGATCTTGATCAAATTGTTCTGTCTTCCTGTTTCCATCTCGATATTTTCCAGGATGGTATCCGTTAAAGCGGGGTCCAACTCCGGTATAATGCTGGAATCGGGAAACGGATTGGCGGGTTTCGCCTTTTCCGGAAACAGACTTTTGATCTGTTTTTTAACCGTTGATAACAAATTGTTTGCGGCTTTGTCCTTAAGGTCGAGGAAATAGGAATTTTTATCAAGCTGCAGTTTTCTTACCACACGGTCGGCAAATGACCGGCTGGTGATGATCTCTTTCTGGGTATTGAAATACTCGGCAGAGTCCTTTGTCTGGATGATGGCGGCCCCGCCTTCGGCAAAATTCAGGGTCTGGTTTCTCTCCAGTTCAACAAGCACCTGAGTGGTGGCTTTGTATATCGGGGTGGCGGCGAACGAATACACCAAGACTATGCCAACGACCATGAAGAAGAAGGTAAGAACCACACTCCTTCTTTTTGAAAGTATTCGCCAGTAATCCCGGAGATGGATTTCTTCTTCCTGCATGTTCATTGTACGGGTAATCTCCTTTATCAAAAAAAGCTCTCCGGAACAACGATGATGTCATCCGGTGCGATCAGGTCTTCCATTTTGACCTTGATGGTGTTTTCGACATTGCCGGTCTTGCGGACAATCTCCGTTTTGTCCTTGTTCGCCTTAAGGGTAAAGCCGCCAGCCAGGGTTATGGAACGCAGCACCGTCAGTCCCTTGGTGATTTTAAAGGCTCCAGGGTTTTTGACCTCCCCCGTCACATAGACAAACGCGGCCTTGGGCACATAAATGCTGTCGCCATCCAGAACCGGAACATTCGTCGATATGTCTGCACCCTCCAGAAGTTTTGTCAGGTCTATCGAAATGATAACATCGTCTTTCTGGCTTGCAGCGCCCTTGACGGCATTGCGCTGGATAAAAAGAGTTTCTCCGGCATTGAGGGTGATACCGCCGGCATTGGAGATCACCTCCATCAGGGTGGAGTTGCCCCGCATTTCGATGAGTCCGGGTTTTGTGAATTCACCGAGGGTTGTCACCTTCTTACTCTTGTATTCCTGTATGAAAACAGCCACCTGAGGATTCCTGATATACCCGTTGGCAAAAAGACCAGCCAGCTTTTTGCCGATTTCCGTTGCTGTCATAGCTTTTACGGAAACCTCGCCGATCAGCGGCACGGTAATCATGCCCTCGCCGCTTACGCGCACTTCAGAAGTCAAATCGGGATTGTTATACACCGTAATCTTGAGCAGATCCCCGTCGCCAACCTCATACTCCTGACTGTGGGCAAGAATGGGCAGAAGAAACAGCATGACAGTGAGGCAGGAAAAAACACATGTCGCGATTTTGAATAGCCGGTGCAACCCGGCATGGTAATTAAATCTCTGCATCTTTTAGGTACTTTCTCCTTTGTTCTGGCAACACCGTGGAAGGCTGTGCAGGTGGGGTCTTTTCTTTGACAACGGACTTCTGATTGGAACTCAGCCAGATCTCTCCCACCGTGAAATAAGAAACATTTTTCACGCTGATCGACAGACCGATGTTGACGATTTCAGTCTCCGACTTGGAGGCATTGACGAAAAAATCAGATATCCCTGCGCTGACCAGGGCATGGCCCGTCTCCACAGCAAATCTGGATTCGGGGTTCCTTTTTTTGTATAGTACAAATCGCGCACAGCCACCGGACACCTTTATGATGGCTGTGCGCTTGCCGTTATCAACTGAATATTCGTACTGTTTAACATGCAACGTTGTACCGGGCAAAACATTCACAAAAGAATCATCCGTAAACACCAGTTGCACCCCGGAATCCTTTGCCGACTCCACGATATGGCCAACATCAATGCGGTCTCCCGTCTTCAGCAACGAAATCGTTTCGTCCCCGGTTCGCCGGGCCGTTACCTGGCCCCGCACCCGGGTGATAATGCCGGCAACGGGATCCCCGGCAAAAAGGTTACCTTCCAGGATCATCAGAAAGAGCAGGGAAAAAGGCAGAAAACATCTTGATATTCCAAACGTTGAAGCCCCCATTTTTATTGCCGGGGGCATAGCGCTGAAACGATTCATGAATGCTTACAGGGCAAAGTTTATGCCTAATGAAATGGTATTATCAGTGAGATCCCTGATGTCGATATTGGAATTGCGGTCTAGCCGGTTGTAATTAAGGGCGAATTCCAGCCAGTCCTTCATTTGATATTTCAGGCCCACCCCGCCCAGGGTCGTCTTGTCATGTCTATCCGGGTCTGGCGCGATGGCATTGGAATAGTCATCTTCGCCATAAGACACCCTTGCTACAGCGGATAACTTGTAAACCAGCTTGTGGGTATATTCGGCAAAGGCCCCTGTCGTGACAAAATACCTTGCTCCCTCGGCGTTGGACTCGTTGACATCCCTTAGCGCAACAACTTTAATGGAAGAACGATCTGTAAATGCGTGATTCAGATCTGCGGATGCCGTCCAGGTGTCAATACCATTCATGCCTGGATCTTCAAAACTTTTCTGCAGATACCCTCCTTTTACCGTTCCCTTCGTATTTTCTGTCATCTCCCACGTTACCCCAAGGAGGGGACTGTTGACCTGGTTATCAAGTCCGTTTAACTTCTGTTCAAAAATGATATTTTTAAAATCGTATTCGATGAATGCAGATGTCTTGGGAAGAAATCGATAATACAGATAGGAGGCGATTAAATCCTCCTTTCTGTTCCGGTACTGGTTAATATCCTGCGTAAAATCCCAACTGGTCAGGGTGTATCCCACTTCAACCTTGAATCGATCTGCAAACACATACGACAGGGCGGCTGCTGCCGCATTCCTGTCGTATTTTTCGATTTCACCCGAAGCGGAAGAAGACCTCGGTTCATGTGCTTTATCGTAAGTATCACGCAACTTCAATCCGATCAGGCTTCCGAATTTGAAATCAGCCAGAACACCGGCATGTTGATCCGTAATATTTTCAGAGGTGTAATCCAGATAATTATTGATTACAGCTTTATATTCCGCGGCAAACGAATGCGTACTGAAGGGCATCAACAATTTAATACCGGGAGTTATCGTTGTGATCCAATCCGGCTTGGTGTCGGATGCAGTGGCGTAAATATTATCGTCATACGTTTCCATAAATGAAATAAAAGGATGGATTTCCAGGGATCCAACGTGAATATTCCCAGCCGCAATAGCCTGCACCGGCAGATACATGAGAAAACACAATAAACAGAGCTTTTTCATTAAACCTTCCTCCAATGTTTTTTCATGGTGATGTTACGGTTTATGCGGACTTGCTGCTTTGGTTGGCGGTGCACCGACACCTGATCCACCAATGGGCGCACCTCCTCCTCCACCAATAGGTCCACTTCCACCACCGACAGCAGCCGTTAAAGGAGCGGCGGCTACTGGCGCCGTATATCCCTCGGCGGGGGCCGGGTTCTGGGAAGATTGTGTATTGGCGCTGGCGACAACAGTTGCAGGCGTGCCTGCATCGGCAAGAAAACCGTTAATCTGGTCTGCTGATACCCCTGCTTGCTGCGCTGCCGAAACGATCGTGGACACTTGCGCCGAACAAGTGGTTGCGGTTACGGAAGTATCAGCGCAATACAGTTGATGCACAGCGGCGGCAACTCCCTTGACCACGTCTTTGTCCAAGTACTTGGCGGTAATCGCTTCGTAAACGACTCTTCCTGGATCGGCGCCTGCAATAACAATCGCCTTTACTGCCTGCTCCGGAGTCATTCCGGCTGCAACAGCATTCTGCATAATGATCGAAATATCAGTCCCAGCCGCCACACCTGCGGATATCGCCGCCTTTTGTGCATCCGGCTCTGCTGCACACAGCGGAAAAGAAAGTACACTGCCGATTAGAAGTAACAAAAGCGCCATAATACAGGCATATCGGTATTGTTTTTTCCCGATGCCGGATTTGGCGCTGCACTTATCACATGCTCCCCTTTGTAAATACTCATTTTCTGTCACTGCTCGTTGATTCATGAGACACCTCCTGCTGTTATAATGTGAAATGACCAACCATTGATCGCCAACCTGCTGCAGTCAATCAAGCCTATTGATAATCTGTCACAAAATGCCAAATGTGATTCTGCGACCCCTTTCGCCTTTTGAGTGTCATAAATATTGCGAAATGTCAAGACTGAATTTTATGGCTTTTGAAAGGTATTTTATTGACAACTTATATGATTTCTGAACATAAGGCAACCCACAGAATATCGGGCAAAAAATTATGGCTGACGGGGGGGAATTACAATGAAGTACAAACGCATTTATTTGATTGGGACTTTCGCATGGTTGTTGGTTTTGGCATGCTCCAAAGGGCCTTCCGCGGAGAAAGATGTTCTGACCACTGTGAATGATTTCAAGTTGACTGTTTCTGAATTTCAAAATTTGCTGGCCACCGACATGGATATAGATCGGGATATGAAAATAACCGACCCTGTCAAGAAGGAATATCTGAATCAAATCATACAAAAGCAAATCCTCATCCAGGAGGCCAAACGGCTGAGTTTTGATCAAAAACCCAAATTTATCCGAACCATCGAGCGCTACTGGGAAGCAACACTGATCCGGGACTTGATGGAAAACAAAGGTCATGAGATCGAAAAGAAAACCATTGTGACGCAGGAGGAAGTTCAGCGTTACTACAATGAAATGGAGAAAAAGGACCCGGCGCTGCAGCCCCTTTCGGAAATTGATCAGGATTTGACCAAAAAAATAAGGGAAGAAAAAAAGACGGCGATGTTTCAAAAATGGATCGAAGAATTGAAGCGCGAGGCCAGGATTCATACAAACGAAGAATTGCTGAATCAAATTTGATGCTTTTGTGAAAACTCAATTAAATATATAAAATGCCAATACCGACGATGCATGAAAGTAATCGTTTCAAATCTCGCTTTTACATAAATTGCCTATGGTTATGTCTGGTGTTTGCCGCCAATACCACCTGGGCTGATGGCGAAGACTGGCAATCTTTGCCAACAAAATATACCGTTATTCGCTTTCAATCCGATAGAGATCTGGAACAATTTAACAGCAATATTGATTATTCTCCGGGCGGGGGATTCAAGGCGCTGTTTAGCGGCTCCGGAGGAAAAGATTTCAACGCCAAACTGATTCAAAAAATTGACGATTTGTTTGTGCGCGCCCAGGAAATACTGGATATGCGCAAATACATGAACAGGGTGAAGATTGATATTTATTCCAACAAGGAAAAACTTCAGCAAGCCTATCGCCGTGAAGTTAAAACCCAGGGTGAGTTTCGAGCCTGGTATCTATTCGAGCAGCACACCATCTATTTGCAAGTCGAAGATATCAACGAAGGAATGCTCGCACACGAAATGGCGCATGCCATCATCGACAATTTTCTCCAGGTTCGCCCGCCGCCGGTTTCGGCTGAAATTTTGGCTCGTTATGTGGATGCTCATCTGAATGATTGAAAGATTGGAGGTGATGTTTGAATATGAATCGAATCTTCGCCATTTATAAGGCCATGCTGAGTTGTATTGCTGGCGCCAAGTGCCGGATTGTTCAAACCTGCATGGATGCTCCCAAACACCCTCTCGTTGCTGACAATATGTTTATCAGTCAGGAATTTAATTTCCGTTTCATTTTAAAATTCTGTGCTTTTGCGTTTTTGGGTGGTCTGCTGTTTACCAGCCTTATTCTGATTTATTGCAGCGGATCATTGACCACTTCATTCGATGGCGCGAGGTTGGTAATAAAACAGACATCCTTGACGGTTTTCCCCGGAGTTCTTTACACGAACCTGATCATGCTGTTTATGGCAGTGATGATTTCCATCTTATCGACGTTTTATTTTTCATACCGTATTCGCAAACAGTTATTTCCATTCAGGGAAGAAATAAATGCGATAGCGAAAGGGGACCTGACCAGAACAATTCAGTACCAACCTCATGATCTGACAATGTCCCTGGCGCAAAATATCAATCTGATGACATCAAATTTGAATTCGAAAATATGTGAATTTGAAACCGAACTTAAACAAACAATCGAAGTCGCCCATAAAAATGTACCCGATGAATTGGTCATGGAACTGATTCAACTGCAACGCAGCATCAAGGAAAGCTTCATTCTCTGACCCGGACGGTCAGCGTCTCACGCAGGAACTCGTTGACTTTTTTCGGATATTTCACTTCAATACACCACAAGGAATTGAACATGTCTCCCTCCAAAAAAACTTACAAGAGACGTCAATTTTTTATTAAAAAAGAATTCCAATTTCGCTTTATTTTGCGATTCTGCCTTTCGATTTTATTCGGGGGAATTCTGTCCACATGTCTTGTCCTTTATTTCTCACAAGGTAATTTAACTTCCTTGTTTTCAAACTCACGATTGGTTGTCACCGATACTGCGTTTTTTATTCTTCCGGCTGTTCTTTATACTAATCTGGTAACAATTGTTATTATATCTCTATCGATGATCGTGGTAACCCTTTTTGTGTCCCACAAGATAGCAGGTCCCTTATTTCGACTCGAAAAGGATATTAGCGTGATTGCCGAAGGAGATTTAACCTATACGGTATATCTCAGGAAAGGTGACCAGTTAAGAGAGTTGTCGGCTGATATTAATCTCATGACGAAGTGTCTGAACAATAACGTCACAAAAATTAAAGCCGATGTGGGACGAATCATGATATCCGCTTCGAATCAGGACACTCCGGAATGGTTTCAGAAAAAATTGCAGCAATTGCATGAACAGATTGGACAAAATTTTAAGCTGTAATAGATCGTAATGGCTACTGCACCATCGAATCTGACATTCCCCGGATTAGTCTTTATTTTCTCATGCAATCATGGTTGCTTTTCTGTGGATTGATTATTTTTTCTTCCATACGTTTAACGGCATTTTTCAGGGTTTCGTCCCGTGCATGCGTGTAACGCTCGGTGGTTTGAATGCTTTGGTGTCCAAGCAACTCTTTCACATGGTAAATGTCAACGCCTGATTCCAGTAACCGGCTTGCGTGCGTGTGCCTCAATGAGTGATAAACGGCCTTGTAACGGCTATCTGTGATCCCTCGATTCAGTCCAAGTTTTTCAACCGTTTCGTCAAATGTTTTGGAAATGTGTTTCATTCTTTGCCCGTCCCTGTTCGGAAAAACCAATTCATCCGGCTTTCCGAATGCCATTTTTTGAAACAATTCCTTTATCCTATCTGTCATAAAAACGGTTCTGTTTCGGCCTGATTTTGTGTCTCGCAAAAATAAGGACTCTGCAAATATGTTGACATCCTGCCGTTCAAGATTTGCAATCTCTAAAACCTCATTCCGGTATCCAAAGACAGGACAGAAATAAAATAAACGTGTTCAGAATGTGGCTTTAAGGCTGTCAAAAGTGATTCGCATTCATCAGGGGTTAAATAACGCTGTCGCCTGTTGTCAACTTTTGGCAATTTTACGCTGCGTGTGGGTGAGTCCCCAGATACAAACCCTTCAAACCTTGCTGCGTTCCACGTCTGACGGATTGTCGCCAAAACATATTGAACGGTTCGGCTTGTTCGGCCCGCTTCAAGTAGTCGGTTTTTTATCAATTCAATGTGTTGTTTTTTCAGTTCCTTTAACGGCAAGTTACCGATGGCGGGCTTTATCCAGTTTTTGACATGCTGTTCTTCTTTCGCCACGGATAAAGGCTTCTTGCTGGTTCTGGTTACTGGCAGATAAACGTTTTCAAAGAAGTCGATGAAAGAAATGTTTTCCTTTTCCTCAATGGCTTTTTGCCTGGCTTCCTCTTTTTTTCGGGCACTTTCAAGTTCTCGTTTTTCTTTCAAAGTAACCGGACCGGCCCCTTGGCGCTGATTGCCCCTTAGCTCGTTCAGAATTGACATGGCCTTTTCAACAGTCATTCCCTCGCTGCCCCAACCCACGCCCTGCTCGTGCTGTTTTCCATCAACGCGATAATAAATTGAAAAATACCTATCCGGTTTAATCCCGTTTTTACGTTCATGATGTTCCTTGAACCTGATCCCCCGACCTGCCTTTTTCCATTCCATATTTTCACCTATCCAGCGGCTATCCAGCTTTTTTTGAATTTATCCAGCGTTTCGCTAAATCATCAAATTCTATCCAGCATTTATCCAGCTTTTTGGGCTGAAGCAACATGTTTTTAAATGATTTTACTTGGTGGGTATAATGGATGTTTTTTACTGTAATGTCAAGTAGTTTGATATGATATATGACGGGAGGTGAAAAAGGGTGAAAATGGCCTAAAACAAACTGAAAATCCCCGTGTGGGCGGTTCGATTCCGTCCCTCGGCACTTGAAAAATCAAGGGGTTACAGCGAAAAGCTGTAACCCCTTTTTTATTGTGACAGATTTTATCCAGTATCTGTCCCGTGTTTTTCATTTACGGTATCTTTATCAGTCACCTTGTTTTTCAGTCGATCCCGAAACAAAAAAGCCGTGTTCCGATACCTCTGCGCGGCCTTTGATTTTAATCATGACAATTGCAGATAACATTGTTCATCGAATGAAACATGCTGCACATGATCCCATGTGCAGACGACTTCATCCTGAATGACAACAACCACATCTTCAGATGTAATTATTTTTACTGTGGAGAACAGCCATGAAAATCACTTTGCTTCAGGAAGATATCAACAACGTGAATGCCGACGGCTTGGTGCTGCCGGTTGATGTCCAAATCTGTGCTATCGGAGGAATCGCTGCCTGCAACGCCCATAAAGCCTCTTTTTCCAAAGAAGAGGATTAAGAGTTTCTCTTGTTGGAACCCACAATGATTCTTCATATTCCGCACTCATCTGACGTAATTCCCAAACATTTGAGGGACCAAATCGTTTTTTCAGACGACGATCTCGCCGCTGAACTGATCTTGGTGACAGATGCGTTCACTGACGAGCTTTTTGCCTTGCCGGAGGCAACGATACTGCGGTTTCCCATCTCCAGGCTTCTTGTGGATGTAGAGCGTTTTCCGGACGATGCCGAGGAGTCTATGAGCAAGGTAGGAATGGGGATGATATACACCCTCACCACCGGTGGAAAGAGACTCAAGCGGGCACTCAAACCGCAGGAGATCAGAACTCTGGTATCCCAATACTACGAGACTCACCATCAATCGCTCTTGACGGAAGTGAAAATCGAATTAAAAAAGTACGGAAAGGCGCTAATTGTCGATTGTCACAGTTTCCCAAGTCACCCTTTGCAGTGCGATAACGACCAAACGATTCCAAGGCCGGAGTTCTGCATTGGCACAGATTCCTTTCACACGCCCAAAATATTGAGCCAAATGACCGTGCGGAACCTCAAGAGGGTGGGCTACAGTGTGCGAATGAACAAACCATACAAAGGGTCCATGGTGCCAATGGCGTTCTACAGGAAAGATCGCCGGGTAGCGTCAATAATGGTCGAAATCAATCGCAACTTGTATATGGACGAAACGGCTGGGACGAAAACCATTTCATTTAATTCTACCAAAAAGCAGATAGAAAGCCTCTTGTTTTCAATTAAGCAGTTCCAACAACAGGCTCAACCTGATGCGCAGGGAGAGTGGCGAGCTATATCAACTGACATGTAGTTTCTCCTTTATTTGTAAAATGACGAAGAATTCCTGAAACCAACAGTATCCAGTGATTCATCATTATTCATTGTCTTATGTATGATATTCCTAAGAATCAAGGATTCATAATGATAGCTGTAGGGCAGATACCATTACAGTCCTTGTTTTTACAGACCTGGTCAACATGTCTGTACTGGTGATTCGGAATGACCAGCGTCACTCTGTTGTAAACATCTTGCAGTTTTTCGTAACCATTAACCACGTCAATATCCGCTCCATGGATTCTGAAATAAGGGACTGCCGTAGCACTGCACATAAAAGAATAATGATCTTTGCCCGGAGTTGTTACCACAAACCTCCAAAAACCACCGGACCCTTCCTGTTGGGTTTTCCCTGTCACGACTCCATCAATTGCAAAGGTGTCTTTGTTAATGATCGAATCAACCCTTCCCAGTTTTTGATTGAGTGTCATTCGGTATTCAGCCAGATCACGATTGGATGCCCCGCAAATCCACACATAGACCAATTCGGAGTTAGCGGACACAAGATCGTCGGGAAATTGTCGATCCAGGTCTTTCAGCACGTTGTCGGCAGCTTGATATTCTTTTGCCGCAATTAGCTCTCCAATTTTTGCCACCTGTTTTTCCAGACGATCCCTTTTCTTTTCAACGCTTTCAGATAAGGAGGACCGTTCAGGTCCGGATATTTTATTGTCACAACCAACCCCTGCAATTCCTGCCAGAAATATAAATGCCACAATGTCATTGACTACCCGCATAGATCAGCTCCGCTGAAATGATCCGGTTCATCCGTCCATCCGGTGATGCCGTCTGCATTTTTGATTTTCACCCACCAGGTCATTTTCAGCTTTTTATCCAACTCCCCCCAGCAGTCTTTTTCCACTTCGCACCGGCAACCGGAACTGCCGCCATAAGGGCTGAAATCCAGCAGCATTTCAACGAACCGTCCATCATCCCACACCTTGAAATTTCCTTCGCCGGTGTATGTATAGACCCAGAGGATATCGCCAGGCTTGTATTTTTTCCAAGCTTTCTTTAAAAGAAACCTTCCGGCGACCGTATGCACTTCCCCTGTCTCGGCAATTACCGAAGACCCCGCCAAGCATTTTTCGACACGTTCTGATTTTTTGTCTGGTCTGGCGTAAAGGATCGTTTTCTTTTCAGCTTTCCAGTGGCCATAAGCGCAACATTCAAAAGGGCAGGCCCCTTTATCGACATAAATGTCGGGATGAACGGGCTGCGCGTGACTGACCCCAACTAAAAGGAAAATCAATACAGCCGGAATTGATCTTGTAATAAATTCGAATTTCATTGTTTTTAACTCCCCTGTTTCATTTGCACCATCACAATAAATCTCTTTGTTATATATTTCCAAAGAATATGTCCGCATATTGGTGTACAATTCGCATATAAAATG
>SESB01001583.1_pt1 | contig 14591 bp, 9 predicted proteins | sample 3171441 | NCBI WGS metagenome assembly SESB01 (sample SAMN06051867, study PRJNA518727) | freshwater metagenome | biome: subpolar coniferous forest; feature: holomictic lake; material: water; isolation source: holomictic Lake 227, 6 m depth | place: Canada: near Kenora, Ontario | collected 2014-07-08...
AACTTGAAGATCGAGTAATAAATAAAATGTTGAAACTTTTTTATCATCAACCAATGTGATAGTATATAAAAATTTTAGTGGTTTAAATTGTGAACAAATGACAAAAACGAATAAATCAGATTTAGAGAAAGCTTTAAATTTATGCAAGGGAGCCTTTATATGGGCCGCGGTTTTTAGTATGGTCATTAATATATTGCAACTTGTTCCTACAATTTATATGTTGCAATTGTATGACAGGGTTGTTCCGACAGGCAATCGGTCCACTCTAATTATGCTGACACTAATAATGCTAGTATTGTTTTTGACTTTGGGAGCATTGGAATGGGTGCGCTCTCAAATATTGGTTAGAGTCAGTTCGCGATTGGAAACATTGCTTAATGAAAGATTGTTCAATATTTCCTATAAACAAGCACTTTATTCAGGTGGTCAACAAGCTTCGTCTCAAGCGCTAGATGATTTGACAGCGTTAAGACAATTTTTAACTGGAAATGGTTTTTTTGCCTTTTTTGATTTGCCATGGATCCCAGTTTATATTGCTGTTATGTTTATTTTTCATCCCTACTTTGGATGGGCGGCTATAGGAGTGGCTTTCATTCTAATTATTGTGGCGATAATTCAAGAAAAATCTACTGCAAAATTATTGGATGAAGCAAATGCGCTGGCCAATGTAGGGCGTGGGCTTGTTAATAAAAACTTGAGAAATGCAGAAGTTATTGAATCAATGGGTATGTTGAAAAATATTCAGAGACGCTGGGTAGAAGGCACACGACAAATTCTAGTGTTACAGGCAAAAGCAAGTTCTAGGGCGGGTTTGGTAAGTGGCTTATCAAAAGTTATTCGAATGTCATCACAATCATTAATCTTAGCATTGGGGGCCTATTTAGTAATAACTAATGAAATAACAGGCGGACTAATGATCGCTGGTTCCATTTTATTAGGTCGTGCTCTTGCACCAATAGATATAATGATTGGTTCATGGAAAGGGTTTATCGGTGCTCGAGGTCAATATCGTCGTCTCAATGATTTGTTACGCCTGATGCCATCTGGAGCAAAAAAAATGACTTTGCCAGATCCTGAAGGTTTTTTTCAGCTTGAAGGGGCTGTGGTCGTTCCGCCAGGTTCAAAATTGCCTGCTTTAAAAGGCATTACCATGACGATTGCTAAGGGTGATGTGATAGGCGTACTTGGGCCGAGTGGTTCTGGAAAATCAACACTTGCAAGAGCTTTGCTGGGTATCTGGCCAACAGCCAACGGTATGGTTCGTTTAGACGGTGCCGAAGTTTTTACTTGGAATCGCGACGAGATAGGGCCTTATATTGGTTATTTGCCCCAAGATATTGAGCTTTTTGAAGGAACAGTTAGCGAAAATATAGCACGATTTGGTGAAACAGATCCCGAAAAGGTCGTTAATGCCGCTAAAATGGCTGATGTTCACAGTATGATTTTGCGTTTACCTCAAGGTTATGATACTCACATAGGTGCAAGTGGTGGTAATCTTTCAGGAGGTCAGCGTCAGCGCATCGGGTTGGCTAGAGCATTGTATGGAGATCCAGTTGTAGTTATATTGGATGAGCCAAATTCTAATCTGGATGATCAAGGTGAGGTTGCTTTAGGTTATGCTATTGATAAATTAAAACAAAAGAAGACTACAGTTATTGTTATTACGCATCGCAATAATGTACTTGCTCATGTAGATAAATTACTGATTTTAAATGATGGGCTTTTGACTATTTATGGTCCAAAAGATCAAGTGATTGCGCATTTGCAAAAACAGCAAGTTGTAGCTACACAACAAAATCCTCCGGTTGACTCATTCCCTACCCCTCTATAATCACCCGTATAATGTATCTATGAAAAAAAGTCTTGCACAACTAACGACTGAAAATGGAACTGTCATTGTTACTGATGATAGTTCTATACGCGGTATAGGAATTATTATTCTGATTGTAACGGTTGGAGTTTTAGGGGGGTGGGGTTATCTCGCACCCATTGATAGCGCAGCATTAGCGCCGGGGTACGTTACGGTAAAATCACATAGAAAAACCGTACAACATTTAGATGGTGGCATTGTCAGCAAATTACTGGCTAAAGATGGAGATGTTGTCCAAGAAGGAGACGTTTTACTGATACTTGATGGCACCGAAGTAAAAGCACAACTAGAGATTCTTCGTGGACAGCACACAATGCTGGAGGCGCAATTAGCCAGACTTATCGCAGAAAGAGATCAGCTTAATCAAATTAAGTTTCCTGCTGATCTGCAAAACTTGTCGGACCTTCATATTCTCGAAGCAAGGCAGGGTGAAACCCAAATATTTAATGCAAGAAAAAATGCATATCAAGGCGAGATTTCTGTTTTAAGCCAAAAAGCGAGTCAGTTAAACTCCATAATAAATGGTTTGGAAAGTCAGCGTCGCAGTAAACAGGAGTTAATAAAATCTTTTGGGGATGAAGTTCATGACTTGAAAGAATTATTATCTGAAGGTTTTGCAAACAAACAAAGACTTCGAGATATTGAACGAAATTATGAAAACTCCATTGCACAAGTTGCTGAGTTAACCTCCCAGATTGCAAGTAGTCAGATCCAAATTGGTGAATCAAAGTTGCAAATTCTACAAATACAAAAGAAATTTCAGGAGGAGGTTGCTTCTAAATTGGGCGAAGTGCAGGCTCAACTTTATGATGTTTCTCAGCGTTTAGTGGCAACCAGCGATAAAGTAATTAGAACAGAAATTAAAGCTCCGGCAAGTGGTCGAGTATTGGGCTTATCTGTTCATAATATAGGCGGGGTTATTTCACCAGGCAAGCCCATCCTTGATATCGTTCCACAAAAAGAAGAGCTTATAATTGATGCTCAGGTTTCTCCAATGGATATTGATAGGGTCAGTGTTGGGTTGTTAGCAGAAGTAAGATTTAGTGCGTTTAAACAAGCTTTAACGCCAAAAATGGAAGGAAAAGTGATTAATTTGTCTGCCGATCGTCTAACGGATGAAAAAACTGGAGCACCTTACTATCAGGCGCAAGTTGAATTAACTCCTGAAAGTTATGTGAAATTAGGGGATTTAGAATTAGTCCCTGGAATGCCTGCTGAAGTATTTATTAATACTGGAGAGCGTACTGTATTTGAATATTTGATGCAGCCCATTAATAATGCTTTTGCCAGGGCCTTTATAGAAGACTAAAATAGTTATGAAAAAAATAAAATTACTTATTGTCTGTTTAATGTTCATAAAAATGGGTATAGGGCATGCAGAAGATTTATTAACTGTTTATCAACAGGCATTAGAAGCTGATCCACAGTTAAAAGCTGCAGCTATGAAAGTCCAGATTGGTGCTGCACAGAAAGGTCAATCTTTAGGAGCTATGTTGCCACAAATTGGAGGAAATTATAATGCGTCCTTGAATAATCAAAAGACAAATGCATCAGGATCTACCACAAAGAGTTATCAAGGTATTCGTTATACAGTTTCACTAACACAGTCAGTGCTTGATTTTGCAAAATTTTGGGACTGGCGGCGTGCTCAGGAAGTTGAAAATCAATATGCTTTAGAAAATATTGGGGCGCAACACGCTCTGATGTTTAATGTTGTTGAAAAATATTTTAATGTGCTTGAAGCCGAAGATGAGTTGTATTTCACTAATATTGAAAAAGAAACTGCTATCAAGCAATTAGAGCAAGTTCAAAAACAATATGCTAAACAACTGATTTTGATTACAGATGTATATGAAGTGGAGGCGAGGCTAGATCAGATACAAGCGTCGATAATTGAGGCTGAGACAAAGCTAGTAATTGCTAAACAAACTTTAAAGGAGCTAACTAATAGCGAGCCGGAGAATCTTTTTAAATTACGTGATGATATTGAATTTAAACCACTGGATGGAAAGCTGGATGATTGGATTGCAGTCGCGAAAAGTGAAAACCCTCTTTTAGCGGCACAAATTAGCGCTATAGCTGCAGCCAATAATAATGTTTCAGTACAAAAATCAAGATATTTACCTGTCGTCGATATGCAGCTAAGTTATAACTCAACCAATACGGGCTATCAAAGTATTTCTCTTGGTACAAGTTATGATACCTCAGTCGCAGCGATAAATGTTACAGTACCAATTTTTACTGGAGGTGCAACGACTAATCGGATGCATGAGGCTCAATATAGATTATCTATGGCCCAATATGAAAATGATTCTAAAATTCGTGCTTTAATCAAGGAAACCAGTGACGCATTTATGAGTTCTAATGCTAACGTAAAGCGAATTAATGCAACGAAAAAAGCATTACAATCAGTAGTCAAGGCTAGGGAGTCCTTAGAAACTGGCTTTCGATATGGTAACCAAACTATTGGTGAAGTATTAATGGCTCAACAAAATGAATTTAAAGCAAGACGAGATTTGTCAGTAGCAAAATATGCGTACATAAAAAATAAGATGCGTTTTTTACAATCTATTGGCTTGATTAATGAAGAAAATATATTTGAAGTTAATAATTGGTTGAAAGCCTTTCCAGCCTAAAGTGTAGTACCCATTCATAATTTGCGAGAAAACGCAGGGTTTATTTTTCAGGCTTTATATTCTAGTTTTGTTGAATAGTTTGCACTTTATTGAGTCTGCTATGGTATTTAGCTTTTTTATTGACGTAGTTTATATAGGACTGATTTAGTGAAGGGTTTGTTATTTGATGTATGGCGTTATCGTTTTTTTATGATTTCATCAATTAAGAGTGATTTACGTAGCAAGTTTGTGGGCAGCAGTTTGGGTGGTTTGTGGATGATCCTCAATCCATTGTCTCAGGTTTTAATCTTTACTTTTGTACTTTCTGCGGTTCTATCGGCTAAATTGCCAGGTATCAATAACCAGTATGCATATGCGATATATTTAATGGCGGGTACGTTAGGTTGGTCGCTTTTTAGCGAAATAGTTAACCGATGTCTAACTTTATTTATAGATAATGCTAATATTCTTAAAAAATTGGTATTTCCAAAAATTACCTTGCCTCTTATTGTAACGGGCAGTGCGTTGGTAAATAATCTATTTTTGTTTGTTGCTATTTTGTTAATTTTTGGAGTGCTTGGGCATTTACCGAGTAATGCGCTGATTTGGTTGCCTGGGCTCATCGCTCTGAATGTGGCTTTAGCGCTTGGATTGGGTTTGGTTTTGGGAGTGTTAAATGTTTTTATGCGCGATATAGGACAGATTGTACCGGTAATCATGCAATTCTTGTATTGGTTTACCCCCATTGTTTATATGCCCAGCATTATTCCTGAGCAATATCAAAGTCTACTTATATATAACCCAATGATTCCTATTATTACCGGATACCAAAGTATTTTACTTTACAACAGAGAACCTGAATGGGCTGGTATAAGCATTATTGCTGTTATAGCAATAATGCTTATGGCATTTGCTTTACTGATATTTCGGAAAGCTAGCTCAGAAATGGTTGATCAACTATGAGTGGTGCTTTGTACGTTAGAAATTTAGGCAAATCGTATCGCAAATGGGGAAATGAATGGCGACGAGTTGCCTCTTGGTTCTTATCTTTCATTCATCCACTCGAAGAACACTGGGTAATCAAAGACATTAATTTTTCGGTAGGCCCAGGTGAAGCAGTGGGTATCATAGGTCAGAATGGTGCGGGAAAGAGCACATTGTTGAAACTTATTGCAGGTACAGCCAGTCCTACTCAAGGTGAAGTGATGTTATATGGGCGAGTATCAGCTATTTTAGAATTGGGTATGGGGTTCAATCCTGATTTTACAGGACGTGAAAATGTTTATCATGCTGCGGGTCTTATGGGGTACACCCAAACTTTAATCACAAAAGTCATGCCTGATATTGAGGCATTTGCTGAAATAGGGGAGTATTTTGATATGGCAGTGCGTACTTACTCCAGCGGTATGCAAATGCGGGTGGCTTTCAGTGTAGCTACTGCGTTTATGCCTGACCTACTGATTGTGGATGAGGCTCTCTCAGTAGGTGATAGTTATTTTCAACATAAAAGTTTTGATAGAATTCGCCAATTTCAAAAGCAAGGCTGTTCGTTATTGATTGTCAGTCATGATCGATCAGCGGTTCAAGCGTTATGTGATCGAGCTATTTTATTAGAGAACGGTAGCTTGATTAAAGATGGTAAGCCTGAAGAGGTTATGGATTTTTATAATGCTTTAATTGCTGAAAAAGAAAACCATAAAGTGGAGTTAGTAGAGCATAATTCTGGAAAATTTCAAGTAATATCCGGGACTGGAGAAGCAATTTTCACAGATATTCAATTACAAAATTCTGAAAAAAAAGCAGTAGAGTTTGTGAGTGTTGGCGAAACAGTAGAGCTCTTAGCAACGGTGCAGGTTAATTCCGTAATTCCACAGCTTGTTTTTGGCTTTATGATTAAGGATCGTCTAGGTCAATGTATATTTGGAACAAATACTTGGCACACAAAACAAGTTATCTTAGAAGCAAAGACTGAATCAATAATACAATATCAAGTTGTTTTTCCAATGAATTTAGGTCCAGGTAGTTATTCTATAGCGGTTGCCCTCCATTCGCATGATGTTCATATCATTAATAATTACGAATGGCGAGATTTAGCCTATGTGTTTCATGTCATTAATCTAAATAAGATAGATTTTACTGGTACAACTTGGTTGGAACCAATAATTAAGGTTCAAATTTAATGAGATCATTTTATAAAGTATTCGAAGATCGTCATCGGGGCGCAAGGTCGTTAATCAGATCACGGTTGAAAGTGTATTTACCCATTGTTGAACCATTAAAAATGGTTTATGAGCATCCTGATATTTTGGATTTAGGATGTGGGCGAGGAGAATGGTTAGAGTTAATGAAAAACAATGGCTTTGATACTAAAGGCATTGATCTGGATGAAGGGATGCTGGAAGATTGTATAGATTTATCTTTGGACGTTTATCAGGTTGATGTTCTTGAGTATCTACGAGGTTTGGATGCTGATAGTGTTTGTCTAGTTTCTGCTCTTCATCTTGTTGAGCATATCAATTTTGACAAGGTGCTTAATTTGGTTTCCGAAGCTCTTCGCGTATTGAAACCTGGAGGTTTATTGATTTTAGAAACACCAAATTCTGAAAATCTGGTGGTTGGCACGTCAAATTTTTATCTAGATCCAACCCATCAAAAACCATTGCCTGCAGAATTATTGTCTTTTGTAGCTGAGTATGCAGGATTTTGTAGAGTTAAAACGCTATATTTGCAAGAGTCACCTGATTTGACTATTTCTCATAGAACAACGTTAATCAATGTGCTGCAAGGAGTGAGTCCAGATTATGCCATTATTGCTCAAAAAACTGCCAGCTCAGATGTCTTAAATCTTTTTGATGCATCTATTAACCATGTTTACGGTATCCGTTTAAATGATTTAGCCGAACGATATGATCAACAAAATGAACTAAAGATCCAATCACTTGTAAATTCTTATTTAAGCTTCACTAATAAGTCGTTTCAAGAAAGAGAAGTTATTTATGAAAGACGTTTTGAAGAATTGTTTCAAGAAAGAGAAGCCATTTATGCCAGTCGTTCTTGGCGTATCACTAAACCTCTGCGTCTTTTATCTCTGGAGTTCGGAAAAACAATGAATGCTGTTTTCAAACTATGCAGACTATTACGGGGGTTATTTAAACTTCCGTTTAAGTGGATATTGACTAGATCTTTGCGCTTTATTAATAAATATCCAGTGCTAAAGGATAAGGTCCGCCTCCGATTGGGAAAATATCCTACATTAAAAGCGCATTTGAGCCAATACGCCAGATTACGAGAGCCAACATACTTTGATGGGAAAAATAGTCATGTAGCAGATACAGTGTTAGATGATGATTTAACGTATCTTTCTCCGCGTGCACGTCGTATATATTGTGAATTAAAAGTCTCTAAAGATCTGTATGGCAAGGAAATTAGAAGATGCGCATAATAATTGATATGCAAGGTGCTCAAACTGAAAGTCGTTTTCGTGGCATAGGGCGTTATTCATTATCTCTCGCACTCGCTATAGCACGTAATTCAAATGAGCATGAAATTTGGTTGGCGTTAAATGCCGCTTTTCCACAAAGCATTTTAGACATTCGTCATGTTTTTGCTGGGTTAATACCTCAAGAGCGAATTCGAGTATTTGACGTTCCGTTGCCGGTATTCGAGTATGACTCTGAAAATAGCAGACGTACCAGAGTCGCTGAATGGATTCGCGAGTACTTCTTACAGCAGTTTGAACCTGATATTATTTTGCTCACCAGCTTGTTCGAGGGTTTTATTGATGATGCAGTGACTTCAGTGAATGTGTGTACCTCGGGTCACAATACTGCCATTATCCATCATGATCTAATACCCTATTTAAACCCCAAAAAGTACCTCCCTACTAGGACTCATCGTAACTATTACGCTAGAAAAATTGAATGCTTAAAAAAGGCAGGCTTGGTGCTTTCTAATTCAGAAGCGACAAAAAATGAAGCTATAACAGTTTTGGGTTTATTAGAAGATACAGTAGTAAATATTTCAGCGGCAGTAGATGATAAATTTCGACTTATTAATTATACGCCCGATCAAATTCAACAGCTTTTTCGAAAATATGGTATAGAACGCAGAATGGTGATGTATGCGCCAGGTGGATTCGATAGCCGTAAAAATTTCGAGAATTTGATACAGGCTTATAGTCTGCTTCCTAAAAAATTGCGAAGTGAACACCAGTTAGCTATCGTAAGTAAAGTCGAAGAAAGTCAACGACAAAATCTAATGGGCGTAGCTCAGAAAGCGGGTTTGGTTGGAAATGAATTGGTGTTGACTGGTTATGTACCTGATGAAGACCTAATCGCGCTTTATAATTTAGCATCTTTATTTGTTTTTCCGTCTAAACATGAAGGTTTTGGCTTGCCCCTACTAGAAGCAATGGCTTGTGGGGCGCCTGTAATCGGTTCTAATGTGACTAGTATTCCTGAAGTGATCGGTCTGCAAGAAGCGTTGTTTGACCCCTATTCAGCTAAAAATATAGCTCAGAAAATGGAGCAGGCTTTAGTTGATAAAACATGGGCTGCTAAATTAGTTTCACATGGACTGAAGCAAGCAGTCAATTTTTCATGGGACTCAAGTGCAAAGCTTGCACTTGCAGCCTTTGAATCATTCCATGCAAAAATGGCTGATAAACACTGCGTAGCAGAGATAGGAACCATTCCGCGTCCAAAATTGGCTTTCTTTTCTCCTCTGCCTCCTATGCGTAGTGGTATCAGTAATTATAGCGTAGAGCTTCTACCTGAGCTTGCAGCTTATTATGATATTGACGTTATTGCTTCACAACCGTCTATTTCAGATTCGTTGATTAATGCTAATTGTACAATAAAAACGATTGACTGGTTTCAACAAAATGCGTTGATGTATGATCGTATACTTTATCAATTTGGTAATAGTCCATTTCATTCACACATGTTCAAGTTGTTACGCCAGCATCCAGGTGTAGTCATGTTGCATGACTTTTTTCTAAGTGGTGTTTTAGCTCATGATGAAGTAACCGGAGAAATACCAAATGCATGGGCAGATGCTTTGTATTTATCCCATGGATATCAATCAGTACAGAAGCGTTTTTGTGAAAGCGATATCGATAAAATAAAAGATAAGTATCCAGCAAATCTTGAGGTTTTGCAGAATGCATTAGGTGTTCTGGTGCATTCAGATTATTCAAAATATTTAGCTAGGCAATGGTACGGAAAGGCATCTTCAGATGGTTGGGCGGTGATTCCCCATTTGCGAAAGCCGGTGTTAAAGCCTGAAAATAAGATGAATTGTCGTCGTGCATTAAAATTAGAGGAAAATGATTTTGTTATCTGTAGTTTTGGTTTTCTGGCTCCAACGAAACTCAATCATCGTTTACTTGATGCTTGGCTCAGTTCATCACTGTCCAAAAAGACGCATTGCAAATTAATCTATGTAGGAGAAAACCATGGCGGTAATTATGGCGCTAATCTGCTAAAAACGATTAATGAAAGTGGTCTCGAAGAGAGAATTCGTATCACAGGTTGGGTAGATACGGTTGTTTTTAGTCAATATTTGGCGGCTGCTGACCTTGGAGTGCAATTACGAACGCTTTCGCGAGGTGAAACGTCTGGAGCTGTAATAGATTGTATGAATTATAGTCTGCCTACAATAGTTAACGCTAATGGTTCCATGAGTGATTTACCGAAGGACGCTGTTTGGATGCTGCCAGATGAATTTACTCATGCTGAGTTAATAGATGCCCTGGAAACGCTTTGGGAAAACAATGAGCGGCGTAATCAATTAGCGAAGCACGCTCGAGAAGTTATTATTACTCTCCACGATCCAAAGAACTGTGCTAAGCAATATGCCCAAGCTATTGAAGGTATTTACAGAGCAAAGGCGATTGACCCGCATGCTTTAGTTAAGGCTATTGGTAGCTTAGATAATTTTCCATCAGATAATAAAGCACTTGCTCATGTGGCGAAATCAATAGCGGCCTCATTTGTACCTAAGATAAATCAAAACCAATTATTTATAGATACATCAAGTATAACTCGACACGATTTAAAGTCAGGAATTGAGCGAGTTGTACGAGCTCAATTAATGGAATTAATTAAGAACTCCCCCAGTGGTTTCAGAATTGAACCTGTTTATTTGACAGATCAGGGTGGGCAATGGCACTACCGATATGCAAAGACTTATACCTATAGCATATTCGGACTTGATGCGGTCAATGTGGTTGATACTCCAATAGATATAAGCCAGGGGGATGTTTTTTATGGGCTCGATTTTTGTCCAAATGATGTAATTGAAGCAGCAATGGCAGGGATCTATTTGCATTGGAAAGCGATTGGAGTGTCGATTAATTTTTTAGTATATGACTTGCTTCCAATTCTGAGACCTGAGTTTTTTCCTAATGGTGTAGATGTTATTCATGCGCAATGGCTAAAAACGATAGCTGAATTTTCATCACAATTAATTTGTATTTCTAACGCGGTAGCAGAAGAATTACGTATATGGCTGAAAAGTAATCTTCCCGCACGAAACGAGCAACTGAAAATTAGTGCAGTTCATCTTGGTGCTGATATTACCGCTTCTGTGCCTTCAAAAGGCTTACCAGATGATGCGGGAAAGCTGTTAAGCATTATTGGTTCATCACCTGCTTTTATTTTGGTTGGAACTATAGAGCCTCGTAAGGGATATTTGCAAACAATAGCAGCTTTTGAACTACTTTGGGAACAGGGTATTCAGGTCAATCTGGTTATTGTTGGTAATGAAGGATGGACGCCTTTGTCGGATGGGCAGCGTCGAACAATTCCAGTAATTGTAGAAAAATTACGTTCACACCAAGAATTAAATAGTCGCTTGTTCTGGCTTGAAGGTATTAGTGACGAATATTTAGAAAAAATATATGATGCAAGCGTATGTTTGATAGCCGCTAGTGAAGGTGAAGGTTTTGGTTTGCCACTTATTGAAGCTGCACGACACAAATTACCCATTATTGCCCGCAAAATACCAGTATTCTATGAGGTGGCAGGGGAGCATGCTTTTTATTTTACAGGGATTGAGAAAGAAGCTCTTGCCGATGCCATCAAAAATTGGCTTATGCTTAGTACCACAAATAATTTTCCCCGTTCAGAAGGAATGCCATGCTTAACGTGGAGACAAAACTCTCAGCAAGTACTTGCATCCTTAGTTTCGTAACTTATCATTAATCGCAGGTAAAACCTAAGAATAAGGTTAGAATAGCCGAATGGATTAACTCATGCCGCAATTATCGAAAATCAGTAACGAAGAGAACACCCCTATACAGATAGACAAACTGGAGCAGGAAATACTTACCCCCATTTTTAGTATATCCAATTACTCGATGTTCAAGTTTTTAATTCTTGATTTTAGAAAAGCCCATTTAATTAAGCCTTACAGTCATGATAGAGACAAAGTAACACATTGGTCTATTAAAGAAAACCCCTTGATTTATCTGGGCTCAGCCAAGTCAAGCTAAAAAAACATGAACATCTAGAATTAATATTTATTAAATATTTATGTATAATTCAAAAATTTAATTGTGGTCTGCCTCCTATTAACCTGCTTTCTTTGCGATGAAAAACAATAGAATAAATTTAAAAAAGAATCAAATATCTAGTAAAACTAAAATAAATATATATTTATTCTCAATAGTTACTTTCATTGCTTTTTTGTTAATATTGAGAAATATGGGACTGTACCCTACTGTGTTTGCAGATGAATATACTTACAGTAAGTTCAGCAGGCTTGTCCCTTTTGAAGCAGCAAATTTACCTAATTACCTCTATTTTTTTATCTACAAAGTAACTAATCTTTGTGGTGACGGCTTCTTAGGTTGCGCGCGAATATTAAATGTTATTTTTTTTGTATCGGCAGCGCCATTCATCTATCTTATTGCAAGAAAACCAACGGGGCAAAAAACTGCGCTACTTATTGCTGCTCTCTCAATACTTGGGCCAATCAATACTTATACGGCATACTTTATGCCGGAGTCATTATATTTTTTATCTTTTTGGATATTTACTTACTTGGCGGTAAGCATCAAAAATGAGCATACAATTTTACGTTGGCTTTTTATGGGAGTGGTTTTTGGTATCAGCACATTGATAAAGCCCCATGCATTATTTTTTATTCCAGCCCTAGGCATTTATTTTTTTATAATTCAGAGGCAGTTTAAAGAGAACAATTCAAGTGGGCATCTCTATAGTCAATTTGTTGGATTTTTTGCCATGGCACTGTCTACAAAGCTAATTATAGGTTTTGCCTTAGCGGGTATATCTGGAATAACGCTTTTCGGTACTTCATATACATCGATTGCTTCTGGATCAATGTGGGGGGGCAATCATTACGTCAGCCTCATAATGCGAGCGTTTGAGAATTTACAAGGCCACCTCTTGGCGTTGAGCTTGCTCTTTTCAGTGCCAATTGCTCATCTACTATTGGCGTCAAAATGGTTCTTAAGGCGTGATATAGAAGATCGCTTTTCAATAAATATCGCCCTTTATACGTTGCTGGTTTTAGTTTTTCTTTTAATAGTGGTAGTGCTTTTTACCGCGTCTATTGCTGGTTCTGGCCCCTACGAATCAAATGCCAGGTTACATATGCGCTACTATAATTTTGCTTTTCCTCTACTATTTCTGGTGGTTGCGTCGCAATTATCAGTGTATTCAATTGCTTTTTCAATTAAATCCAGAGCGATCGTAGGCTTCCCTATTGGATTAGCAATCTGCTATGCCATTTATACACATTTAGCAGTTTATACCCCTAGTTTTGTTGATAGCCCTGAATTACGTGGTTTTACCGTTAATTCGTCAGTTTTTTATGTGCTCAGCGGACTCTCTATCTTTTCACTAGCTTTATGGGTTTATGCAGATCGACTCGGTGCGAAGATATTCATGTATTTATATATGCCCCTAGTTGTAATTTTTTCAACTTTCTATGTCAATCAAGAATTGAGGCAGCGGCTTATACCTGATGTATTTGATAAAGCAGGAATTTTTACAAAACAGTACCTCTCGAATGAGGATATTTCTAAGGTTTTAATTCTCGGATCAAATCTATCAGGTATGTTCCGGACCTTATATTACCTTGATAACCCAAAAGCATCTCTTGAGGATATTCCTGAGGGCGCTGCTTATGATCTTAGCAAGCTACCCGCTGGCAAGGAATGGATTTTGGTTGTCGGAGATCACTCATTGCCAGATAATAACTTCTATCATCTTTCAATAAATGATTTCACGCTTGTACACGTGTCGAGTTCATCTATTATAGACTTCAAGAAATCTGCTTGGCCAGGCGTTATTTCACGTACACATGGCTTGTCTTCATCCGAATCTTGGGGAACTTGGTCGTCAAGTGATGTTGTAACTTTTGAATTCAATGAGCCACTTCCAGAAAAGTTCAATGTACTCCTTACTGCGTATGCTTTTGGTCCTAATGTTGGAAAAGAATTTCTGGCTGTAGTTGGGGATAGAGTCGTCAAGTTTACTTTGGGAGCTCCCGATGAAAAGAAAATTCTTGAATTCGATAATCCTAAAAGATTGAAGTTATTAAAGATCATTGTACCTTCCCCTATTTCACCAAAGGACATAGGAATGAATGATGATAAGCGAACTCTAGGTATTGGATTTATAGAGTTGCGTATAGAACGTTTATTATGAGCATCTGCCATTAGTTACATGGCATTTTTTCCATTTCTCGCATCCCTGATTAATATATAGCCGATATTAACTTTATGAAAACAGACTCAAAAATAACGGTTGTAATACCAAGTTATAAGGTGCGTAACAATATTATAGGATTGATATCAGGTATTGGTCCTGAAGTCCAGCGCATCTACGTTATTGATGACAAATGTCCCGATGGTTCGGGCGATTATGTGGAAGAAAATTGCAATGATCCACGTGTCTTTGTTTTGCGGCATGCGATAAACCAAGGAGTTGGCGGTGCAGTAATGACGGGTTACCGTGCTGCGATTGCAGATGGTGCTGAGGTGATTGTTAAAATAGATGGCGATGGTCAAATGGATCCAAGTCTTATTCTTAATTTTATTGAACCTATTTTGGCCGGTGAGGCCGACTATACCAAAG
>SESB01001585.1_pt1 | contig 14590 bp, 8 predicted proteins | sample 3171441 | NCBI WGS metagenome assembly SESB01 (sample SAMN06051867, study PRJNA518727) | freshwater metagenome | biome: subpolar coniferous forest; feature: holomictic lake; material: water; isolation source: holomictic Lake 227, 6 m depth | place: Canada: near Kenora, Ontario | collected 2014-07-08...
TGAAGTGACCGACAAGGATGGCGACAAGGCAGAGGGCGTTATTTCGGTTGATGTGATAGATGACCTTCCTGCAATAGGTACCCCTGTGAACAGTACTCTCTATGAAAAGTATCTTCCAACCGGAAGCGACCCGAATACACCATTGCTTACAACAACAGAAACCCTTGCGATCATCAAACATTCAGATGCTATTGATGTGACCTTTGACAATCCACTGCCGCCGACGGGCTTAACATCCGGAGGATCAACAGTTTACTATACCGTAGACGGTCATACCCTTACTGCAAAAACAGCGGCTGGAGAATCGGTTTTCACCATTGTAATCAACAACCCCGCATCGGGAAATGCAACCTATACAGTTACCTTGATCAAGCCCCTCGATCACACAACTGATATCATTGATCTCCCGATTGAGTACAAGGTAACTGATTTTGACAAGGATAGGGCATCGCAGCACTTTACAGTGAGCGTAAAGGATGACAACTCGGTACCATCTCCTCTTATGGCGCTGAATGAGGATACATCGAAAACCATCACCATCAATGCTGATGCAGCAGGCCATACAACCATAACAGGAGATGCCGCGCATGGTACAGCCTCCGTGAACGTTGACGGTACCATAACCTACACGCCAAACGCCAACTACAGTGGCCAGGATACGTTTACCTACAAGCTGGTCAATGATAATGGACCGGAGACAACCACCACGGTAGCGGTTACCGTCAATCCGATATCCGACCAGCCAACCGTACAATCGAACTATACCATTGCGACATGGGAAGATCAGCCTGTTTCGCTTGGCCTTTTAGCAAGTGGCACGACAGGGTTAGGTGTAAACGACAACATTGACAGGACAGGTGCTCTTGATGTTTTTGATAATCCTGAACGACTTGGAGCAATAACCCTGAGCGATTTTCCGACTGGTGCAAAGATTTTCAAGGCGGATGGTACCACACTTGTTTTTGAGGCAACTGCTGGAGACACCTCATTTACCGTTTTGCTCGTTCAGTCGGATGGTTCAACTCCCATTACCGGGACTGACAACAAGTCGCTCTTTGTCAATGGTACGACTGCTGATAGATTCCTGACGGTTGCAGATTATGAAGGGCTGCTCATTCTCCCGCCACCGGATAATGGTGCCAACTTCACCGTGAAGATGAGCGTTACCGAGTACGAGGTCGACAGCGATGGCAAGAAAATCATGGCTGCGGATCTGCTGGGCAAAGAGTCGCATACAACTATCGCTGTTGATGTTACCGCAGTGACTGACCGTGTTGACCTGCAATGGAATACCGTACCGGTTCTCCCCGATCATTTCGATCAACAGCCTCCTGCACCTCTGGACGAAATAAAGGATACCGTACAGGACGGAATACTCTACAAATGGATCAATGAGGATCAAATTTTCAGTCTCGACACCCTTCTCGGCTATAATGCCAATGATCCTGCAGACTTTGGCGGCTTGAACGGAAATGATGCCGACGGCAGCGAGCAGCGCTGGGTTGTCATCGGAGACCCCGGTATACCCGGATTGCTTTCGGGCTTTACTCTTTGGGTTGATGGTGTAATAAAAGCTCCCGAGTCAGACGGCACCTACAAAACAGAGCTCATTACGAATCACAATATTCTGCCAAATATTGAGATGAAATCACCGGCTGATTTCAGTGGCAAGATCAGTGGCATCAAGGTAACGCTCTATGCGCAGGATACCGATACCACTGGAACAACGAATCCTGATGGCTCTGCCTTTATTCCCTTGATAAAGCAGGATAGTATAGATCTGAACCTGCTCGTCAAACCTGTCGCTTCGGGTGACCTTGTTGTTGCCAATCCGGCTGCCGACTACCCTGAAGATACCAAAGAGATCAAGTTCCTTACCGCTGTCACTGTTACCGATACGAGCAGCAATCTCTTGAGCGGAGGTATTCAAACCATTACCTCCCTTACGGTAAAAGGGATTCCTGATGGCTGGACGGTGCTTGACCCTGCCGGTACTCTTGTAGTGCTTACACTCGGCAGCTTCAGTGTTGATCCTCTTTATATCGATCGTTACAAGGAGTATTCCATTACACCGCCAGCACACAGCAGTGTGGATGCGGCTCTTTTGCTCGATATTACAACGGTTGACAACAACAGCGACACTGGCACTTCCTCATATTCGGTCACAGATCAGCCCCTTGCCATCAAGCTGACCCCCGTTGCGGAACAGTTTGCAGAAAACACGCCCGGGAATTGGGTTGTGACCAATACCGATCAATGGATAAACAGTATCACTTCTGCGGTAATGCGCAGTGGAGATTCGGATCTGCCTCAGGATGGATTAACTGCCGATCTGCGCATGAATCCTGATCATACCTATTCGGCAACTGCGACAGAAGGTACGCTGTATAGTCTTTTTGAGGATGGAGCGTTTTCTCTTGCTGCAAATTGGTTTAAGGCTGATGGCATAACTCCTTTCAATGAGGACCGTGATGAAACCACAACGGCGCTCTTCACGCCAACCGTGAATGGTGATGCCTCATTGATGAGCGGAGCACAGTTCACCTATGCTGGTCTTGCGGCGCCGCTCGTTTTCAACGGCAGTGCGATTGAAATCCCGATCAGCAAGCTTGATTCCCTGAAATTCACTCCACCAGCCTACTATTCGACTGATCAGAATATCGTTATCAAGGTTCAGGCAAAAACGGTTGATTATGATGGGGATCATCCTGGTGATGCAGCTTTCTCCGTTACAAAAATATCGGGACTCTCTCTCTTGACCATTCCTGGTATATTGCCGGTTGACTCTCTTCTCAGTGTGAACGCCTACAGCCCTGGTGGCGATGAGGATACGGAGATCCCGCTTTATATCCGCCCGATAACGAAAGATGTTGATGGTTCCGAGAAAAGTGTTGTCACCATAACCGATATTCCTGATGGTGCCTCGTTATTTTATAATGGTGCACAGGTACTCCTTACCGATATGCCTGCCTCTCCGGGCAAAAAACAGTGCACCATCGGGACTTTTTCAGATCCTTATGATCCGACGTTATCAGTTTCTTTTAATCCGAATGCTGTGCTCACGTTCACACCACCATTCAACAGTAATCGTGACTATTCACTCTCTGTTACAGTGACAAGCAAGGATACCAATGGCTTCGAAACTGTTACAACGACCTTGCCTTCAGTTCCGATTGATATCAACGTCCGGGGTGTTGCCGATGGCATGGTCATCCAAAAGATATCTACACTGCCACTCTATTCAGAGGCTGCTGTTGATGCTGATACCTTCGGTAGTATTACGCCTGGTGTCGGCGACAACAGGATTTCACTCAAAAATCTGATTGATTTTGACGCTTTACAGACGTATCTTAAAGACGATGCGGATTTGTCTGAAGTTGCTACGTTCAAGATTACTCTTCTTGATTATGCTGGAACCACTTATGCAAGCAACGATTTATCTCTGACAGGAACAGGAGTGGAGCTGATAAAAGGTGATGGCACCTCTCGCATCTGGTCATTCGGTTACGCAGATCTTAATACGGGTAACGTGAGGCTTAAGGTGCCTGAACACTTCAGCGGAACGGTGACATTTGATCTCTACCCGGTAACCACTGAAAATGATGGCGACTCCCTTACCGGCGTACAGGATGCCTATCCTGTCGGACCGATCAACAATGTTCCGCTCCACATGTCAGTTGAGGTTGTACCGGAGGATCCAGACTCGATTGATGGTACCATCCAGCTTTCGACGACGGTTCCTGAAGATACGCTGACAAAGGTTGGTTTTGCCTTTAGCGGAAACGGCGATACCAATGAAACTCTTGACTGGGTGATCATCAAATCGGCCTCTCTTGTCGGGCAGCCATTTACCCTCTACTATGATGATGACGGAGCGGGAGCAACACTGCCAATAACCCTTGATGCAGCGGTCGCGGCTGGATATATTGTTTCTGACACTCTTGGTTTCAAGGTATCAGGCACCGCGCTTGACAGGATTTATGTGCAGACAGCTCATGATCTTCCAGTTCCAGACCCTTCTGGCAGTACCTATGCTTTTGATGTTCAGTACCAGATTACCGATCCTGCGACGGTTTCAGGATCTTCTGATGATGTTCAACTTTTTAACCGTCCTTATACGCTGACGTCAAAACCGGTTACAGACCCTATCGTTATTGAGGATTTTCTTGCGGCTGATTCCAAATTTGATTTTTCAAATGGAAATGCGACGGTGGCTGATACACCTGATAAAGGAACCGTTACAGCGACCGGAAGCACAATCATTACGCTTGACGTGACGGTTCAGCAGACCAACAAGCTGCTCGAAGTTCTTGACCCTGCCACTCCCCCTTCGCCCCCTTCAGGCAATGGAACAGATATTGATGGAAGTGAACGGCTGGTACGCTTGCTTATTGATGGTGTGCCTGATGGCGTGACAGTTGGCTTGACTGTCGGAAGCAGCTTTGTGCCGGCAACCTATGTTGGTGACGTGGGTACAGGTGGAACTTCATTTGAGCGCACCAATCGGTGGATATTGAATGTTGATCAGTCATTCCTTTCAACGACCACCAATAGTGATGGCCATGTAGCAATTCCTCTCGAGTTTGCACTGAATGGTACCGAGGCGGAGCTTCAGAACAAGGATAATCTCATTACCGTAACAGCGGAAAGCCGTGACAGCGCCGGTAGTGTTTTCGGCGATACGGTTACAGCTTCCATGAGCTGGAGGCTGATCACCGGAAGCACTTTTACTGTTACAGATTTAGGTATTACCTATTCGCCGACAACAGAAGTGCCAGCGAAGATTGACAGCTTTATAGTAAATCCCCTCTCAATGGTTGAGGATACGCCGGTTACGCTCAATTCGCTTTTAACTTATTCTTTGATCAATGGTGCCAGTCCGCTCAGTATCGTGCTTACCGACCCTCCTGTTGGAACGATCATAACAGGGATGGAACAGATGACGGTCGGAGGGGTAACTTTCTGGACAGCATCGGTTACTCCCATAAGTACCGAAACTGCCGATCAGACTTTGGCGCGCTTGCTGCAAGGGATTACCGTTACAGCGCCACTCAACAGCAACTCAAATAACAGCAGTAATCTTGCTCTCGATCTTACGCTTACCGCCTATGGTGCAAATGGCGTTGAGTATCATCAATTTGCTCACGCTGACTTACCGGTGGCACCGAGAACTGATGATACGGTGCTGACCATTACACCACAGAATGTTAATGAAGATAATACAGCGCCGTTCACGGTTACCATAAAAGTCGGGCCGGACGGTAATTACACTGAGTTGCCGGATGGAAAGCTCTATCTGAAGCTTGATGACTCTGCTATGGATGCCGGTGGAACCCTCCTCTATTCAGAAGCACAGCTTCCGATGACACCGGTAACAAATCCTTCTGGTCTTGCTCCCGGCACCTATTATGTTGTTAATACTGATCTTGCTGCTATAAAATCCTCCTCCGGGCAAACCCTTCAGTTTTACTATGTGCCAAAAACCAATGCTTCCGGATCGGTTGCACTGACGGCATATCTCAGGACTCATGAGACTGGTGATTTGTTAAATACTTTCAAGATCACGCAGCAAGCAGCCTCCATCACCGTTGCACCAGTCAATGACGGCTATACCATGACTCTTGTCGATCAGTATCCGTCTGATCCCGCGATTACCGTTATTGGCAATGAAAATGAAAAGATCGTTATCCCGATTACGGGTCTTGGACTGACTGATAAAGATAATCCGGTAGCAGGTTCTGAAAAGATACTCAATGCTCTTCTTGAAAATGTACCTGTCGGTTATCTGGTTTATGTCGGCAACACCTCGACTCTTGCCATAAATCTTGGAGATGATGGATCAGGAAAAAATATGTGGCGAATTCCTCTCGCTTCTGGGGCGACACTTTTGCCAGCCCTCTACATCGAACCTCCACCCTATGTGAGCGGAACCATCCACGATCTCAAGCTGACAGTAACGACCAGTGACAAAGGTGTAACCAATAATTCTCCGTCAACGGTTACTTTTGACCTTCAGGTTACTCCTGTTGCGAACGGCTTCCAGTTGCTGAACCCGACATTGAGTTTTGGTGTTGACGGCTATGCCTCAGACGTGCCAACTGCAAGTAACCGGATTCTTCTCAATCTCAATGCGGGTATGTTTGATCTTGACGGTTCAGAAACAGTGACCCTCTCTTTCAAGGGAATAGGCAACTACGCATCATTCTGCAAAAGTGACGGAAGCCCTCTTCCTTCGTCGGTCAGTTCTACGGAGCCCTTCGTCAGTTACGATGCAGGAACGGATACCTATACACTCTATCATATACCGGTTTATGACAGCAGCCCTTCCAACCGGTTTGATGTCAATAACCTCTATCTGGTTCAGTCGGCAAGATACGTGCCGGGTGTGCAAGTTTCCGCATGGACAGTCGAGAGTGCCAATGGGGCTGCATCAACCGTTTCCTCAGGAAGCTTTAATTTGAGTATTGCAACGTATACACCCACAACCGGCAATGATACCCTGCTCTACGACAAAGAGATCGATCTTGCCGGGAGCTGGAGCTACAACGCTCTCGCCGGGGAAGACACCCTTCTCCTTCGACTGGGTGAAGGTATTGATTTTACTTCGGATCGAGCGACTCTCTCAATTTACAATATCGAAACCATTGATCTGACCGCAAACGGGAGTCACACAATCCAGAACATCACCTATCAGGATGTGCTTGCCCTGACCGATTTTCGCCATGATCTCTTTATTCTCGGCGACGGCGGCGATACGCTGCGGCTTGACGGTTCAAACGGCTGGAACACCCCCGTCGTCAGTGGAGACTACTACCTCTACACCAACAATGCAGAGTCAACTGTTGCGCTCTATGTTGACAAGACAATCAGCCAGAGTTGAAACCCTGGGCGACCTTCAAAGTATTGATTTCGGCAACGCACTCTCTTTGAATGGCAAAAAATAGAGACTCAAAAAGGCGCAACGATTCCTTCTGAGAGAAAAAGCAGCTTGTTCTTGCAAGAGATATTTTGTATCATATACCTATACCGGGTATAGGTACTTTTTTTCTTGTACAAAACAAGCATCCTGAAGAACTGGCAACCATTTTTATCATAAAAAACGCTTTAACGAAACAAGCCCATGAACACTACTCATGATGTCAGCCCAACAGCCGCCCTTGCACTGATTCAAAAGGGTGCATTGCTTGTCGATGTCCGTGAACCGCATGAAGTTGCTAAAAAATCATTCGATGTGGCAAATGTCATGCTGATTCCCCTGCGCGAATTTGAAAACCGCTACAAGGAAATACCGACAGATCGTCAACTCATTATCGCCTGCAACCTTGGCAATCGCAGCTTGATGGCAACCCGTTTTCTGACAAACCACGGATACAGCAAAGCACTCAATATGCAGCGCGGAATTGTTTGCTGGGAACATGAAGGGCTTCCACTCAAGAAAGCAGTAAAAGAGAGCGCCGGATCATGGCTGTTGCAACAGTTCAAGGGGAGGTCATAAAAAAAGCGGTGAATGCTAATGTTTATCAGTTGCTCCAAACTTGAGAGCGAATGGGAGAAAAGAATGTAACCGCAAAAAAGTGTATCTTTCGAAAAATCAGACACACACCATCATCCGATACAACCATGAAAAAAATAGGGGTTCTTCTCTCAGGATGCGGTTTTCTGGACGGCTCAGAGATCCATGAAACCGTCCTCACCCTGCTTGCAATCGACAGAGCGGGTGCAGAGGCTCACTGCATTGCGCCAAACATGACCCAGTATGAAGTGGTGAACCATTTCAATGGCGAAGTCATGATAGGTGAGTCGCGCAATATCCTTGTAGAATCGGCACGCATTGCCCGAGGCGTTATCACTGACCTCGAAAAGATCGATTCACTCAACCTCGACGCACTCATTCTGCCAGGCGGTTATGGTGCAGCAAAAAATCTCAGCAATTTTAACACAAAAAAAGCCGACTGCGAAGTCAACAGAGAGGTTGAAGCTGCGATACAATCATTTTTCAAAGCAGGAAAACCACTCGGCTTTATCTGCATTGCACCAGTCATAGCCGCAAAGGTTCTGGGTAAAGAGCATATTGAGCTGACAATTGGCAACGACCCGCAGTGCGCAGAGGCCATTGACGCGATGGGGGCCAGCCATGTTGAATGTCCGGTATGGAGCGCCGTAGTGAGTAAAAATGGCAAGGTCACAAGCACACCCGCCTACATGCTCGGGCCCACAATTTCAGAGGTGGCCAAAGGGATCGACCGGCTTGTCGACGAAGTGTTGAAGCTTCTCTGAAGAGCCTCTTTTTTCCTTTGCCTGCAATCATGTATCTTGACGGTGATGATTGTAATTCCTGAAAAAGCGAGAGAAACATCATGCCAGCTCCCCTTTTGGGTTTTGAAAAACAAATCAGAAACCGATGAAAAACAAGAAAGAGGCAATCGGTCTTGAAGGCTCGGTCTGGTTTCAGAAGGCGGAGAACAGGTTTCTTGGCGGTGACCAGATAGCCTTGCTCGAAAATATCGACGAGCTCGGCTCCATCAGTAGTGCTGCAAAAGCAACAGGAATCAGCTATAAAACGGCATGGCACCTGGTCAACATGATGAACAACCTCTCTGAAAAAGCACTGGTTGAGCGCATGACAGGAGGAAAAGGGGGAGGGGGCACCCTTCTGACCAGAGAGGGAAAAAAAATTATCGAACAGTTTCGGGTTGTTCAGGAAGAGCACCGGAAGTTTCTCCAGAATCTTGAGGGGCGTCTCGGAGATGCCCGTCATCTTTATCAATTCCTTAAAAGAATATCCATGAAAATCAGTGCACGCAACGTTTTTTCGGGCACAGTCGAAAAAATTACACTGGGAGCCGTGAACGCAGAGGTCATCCTTTTGCTCAAGGGCGAAACCCGCATCACCTCCATCATCACCATTGGAGCTGTCGAAAACCTCGGTCTCAAAGAGGGTGTGAATGCTTATGCCATCATCAAGGCAAGCTCAATCATTATCGCCCAGGAGCTGCACGATGCAAAACTGAGTGCACGCAACATCATGCCTGGCAAGATCACAAAACTTATCGAAGGACCGGTCAGCACGGAAGTTGATCTTGAAATTGCCGAGGGCAACGTTATTTCAGCCATCATCACCCACGGAAGTTCTGAGAAACTTGCACTCAAAGAGGGTGATACAGCCTGCGCCCTTTTCAAGGCATCAAGTGTAATTATCGGGGTCAACTGAACAAAAAAATCACCCGTTTTTTTGGAAAAGTCTGAAAAAATGGTTAACAATCGTTAATTGAAACTCAAAAAACAGAGCCTGATGAAATCAATGACTTCGACAATCTTTATGACATGCTGCTGCTGTTGCCGTTGGCAACACTGTTCTGACAGCAGGATATCGGAAAAGGGATTGTAACTCGCGGATGATTTCGTAAAGTGCATCAGCTCTTGAAAGCCGGTTCTGAAGGTCAGAATCGGCTTTTTTCATGTCAGACAAAATCAATCAAAAACCGATAACCAAACAAGAACACTGCATCATGACAACAACGACATCATCATCATCGACCACTTGCACCGGCATACCGTTACCGATTGTCTCACTCAACCGTGTGGTACTGCTTGCAGGTATCACTGCCGCAATTGTGTTTCAGCAGCCACTGGTTACCACTGCACTTTTTTTTATCATTCTCTCAGCCGTCCTGTTTGGAAAAAAAGGGAGTCTTATATTCTTTATCGGGTCACGCCTGTTGGCCCGGCAAAACCTGAATGCGAAAACGGAAGACCAGAAACTGATGCGTTTCAATAACTCCATTGCAGCTCTGCTGCTCGGTGGCGCACAAATAGCCTTCCTGCTCGGCGCACCTCTTGCAGGATGGATTCTGTCAGGCACCGTTGCTGTTGCTGCAGCCGTAGCCCTCGCAGGATTCTGCTTCGGCTGCTTCCTCTTTTACCAGTTCAATTTGCAGCGTTTCAGGCTTTTCGGAAAAAATCAGCAACATTAATATATAGCAAGGGAACGACATACCGTGCCCCTGCAGACGTACACCAATCAACCAAACAAACACAAGGAGAATATCCCGATGAGTTCAGAACACTACCGCTTTGAAACGCTTGCCCTTCACGCAGGTCAGCCTGTTGATGCAACACTGTCGCGGGGAGTTCCGGTCTACCGCACCAGCTCCTACCTCTTCAAGAGCACGGAACATGCCGCAAACCTTTTTGCCCTCAAAGAGCTTGGCAATATCTACACCCGGCTGATGAACCCGACGACCGATGTACTCGAACAGCGAGTCACACAGCTTGAAGGCGGGGCGGCATCCGTGGCCGTTGCATCGGGCACTGCTGCAATTTTCAATACCATCATCACACTGGCCGAAGCGGGCGACAACATTGTTGCCGCCAACAATCTCTATGGAGGCACCTACACCCAGTTCGACGCCATCCTCCCGAAACTCGGCATCAATGTTACCTTCGTCGACCCAAAAGATCCAGCCAATTTTGAGCGTGCAATCACCCCTAAAACAAGGGCACTCTTTATTGAGACCATCGGCAACCCGGTGCTCGACTATACCGATGTCAAGGCGATTGCCGAGGTAGCTCACCGCAATGGCCTTCCTCTTATTGTCGATGCAACCTTCACCACCCCCTACCTGCTCAAAACCATTGATCTCGGAGCCGATATCGTCATCAACTCCCTCACAAAATGGCTTGGCGGTCATGGCTCCGGTCTCGGCGGCATCATTACCGACGCAGGGCGTTTTGACTGGAAGGGCGGACGCCATCCCCTCTTTACCGAGCCCGACAACAACTACCACGGACTGCGCTGGGCCATCGACCTGCCGGAACCCCTTGCACCTATCGCCTTCGCCCTTCGTGTACGCACCGTGCCGCTCCGTAACCTTGGAGCGTGCATTTCTCCCGACAACTCATGGATATTCATTCAAGGCATCGAAACCCTGCCTGTACGCATGGCCCGTCATTCAGAAAATGCACTCATTATTGCAGAGCATCTTCAGCAACACCCTGCAGTGGCATGGGTTCGTTATCCCGGTCTGAAAAATGACCCATCGTATGCCACAGCTTCAAAAGATTTGAAAAACGGATTTGGCGGCATGGTCGTTTTTGGGGTGAAAGGGGGCTATGATGCAGCGGTGAAAATCATCGACACCATCAAGCTCTTTTCGCACCTTGCCAATGTCGGCGATGCAAAAAGCCTCATTCTCCACCCGGCAAGCACCTCGCACAGCCAGTTGACAGAAGAGCAGAAACTCCAGAGCGGCCTTTCCGCAGATCTGATCCGCCTCTCCATCGGCCTCGAACATCCCGATGACCTGATTGAGGCTCTCGACGAGGTACTCAAGAACGAAGAGACAAAAGCATGACCATGAGCAGCACAAAACGACAAATCTCTGTTGTCCTTGCTGATACACAGTTTTTGACCAACGAGGCGTTGCGTGCACTCTTGACACCGCTCTTTCAGTCGTTCTCTACGGTCTCGACCAAGTCTGGCTTGCAGCAGCAGTTGCAGAAAGAGGGTGTTTCACTCATCATCACCGATGACCTCCTCTTTGATTTTGGTTCAATCAGTGAACTGGAGGATTTGAGGAAAAGTCATCCAGAAACAGGTATCGTTGTTTTGACAAGCTCCATCACACACTTAAAAATAAAGGAGTTCAATGATATTGGTATCAGAAATATTGTGCTGAAAACCGATGACCGCGAAGAGATTTTTCAGGCGATTGAGGCCGCTTTGAAAGGGAAAAAATATTATTCAGGCGATGTGCTCGATATTCTCCTGAAAAAGGAGGGCCCTCTTGAAGATGCGACGATGTTAACCCCCTCGGAAATCGAAATCGTCCGTCTTATTTCCAGCGGCCTTTCAACAAAAGAGATTGCGGCAAAAAAGTATATCAGTTTTCACACCGTCATGACACACCGGAAAAATATTTTCCGTAAACTTGGCGTTTCGAGCAGCCCTGAGCTCCTGATGTATGCCATAAAAGCCGGATTGATCGACAATATCGAATACCATATTTGACGAAGTACCGCATTTATGGTATGCAAGATGACCGTTCAGGGGGATTCCCCCTGAACGGTTTATTGATGATATTAATGTTATTTTCAACCACAAAAACCAAGGAACAGCTATGGGACGCATCGCAAAAAAATTGACAGATCTTATCGGGAACACCCCTCTTCTTGAGCTTGGAAATTATGGCCGTGAGCATGAGGCTCTTGCCACAATCCTTGCCAAACTCGAGTACTTCAACCCGGGTGGCAGTGTGAAAGACCGTATCGGTTTTTCAATGATTGAAGATGCTGAAAAACAAGGATTGCTCAACAAGGAGAGTATCATTATTGAGCCAACAAGCGGCAACACCGGTATTGCATTGGCCTTTATTGCCGCAGCCAAAGGGTATCGGCTGATACTGACCATGCCCGAAACCATGAGTATTGAGCGCAGAAACCTGCTCAAGGCGCTTGGTGCGGAGCTGGTACTGACTCCGGGCCCCGAAGGAATGAGCGGAGCAATAAGAAAAGCTGAAGCACTCAACGCAGAATATCCCAATTCATTTGTGCCGCAACAGTTCAAAAACCCGGCAAATCCGGAAATTCACCGCAAGACAACGGCTGAGGAGATATGGAATGATACTGACGGAAATGTTGATATCTTTGTCAGCGGCGTCGGCACTGGCGGAACGATTACCGGCGTTGGAGAGGTACTCAAAGGGCGGAACCCAAATGTGAAAATTGTCGCAGTTGAGCCATTCGATTCGCAGGTTCTTGCCGGTGGCAAACCAGGGCCCCACAAAATACAGGGAATTGGCGCAGGCTTTGTACCTGATATCCTCAATACCAGTGTTATTGATGAAATTATCCCGGTAAAGAACGAAGATGCACTCCGCACGGGTCGCAAACTTGCCAAAACCGAAGGACTCATTGTCGGCATCTCTTCAGGTGCAGCAGTCTTCGCCGCTCTGCAGCTTGCACAGCGTGAGGAGAACAGAGGCAAAAACATTGTCGTTATCCTGCCCGATACCGGAGAGCGCTACCTGTCAACACTGCTCTACCAGTTTGAAGAAGAGCCGGTCAAGATCTGAACCGGAAAAGCTATTTTTTATTAATACGAAGACTCTTTGCAAGAGGGAGATTGTACTTATATGGAAACAAAAAGTGACCTCATCATTGAAGAGGCAATAAGGCTTTTATCAAGCCACGGTGGTGCGGAATGTGACGCTTTGGGCCATCACGAGCAGTTGCTCCCCTCTATTGAAAAGCTCGAAGAGGTGGTTGAACTTCTGCGTTCAATCATCTTTCCGGGCTATTTTGGCGGCCCCGTGCTGCGCCAGCAGTCGCGCCACCACTTTCTTGGGGTACGCACAGAAAAACTCTATGGACTGCTTGCAGGGCAGATTCTCAGTGTTCAGCATTTCGATACCGGGAACAGCGATTCGGCCAACGCTACAGAAAAAGCCTCAGAGTGTGCCAGCCAGTTCATAGGGCTTCTGCCTGACATAAGGCGGAAATTATGCACTGATGTCAAAGCCATATACGACGGCGACCCGGCTGCAAAAAACTATGGGGAGATCATCTTCTGCTACCCCTCTATCAGGGCAATGATCAACTACCGGGCGGCACATGCCCTGCTTTCGCTCGGTGTGCCCCTGATTCCAAGAATCATTGCCGAAATGGCCCATTCGGAAACAGGCATCGATATTCATCCCGGAGCCCATATCGGCGACCACTTCTGCATTGATCACGGTACCGGTGTGGTCATTGGAGAAACCTGCATTATCGGCAACCACGTTCGGCTCTACCAGGGCGTAACGCTTGGCGCGAAAAAGTTTGCCCTCGACGACGATGGCAACCCGGTCAAAAACCTGCCGCGCCATCCTATTATTGAGGATAACGTTGTCATTTACTCGAACGCCAACATTCTCGGAAGAATAACCATCGGAAAAAACTCGGTGATCGGCGGCAACGTATGGCAAACCGTAAGCGTGCCGCCAAACTCAAGAGTACTGCAGCAGAAAGCGGTTGAAAGCAGTTTTACCGATGGGCTCGGCATTTAATCATTCGGGAAGTTTACCAGAAAACCATGCAGTTCGAAACCCTTGCAATTCATGACGGACAGGCACCTGATCCCCACACGGGATCGGTAACCTTTCCCATTTACCAAACCTCCACCTTCGAGCGCGAAGACTTGCAGCATCACGGCGAATTCTTCTACTCACGAATCGGCAATCCTACCCGGAAAGCGCTCGAATCGACCCTCGCCCTGCTCGAAAACGGTCGTTACGGTCTCGCCTTCGCCTCCGGAGTTGCCGCCACCCTCGCGGCGCTCCAGGTGGTAAAACCCGGAGAGCATATTGTTGCAAGCAGCGATATTTACGGGGGGAGTTACCGCATTTTTGAGCAACTGCTCCGCCCTTTGGGGATTACGACAACCTACGCGGAAAGTGAGGCTACTGCGAGTTATGAGGCGGCTCTCACTCCAAAAACCCGGCTGATCTGGATTGAAACTCCAAGCAATCCGCTCCTCCAGCTCTCCGACATCCGTGCCCTTGCCTCGCTGGCAAAAGAGCGCGGCATTGTGCTCGCTGTCGACAACACCTTT
>SESB01001587.1_pt1 | contig 14585 bp, 10 predicted proteins | sample 3171441 | NCBI WGS metagenome assembly SESB01 (sample SAMN06051867, study PRJNA518727) | freshwater metagenome | biome: subpolar coniferous forest; feature: holomictic lake; material: water; isolation source: holomictic Lake 227, 6 m depth | place: Canada: near Kenora, Ontario | collected...
TGTGGGAAAAAATCCCCTCAGTTAGACTCCTTAAAAATACTCGTTTGGAGTTGGTTTTCATGAAGGCCCTCGTAATAGGTGCCGGTGGCGTAGGTAGCGCAATAGCAAATATTGCCTCTCGCCGATCGTTCATTACCTCAATGGTTGTCGCAGATCGCATGCTCCCAAAGGCAGAAGCGGCCGTGGCTCGGTTAAAGGACCCCAGGTTCTCGGCGGCGCAGGTTAATGCCGCAGAGCTTGAAGATTTGCGCGAGCTAATTCGCAAAGCTGACCCGGATGTCGTCATTAATGCGGTTGATCCGCGTTTTGTGATGCCGATCTTCTTGGCCTGCGAGATTGAGAATCGTAATTACATCGATATGGCGATGTCCCTTTCTAGGCCGCACCCGCACTATCCAAATACCGAAACCGGCGTGAAGTTGGGCGACGAACAATTTGCCCGCGACTGGAATTGGTGTGAACGCGAGATTTACGCCTTAGTCGCCATGGGTATCGAGCCTGGTATGAGCGATATTTTCGCGAAGTACGCCGACAATGAACTCTTCTCTCGAATTGATTCGGTTACCATTTTTGATGGCTCGAACTTGACGGTCGAAGGCTATGACTTCGCGCCCTCGTTTTCGATCTGGACCACTATTGAAGAGTGCCTCAATCCCCCATTGGTTTGGGAAGATGGTCGTGGCTGGTACACAACTGAACCATTCTCGGAGCTGGAAGTATTTGATTTCCCAGAAGGAATTGGCCCTGTCGAATGCGTAAATGTGGAGCACGAAGAAGTTGTGTTGATTCCACAAAAGATTGATGCGAAGAAAGTTAACTTTAAATATGGCCTCGGCGCGCAATTCATCACGATCTTAAAGACCATCAATATGTTGGGCATGGATCGTAAGGAAACCGTGGAAGTGCAAGGCGTTCAAGTTTCACCTCGAGATTTGTTGGCCGCTTCACTTCCTGACCCAGCAACCTTGGGTTCGCGAATGAAGGGTGCTACCTGCGCTGGAACTTTGGTAAAGGGTTTGGATAAAGCTGGTGAACCAAAGGCCGTTTATATCTATAACGTCGTAGATAATGCCTGGTCCATGAAGGAGTATGGCGATCAAGCTGTTGTATGGCAGACCGCTATAAATCCGGTCATTGCGATGGAACTAATCGATAGCGGCATCTGGAAACCGGCAGGCGTCAATGGGCCGGAATGGTTTGATCCGATTCCATATTTGAATTTGCTGGAATCTTATGGAACCAGTTGGCATATTCGTGAAGAAGATACTGCAGGGATCGAGCGTTAACTCTTGGCAACTGCGCTAATCACTGGAGCCAGCGCTGGTATCGGTGAAGCCTTCGCTCGGTTGTTAGCTGCGGAGAAATTCGATTTAGTTTTGGTGGCGCGCGATGTGGCGCGGCTGGAAGCTAAAGCAACCGAACTTCGAAATCAATTCGGCATTGCAGTTGAAGTATTGCCAGCCGATCTTTCAAAGTCTGATCAACTTTTAAAAGTTGAAGCGCGCCTGCGCGATCAAAGCCGCCCGATTGAGGTCCTAATAAATAATGCGGGCTTTCGCCTGATTGATAACTTCTTTCATAGCGACATCGCAGCAGAGAATGAGCTTCTGGAAGTTTTGGTCAGAGCGCCGATGCGTTTGATGCATTCGATCTTGCCAGCCATGCGCGAGCGCAACAGTGGCATTGTCATCAACGTCTCGAGCGTTGCTGGTTGGACCACGGGCGGAACCTATAACGCTTCAAAGTCCTACCTGACTGTGCTCTCCGAATCGATGCACACCAAACTCTTGGGAACCAAGGTAAATGTGATGGCCCTATGTCCAGGCTTTACCCGCACCGAGTTTCACCAGCGCGGAAAGATGACAATGACCGGCCTGCCAAACTTCCTTTGGCTAAGCGCAGACGAAGTTGTTTCAAAGGCTTGGAAGGGTGCACAGGCAGGCGACCCGTTATGCGTGCCCGGTTGGCAGTATGCAATTTTGAGCACCTTTGCGCGGTTTGGACCGCGGCCAATAATCCGTCGCTTGGGCATTAGCCTGCGCTCTCGCCGGGGTATCAAGGGCTAATTCACAGCAATTTCACCGACCCTCAGGGTGATCTGCCGAATCTGGGGTACTACTCTGATCTAGAATAACCGCAGGAAATCAAAGAAATATCCACAACCGCACTGGAGGCTCTCGTGTTTAAGAAGATCGCTACCGTGGCTCTAATTGGAGCTCTACTTTCGACCGGAGTCGCAACCTCCCATGCCGCCACTCTAAAGTCTGGCGCTGCTTGCACAAAGGTTGGGGCCAAGACCAAGGTCGGTACTAATTCCTATACCTGCGGAATAAACCCAACCGTGAAAACCACAAAATTAACCTGGCTACTAAACGATTGCTTGACCGCAAATAAGCTCTATGTTGCCGCCGTCAACAACCAAACAAACTTTACCGCTCAGGTCACCAACACTTTGGACCAACTAAAGAAGAGCATTGCAACTTGGCAGGCAGCTAGCGATCTTGCAGATCAAAAATTGAAGGCGGCAAACGCAGATTTCCCAGCCAAGATCGCCGCTATCCAGGTGAAGATTGATGCTGCAACTGTGAAGTCCACAAATGCTCACGATAAGGCTAAGACGGCAACTGGTGTTAACTTGTTGAACTGGACCAAGGCTTACACCGGTTATGACAACAACATCACTCGTTACAAGTCAGCGATTGATTTGCTAAACAAGGGAATTGCTCGTCTGCAGTCAACAAAGGACCGTGCAGTTTCTCAAATTACTTCACTTAACGCACAGCTAACTAGCACCATGGCTTCACAGCCAGCGCTTGCTGCTCAAGTTAAGGTCAGTGTTACTCAAGGCTTGACTCAATTAAAGCTTGCCTGCAAGGCTGGTCTTTAAGCCTTAACCAATAATTACCGCTGATGAAGTTGCCTTTACTGGGAACTTCATCAGCGCGCTTCGCGCAGGGCCATTAATTAATTTTCCATTGAGCGCATATTGCGAGCCGTGTGCTGGACATAACCAAGCGTTTCCATTTTGTTGAACGGTAATTCCTTGATGGGTACAACTTAGATTTAACGCGGTGAAGCCAGTAATAGTCTTGGCTGTACGTACCAATGCGATAGAAGAGCCATCCGAAAGGTCGATGGTTACCACCCCGCCTACTTTGGCCAAATTCTTATTAACCTTTAGGTCAACCCGAATCTTCTTATCCTTGGTCTGGGTTACGCCTGTGGCAGCAATAGCTGCTTCCGGGACGAAGCCAAAGGAGATGACGGCCACGCCACAGAGAATTGCTCTGCGAGATAGGGGAGAGTTAGCAAGATCAAGTTTGGCTTGGTCAGACATTAAGTAAACCTTCCGTTTTAATGATGAGAGTGAGCCCTCTTTTGGAAAGGTTGGGCTGCTCTTAAAATCTCGTTATGAGGGTTTTCCCACCGACGAGTCGGGCGAAAACCTACCCCACCTTTCGCCTGACTGCAGTACTTATCCTCAGCCTGCATCTGGGAATTCGCTTAATCTTTCCCCAGCCAGCGATCTTTCCCGACCTGTTCCTTTTCAATTCCGCTGCAATTTGCGCTGCATTTGCAACGCTTTATTCACCGCTATTTAATGATCACTGGGCTAGTACTAGCTTGGGCTCGGCCTTCTTGCTTTGGAGTATTGGCTCTATCGTATCCACCGCCAACTCATTTTTTAGTTTTACGGTCTGGCCAAATCTGGCCGATATTTGTTATTCGCTCTTTTATCCATTTGCCCTCTTTGGCATAGTCAGAGCGCTAACGGCACGACGGAAAGTTAAGTGGCTCGAACTATTAGATACCGTGATTCTGGCACTGGGTATCACCAGCATTGTTGCCGGTTTTTTGATTAAGCCCGCAATGCTTCATTTCTCCGGTAGTACTGGCTCGGTCTTTCTCTCGCTCTTATATCCAGCGGGTGATATCTCGCTATTGGCGATCACTTTGGCCTTGGTGCTTTTAACCAGAAAGTCGTTGCGTTCGATGCTCTTGCTCCTTGGGGTAGCAGCATTTACCGCAACCGATCTGATTTTCTTATTGATGTCTGCGAATTCCGCTTATCCATTCGCCTCGCTGAATGACGATGGTTGGATCATTGGCATGATTTTGATTGCCGAATCGTTGTATCACCATGGTGGCGAGATTGAACTTTCAGAACGCTTCGCCCCAATAACAACAGTATTCGCGGTAATCGTCAGTTCGGTTGCACTACTGATCGCAGCAATTTCCCCAACGTATTTACCAAAATTTATTTTGATTCCTGGATTTGCAACTATCGGGTTTGCCTTTCTGCGAATGCAAGCGGCAATCAGCGATGCGAAGAACACCAATGAAGAACGAGAGTTAGCGCGCACTGATGAGTTAACTGGTCTGCCGAACCGAAGACGCTTCCTCTTGGAGTTGGATCTACTAATTCGCAAAGAGGGCACGCTCTTGCTCTTAGATTTGGATGGTTTCAAAGCAGTGAATGATGGTTATGGACATCCAACCGGTGACCAATTGCTGAAACAGATCGCAATCCGTTTTAGTAGAGCGCTTCCCGCCAATGCGCTTTTGGCCAGACTGGGTGGCGACGAATTTGGGGTGATCGTCTTTGGCGATCCTGAAATTGGGCTGGAAACGGCGCTGGCGCTTCGAGCAACACTCACTTACCCTTTTGCTCTACCAGCCGCCACCGTGGAGGTTGGTGTCAGTATTGGCCGAGTAATAACGCAGGCGGAGCGCTTTACACAGGAGGATCTGCTGCGCAGAGCGGATCTGGCAATGTATGAGGCGAAGCGAACTCAAGCGGGAATAGTGCTTTGGAGCGACTCGTTAATAGGCAGCTAGAACTTTGGCGCTTCAGGTTTGGCTGCTTTTATCTCCTGAAGCCTCGCTAGGGACTCTAGTCGTTCAGTGGCGTGGTCAACAATTCTTTCGGGGTAGTCGTGCAAATAACCATCAAGGAAATTCCAAGGTTCGTGAATTTCGGCGCTAGACAAATGCGAAAGCTCGGGGAGAAAATGACGAACATAATCGCCATTGGGATCGAATCGTTTTCCTTGTTCGACTGGATTAAAGACTCGGTAGTAAGGCGAGGCATCGGTGCCGCAACCCGCAGTCCACTGCCAGCCGTGCGAATTTGAAGCCACATCGTTATCGATTAAATATTTCATAAAGTGATTAGCGCCGTGCTGCCATTCGATATGCAGGTCCTTAACCAAAAAGGAGGCAACTACCATCCGCACGCGGTTATGCATCCAGCCTTCAGCGCGCAGTTGGCGCATACCAGCATCGACAATTGGATAGCCAGTCTTGCCCTCACACCAAGCAGTGAATTTTGAACCGGGTTTGTCATATCGCATAGTTTCGTAAACTGGCGAATAATATTCGCGCGAAGTAGTTGGATAGTGATGAAGGACGTCGGCATAGAACTCGCGCCAAGCAATCTCTTTGCGAAAGACTTCATGAGCCGAACTTTGATTTAATTCGGCCAGAATTGTCCGCGGATGAATTTCGCCCCAACGAAGATGTGGGCTGAGACGACTAGTGCCGGCGATCCCCGGAATATTTCGGGCCTGGTCATATTCAGCAAGCCCACCTTTTTTGTAGGCTCGCCATCTGGCTAGGGCTGCAACTTCGCCAGCTTCCTGAAGATCAACGCCTGCAGGTGGATGCCACTTCGGAAAATTCCGATCTGCCTCTTTTGGGGTAATGAAGTTTGGGTTCTTCGGAGCGGCAACTGGCCCGCGCCAACCATGAGTCAACCAACTTCGAAAGAAGGGGGTGTAGACGCGGTAATTAGTGCCATCGGGTTTTCGAACTCGGCCAGGTGAAACTGCATAACCACTTCCAGTTTGTTGCAATTCAATTCCAGCTTTGGTTACTGCCAGATCGCGTGCAATGCCATAGGGGGCAAATTCCTGAGCCACGTAGACTTCTGATAAGTCGTGGCGCTTCATAACATCTTGCAGCACTGAAACGGCAGGACCAGCTATTACTGCAAGCTTGCCGCCCAGAGATTGATCCAGGGCTCGAAGCGAATCCGCCAAATAAGCCCGGCGGTACTCCCCAGCTCGTTCGGCGATCTCTTCATCGATGATAAAAAGCGGCAGTACAGCGTCACTATTAGCCAAGGCTGCTAACAGCGCGGGGTTATCTGCCAACCGTAGATCCCGCCGAAACCAAAAGAGAGAGCGGGTCGAGGTCATCCCCGTATCCTTTCACTATGGAGATCGTTAAGCGCTTTGGAATTCGCCACCTCTCCGAACCAGTCACCCGAATTAACTTTGCCGGCCGAACCGTTGATTTTTGGGCACCAGCCGAGCCCGCCACCCATTTAATCGTTGCGCACGATGGTCAAAATATTTTTGATCGTCGAACCGCGACTCGGGGACGAACCTGGCAGTTGGCGCAGAACGCCAGCCGAGTCGCAACGGAATTTGGAATTTCAGCTCCCTTGATCATCGCGATATTTCATGGCACTACCAAATCCAATCCCTGGGGCCGTGCTCACGATTTGGCACCACAAGAACCGTTTCAAGCCGGCTTGGTGGTAGCACAACCGAAGTACCGCGATGTTTCACTGGCGGATTTGCAAGGCGATAACTATTTGGAAACGATTGTTAGCGAAATTGTTCCCGCAATATCGCAGAGCGTTGGTTTCATTCCGGAGCCCAGCAAAACGGCGCTCCTTGGTTCAAGTATGGGCGGACTGGCAACGCTCTATGGCCTAGGCCGCCACCCAGAATTTTTCGGCGCCGGCTTGGCATTCTCACCGCATTGGATAATCGGGGAAAATCCATTGGTTGATGCGCTGCTTGACGCCCTCCCAATGCCCAGCAATCACAAGATCTGGCTCAGCCGCGGAACTAAAGGGCTTGATGCCGAATACCAACCATTTCACGATTATTCGATCTCGAAGTTAAAAGAGTTGGGTTGGCAGGAGAGCGAGCAATTCGAAGCCAAAATATTTGCAGGTGGTCGCCATAATGAACCTTCATGGCGTCGGCAAAGTGATGAAGCGCTGCGGTTCTGGCTTAGTTAATTGATGGAATAGCGAATAATCTTCGATGCCAAAGTTGCGCCAGCAGAGTTCTTTACGACGGCAACCAAGTTCAGCACGGTTCCCTTTTTATAAAGAGCTGGATGCAGATAGCTTCGAAATAATCCACCGGCAGTTTGAGCAGTCTTAAAAGTACGGTGATCGCTGGTGCCAAGGCTCTGCCACGCCTTACCTGGAACCTGCACCGCAAAGGTGACTTGATCAAAATCGCTGCCAGGAACGGATGCGGTAATTGGAATCCAACCATCGCTGTTGCCATCGGTCTTTGGCGGCAGGATCGTAATCTTGAGCGTTTGATTTGGTACAAATTTATTGGCCGCTTTCAGGACAATAAAGCCATGTGGCGGCAGAGTGATATCTAGCGAATTAGGAGAAGAGCTGGTCGATGATCCGAGACCGAAGATCGGCTCCCAAGCGCTTGAAAGCGTAGCTACCGGAACCGTGGCAGTTGTGGGCTTGTCATCCGAGTTGAAGGCAACAAGAAACTCTTGATCTGAATTGAATCTACTGACCGCGAAGAAATTTCCTTGGGCATATCGAAGTTGTTGCGTTCCAGTCTTTAAATCCGGATATTGAACTTCGAGATTTTGCAGTGCAACTATCTCATCCTGAATTGGATTGGCAACATCAAATGAACTTCCATCTCCGATCGGCGCAGCGCCAATGCGCGTTTCAGTCTTCCAAAGATCGACTTGTGTAGGGAACATATCCTGCCGAGCGAGTTTGTCGCCACCACCGCCGGCCATTCCCTTTTCATCGCCATAGTAAACAATTGGGCCACCGCGAAGTAAGAAGAGCATGGCATGCGCCAGCTTGTCGCGTTCCAGCAAAACTGTTTCGCCATCCCAAGCCGCGGCTTTCGTCAGAAAGTATCCAATTCGGCCCATATCGTGATTGCCTAAAAAGGTTGCCAATCCATAGGCGCTTGAGGTAGCGCTGGTGTACAGATCATCACCGTTGAAAAGTTCACCCAGCGGCCCTGCCTGCCCAAATGATTTTGCATAATTTGTCACTGCGTTTTGGAAGGGGAAATCTAGCGCTGATGGAAAACTCTGCTCCGTAACGAAAGGTGCGACCGCTTCCGGGTTCGCGTCGGCGATCTCGCCAAAGATTGCGAAGCTGCTCTTTCCAACGCTCTTTGCGGTCTTGAGAATCGCTGGCAGGAATGATTTCCAGAAAGCTTGATCTACATATTTGGCGGTATCAATGCGAAAGCCATCGATGCCATATTTTGTGATCCAGCTCGACCATAAATCGGTCCAACCTTGAACCACTGCTGGTTTGCCGGTATTGAGATCATCGAGTCCATAAAAATCCCCAGCGAGGGTTGTGGCTTTTGGGCTCGCACCAATATCGCCCACATTGTGATAGTTAGCCATCGTATTTAGCCAAGTTGGCTTCTTTACCTTCGCTAAACCAAGTGGAATATAGGCACTTCCGTTATCGCGATATTTAATGATATCTGCGGTGTGATTTACCACGATGTCGACGATCACTTTTAGTCCAAGGGCATGAGCTTGGTCCACCAGATTTTTAAAGTCAGCTTCCGTGCCTAAATGGGGGTCGATAGTTGTGAAATCAATTCCCCAATAACCGTGATAGGCCGCAGATCCGCCTTGAACATATTGTTGTTTTACCGGTGGGGTTATCCAGATTGAGGTAAAGCCCATCTTCTTTATATACGAAAGGTTTTGAGTTAGCCCTTTTAGATCGCCGCCGTGATACCAACCGGGGTCACTTGAGTCATAACCGCTGGTGAGACGAAAATCGGCAACGTGAGCCAGATCGTTTGAAGGGTCGCCGTTGGCATAGCGATCGGTCATCACAAAATAAATAGATTGAGTGTTTAACGCGCCGCGGACTACTGGCTTGGCTAAAGCAACCAAACTTGGCGCACCTTGAGAAACTGTGACAGAGCCGAGGATCAGCCCGGTGGCAAGCGCAAGCGCACCGAGTCTTCTAGCCGCCAGATTCAACGGAGTTTCCAAATCCCGATAACTGCGCTCTTGGAATCAATGCTGATGGAATTTCCATTACCTAATGGTCCGTAGAGTGTCTTATCAATTTCATATCCCCAGTTAGCGAGGTCAATCTTTCGCTTGATACCTTTGCGGGAAACAAAAATGAGAAGGGTTTCTTTTTTAGATTCCCGAAGGTAGGAGATGGAATCGGCAGTGACATCAACCCATCGCAAGCCACCATGAGCTAAGGCATGACTGGAGCGGCGAAGCTTGACTAACTTTTTTACCTCGGTTAAAAAATCAATATCCCATCCGCTCTTATCTTCCCAATTGATGGTTCGACGGGCATCTTCGCCCCAGGCGCCTTCAAGACCGATTTCATCACCAGCAAAGATGGATGGCACTCCCGGATAGGTCAGCAACATCCCCATCGCCGCAAGATGTCGAACTGGATCTTTACCAACGATGTTTCGAAATCGTGGGGTGTCATGAGAATCGAGCAGAGCCATACTGGCGGTAAGCGCACGCCAAGGAATCATCGCGTTAAATTGTTGAATGGCAGCAACGGTTTGGGCGCCGGTAAATTCTGGTAACCCTTCCGGAAATCCGTAATACTCTGGCTTGGTTTCGGGCTTGTGGGCGAACCAACCCCACAGCACCCGGCCAAAGCCGTTGTAATTCATGGTTCCATGCCACCCAAGGCCATCAAGGTCAGTTGGGAAGTTATCGGCATTCTCGGCCACTAACCAAGCGTCGGGATTTACCTCATCCATCGCTGTTCTAATTCCGCGCATGACTTCTTGGTTAATGTCCTGGTCCAAATATTTCCCGGTCATATTTCCGACATCAATGCGCCAGCCCGCCATTGAAAAAGGTGGGCGAAGCCACTTACGAACAATTGAATTGGTTCCCTCGTACATCGCCTTTCGAAGTTGTGGCGATGAATAATTTAATTTTGGCAGTGATGCCAGACCCCACCAGCCTTCATAACCATGAGTGGATCGATCATCCCAATAAAAATAACTTCCCTCTTTTGATTCGCGGTCAAGCAAGCCTTTGGCAAGCCAAGGGTGGCCGGCGCCGCAATGATTTGTGGTGAGGTCGCCCAGCATCCGAATACCTTTTTTACCGGCAGCAGCCGCCAGCGAAAAGAGGGCCTCATCTCCACCTAGTAGCGGATCGACAAAATCAAAACTGCTGGCATCGTATCGATGTGTAGATCGCGCAGGGAAGAAAGGTGTGAAATAGATGCCATTGGCACCTAATCCGACTATGTGATCTAGGTGCTCCTGAACTCCTTCTAGATCGCCACCGAAATACTCAACTCCAGTTGTGGCATCTCGACCCTTCGGCAGATCGTTCCAATCGCGAGGTACATATTGTGGTGGGATCTCTCGCTTCTTACCAGAGCTAGCAAAACGATCAGGAAAAATTTGATAGAAGACTGAGGAATGGATCCACTCTGGGTATGCCGGTTTTGCAATCAAAAAGAAATCGGAGGTGCTGGTTACATCATGGTGAGATATTCCACCCGCTGTTAACCATTCTTGCTTCTTGCCGCGAAAGATCAGAAACCGATATCGATGTACCGAATTGGTGACCAAGGCTTTTGAACTCCACCACTCTTCATGAGTCGATGACTTTTTTAACCCCAGCAGAAATAGTCTGGGCTCGCCATCAATAAAGATTCGAAGATAGATTTTGGAGACGTTATAACGCTTTGGGATTCGAACCCTAATCTCAACGGTGTCGCCGATTTTTGGCGCAGTGTCGCTGAGATATAACGAGCTTCCATCATGGTGTGGCAATAAAGAAGCACTCACATTTAGCCCTTAGTCGCCCCTTGAGTGAGGCCGCCAATAATGAAGCGCTGTAGGGATAGGAAGACGATAACCAAAGGAACCGTGGCTATTAAGGAGCCAGCGGCAAATGGTCCCCAGTTCTGACCGAACTGAGCGCCAACGAATTGTTGAAGTCCTACTGCAACAGTTCGCTTATTAACATCTTGCAAGAAGAGTGAGGCTAGAACGAACTCATTAAATGTTCCGATGAATGAGAGCAAGGCGGTGACGGCCAAGACGGGAGCAGCCAATGGGAAGAAGATCAACCAATAAACCTGAACCGTGCTGGCGCCGTCAATGCGGGCCGCTTCATCCAACTCCATGGGGATGGTGTCGATGTAGCCCTTTAGCAACCAAGCGTTAACGCCCATCGAGCCACCGAGATAAATAAGAAGCAAGCCACCAAGACTTCCAAGACCGATGGCTGGGAAGACGGTGTAAACGCGTTCCATCATTACATAGATAGCAGCGAGAGCCAGAAAGGAAGGGAAGACCTGGATAAGGAGCAGCGTTTGCAGACCAGCTTTACGGCCCTTGAAGCGCATCCGGCTGAAAGCGAAAGCGGAGGCGGCGCCAATAAATACCGAGATCAACGCGTTGGCACTTGCGATCATTACCGAGTTACGAATCCAAGCGCCATATGGAACAGCAGGATTATTGAAGAGCGCCTTGTAGTTCACCCAACTGAATTTGCTTGGAACCAGCGAAGAAGATGCCAGAGAGCCGGTCGGGTTAAATGAGCTCTCAATAACAATGTAAATCGGAAAAAGCGTGAAGACGATCAATATCCAGATGTAAACGTGCTTCCAGAGGTTTTTAGTTTTCATTAAAAACCATCCAATACTTTAGAACGACGAAGGCTCCAGAGCGAAAGGCTGCCGACGATGAAGAACATAATCATCGAGATCGCGCAGGCCAAGCCCAGGTTCTGTTCGCTAGAACCGAATGCCGTTTTATAGGTGTAGGTAATCAAAATATCGGTGGCACCTGCCGTCTTCCCATGAAGGACATCGGTTGGACCACCTGCGGTGAGCAAATAAATCAAGTTAAAGTTGTTAAAGTTAAAGGCAAATGATGAGATCAGAAGCGGCGAAAGAATTTGAAGCATCAAAGGCAACTTGATCAATCGCAACACTTTGCGAGGTGAGGCGCCATCGATAGAGGCAGCTTCTTCGAGCTCGACCGGGATCGCCTGAAGTGCCCCAGTGGAGATCAAATAGAAGTATGGGAAACCGAGCCAGAGGTTAACCAACAAAATAACGCCTTTGGCTAGCCACGGACTGTTGAACCAATCGATATTGGTGTGGAAGAGGCCATTTATGGCGCCAAACTGTCTATTAAAAAGGCCATTCCAAATCAAGATACTCATAAAGGATGGAATTGCATAAGGCAAAATTAAAATTGAGCGATAGAAGCGACGGAAGGCAATTTTCTTATCCAAGGCAATGGCTAATAAGAATCCGACACCGAACATCATGATGACCGTTAAGAAGGCAAAGGAGACGGTCCAAATAAAGACACCAATAAATGGACCTCGAACTGTTGGATCACTGAAGAGGTGGGTGTAATTTCTAAAGTTATTAAAAGCTCGCCAGCCGGGCGACAATTTCTCGGTCTTATCTGCAATATTGGCGAAATTACCGTCGCCATTATCTTTATAGGTCCGCTTTAGCGTGGTATTCGTAAAGGTGTCGGTTTGCTGGTCATAGACCAGTGATTGTGTCAAAAGAACTGCAACATCTGCCGATTGCGGCGCGATAAATTGACCATTCCCAAGCGGGAATTTCAGCGCGCCAATCACGCTGTCCGCGCTGGCAGTTTGTTCGGCGGTAAGCGGCACAAAGCCTGGAACCTTCCCTGCAACGCCAATTCCATTGAGTGAATAAGTGCCCTTTTCAAGCTTTGTAGTTCCGCTTTGGGTCCCGAGATAAACCTGCTGGGAACTTTGTTCGGTAAGTAGCGCCGCCCAATCGCCATTCTTCTTACCCAGAACCATGTCGTAAGAGGTATTTGCAGCATCGGGGGCCAAGCCGGTTTGAAGCAATTGGGTAATCGCTTGTCCCTTGCTGATTTCATTACCGGTCTTGTAATTGAACGCCGACATTGAAATTGTGTAGAGAATCGGGACAACTACAAAGACTACGAGAAGTACCAGGCCCGGAAAGAGAAACTTAAAAGGCAGGGTAAATTTCGCAAAATAAACAAAGTTGGTTCCGAAAGCCACCAGAGCTATGACGATTGCCAATGAAGTTGCATGCTTGTGGGTTGAGGCAAAGAACATCGCGACCAATATCGCATCTATGATTGCGATAAAACAGATTTTAAATATTTGGGCGGGAAGTCCAGTGAAGCCTGCCAAACGATTCATACCCAGACCCCCTTTCACACCCAATAAGCGCAACTTAGCAAAGAATGAAAGTGCTGAACAGATTATCTCGTGAAGAAGGCAGTTGATGTGAAGTTCACATCAACTGCCTTCTCGCTAATTCCTAGTAACTAGGAAGTTTTATTAGAGATTCGCTGCAGCGTCAGCGAAGTTCTTGGAAAGAATGGCAGCAGCAGCATCGAGAGTTGCTGATACATCCTTACCCTTTGTGAAGATGTCGGTGTAAACCGAACCAAGCACGTCGTACCAGTTAGAACCGCCAGCCTTGTCATCAAGTGCTGGTGATACCTGTGGGGTACCAGTTAGAGCAGCGGTTGCAACACCCAAGGTGTTTGCATCAGTGATCTTTGCAGCAGAGATGCGGTTTGCTGGTGGTCGGCCTGATAGCGCGCTCATAGCGGTCTGGCCTTCTGGGCTGGCAAACCATCCCATAACAAGCTTCTTTGCGCCAAGGTCTACACCGTGTGCCGAAGCAAAGGTGGTGACATAAGAGCCTGAGTAGTTAACCCATTGCTTTCCGTAAGAGCCGGCAACTAGTCCTGGAACTGCGCCGATTCCGAAGCTAACTCCAGCGGTCTTAATGCCGTCAAAGTTCCAAGCGCCAGTGTTAGCGAATGGAATCTTTCCGGCCTTGAATGCATCGCCGCAACCATCCCATTGGAAGAAGCCATTGGACTTGCCATCGGCGCCCAAAAGAAGGGACTTAACATTTGCCTTGTAAGCAGCAGAGTTCAATAGAACCTTGCTGTAATCAGCATTGGAACCCTTTGAAACCCAAGCGCCGCCACCAAGTGCGGTCAAGATTGGTTGTGATCCCCATGTGCCTTCAAGGGCACAAATTCCGCCGGTCAAACCCTTTGAAACTTTGTTGGCAGTGTAGTAATCAACCATTGCCTTGAAAGTTGTAGGAGCAGCAGCACCAAATAGTGTCTTGTTCCAAAGGAAGGCTGTGGTGTCAACATCAAGTGGAACGCCATAGATCTTGCGCTGGAATGACATTGCTGCAATGCCAGCTGCTGGGATCTGTGACTTTAGAAGAGCTCCATATGGAAGTGGAGCAAGCTTTCCTGACTTTGCACCTTGTGATGCGAATGAGGCAGGACCTGTGATTACATCTGGACCACCAGCAGCGGTGGCTTTATCCCACGCGCTCTGAAGAGCGGTAAGAGCTGAAAAGAACTTGACCTGGATTTTATATCCGGGTGCAATGGTGGTATTGCCATCAATCAACTTTACAAGTTGTGGTCCGCGAGTTTCATCGGCCCAAACAATGATGGTCTTAGTCGCGGCATTTGCACTTGGAACTAAAAGTGCAGAAGCCACGAGGGCGGCAGCAGCAAGAA
>SESB01001589.1_pt1 | contig 14577 bp, 12 predicted proteins | sample 3171441 | NCBI WGS metagenome assembly SESB01 (sample SAMN06051867, study PRJNA518727) | freshwater metagenome | biome: subpolar coniferous forest; feature: holomictic lake; material: water; isolation source: holomictic Lake 227, 6 m depth | place: Canada: near Kenora, Ontario | collected...
TTTTGTTCAATACTGCAGATTAATTCGTTGGATTCGAATTGAAAATTTACTGTCAATGTATTTTTTCCGCTAAAGGAAAAAGATAAATTGTCTTTCCCGTTTGCACTGATCACTTTGCCTCTATCAACAGTATCGTCATTATAACCATGCCAACGCCATTCAAAACTATCACCTACTTCAAAAGGTTCGTCTTCTTGTCTTAATGTACCATCAAGTTTAGTAATAATGGATTCTCTTAAAAACCAGCTTTCCAAACCCGATTTTGTAGACCATGCATGGTATAAAGAAAAAACCGGGGCATTGATATTAATTCTTTTTGTAAATGAATTCCAATGATATTCTTGCATTTGAAAAATTCGAATTAAAAACTAAAATTATTTACCTGTTCCTTGAATAATAATCTGATAAAAGAATATCAATCGTTTCAAATCTGATACGCCAATTCTTTCATCAATACCGTGAAATCCTTTAGCATCAACAACTGGTGTAAATTTGATGGTGCCATCTGCAAGATGTTGAAGGTATTTTGAATCTGTTGCACCAACCGAAAGAAAAGGAACAGGCACTACATCTTTCATTACTTTGTAAGTAGCATCTTCTACTTTTTTATAGGCTATACTTTCATAAGATGCTGCTGGACCAACCCTGTCAGGTGGACTGTTTTTAGTGATCTTGATTCTCGAATCGTTAATTTGTTTATTCATAAAAGCCTCAACTTCTTCCACAGAAGTGCCAGGAAGAATTCTAGTATTCACAACAGCTGTAGCCAAGCTTGGGATAACATTATCCTTAACGCCAGTTTGAACAATGGTAGGAACAATCGTAGTATGAATTAATGCATTACTACTATGATCTTTTTCTAATTCACCTACTAAAGTTTTCTCAAAAAGCCAGGGATTAGCAATAGCCATTCTTTCTGCAAAAGGCATTCCAGGTCCAATGCGATTAAATAATTCTTTGATTACAGGTTGAAATTGATACGGCATTTGTTTTTCTCTTAAATGCACCAAGCCTTTCGCTAAAATATCGATAGCAGTTTCAGGAGCTGGGGTAGAGCTATGACCACCGTGTTGTTCAACGGTTAAATTAAAACTCATATATCCTTTTTCAGCAACCGCGATTAATGCAACAGGTCTTTTTAATTCGGTAAAGTTTTCAGTTGTAATTTCTCCTCCCTCATCTAAGATCACTTCTGGATGGATTTTATTATCCTCCATATATTTTGCAATTGCCTGAGCTCCTTTACCAATGGTTTCTTCATCGTTCCCAAAACTTAAATAAATGGTTCTTTCTGGTTGGAAATGATCTGCCAATAATTTTTCAACTGCTTCTAAAATACTGATTAAACTTACTTTATCATCCGCAGCACCTCTTCCGTAAATAGTATCGTTTTTCAAAACGCCACCAAAAGCTGGTACTGTCCAAAGATTTTCAGTGGATGCTTCAACAGGTACCACATCATAATGGGCCATCAGCACATAGGGTTTTTGTTCCGGATGTTTACCTTCCCATTTGTATAAGCGACTAAGACCATTAAAGGTTTGATGAGTTAGTGATTGGTGTACTAAGGGATAATTTTTTTCAATAAACTGCCAGAAAGCAAGAAATTGTGCAGTATCTACTGGTTCTCCATTTCCCAGACTAATTGTTTTAACACGAATGGCCTGTTGCATATGACTTACAGCAGAGTCAGGCAAATTAGGCAAATCACTTGATGTTTTTTTTGTAATCTCTTTACTAAAGCGAATGGTATTAAAAATAACAATGCCTGTTAAAACTAGTACGATTAATAAAATGCTTAAAAATATTTTTTTTATCATATCATTTAAATGGATGCTCAATATAGGTCATTCATTCGTTTAGATGAATGTTGCATGATAGTAAGTAGTAGTTTGTTAAAAAGTAAGCACTATATCTGTATAACTGATCGTGCATTATTGAAATAGTCGCAAAAAAAAAGCACATCGAGCAATCGAAGTGCCTTAATATATATTTATAAAGTTTAATTAATTCTTACACCCTGTAGTACTTTGGTTTTCTTATTCTTATTATCTACATCAGCTAATTTGATCATCGGCCTAACTGAAGCAATACTTGGGCATTTATAACAGCTGGCCCTATAAACTTTATTGGCATATTCCACCTCACAAGTTCCTTCATCCCACTTGTTACCTGCAATTACAAAAAGATCCTCTGCATCAGCGCCTGTTTGAGGTACAAAACGTAATCTGTTTCCGTTCTCAAATTTGATCCAAATTCCTTCAGGGTCTATAGCATCGATCACACCAGGAGTGTATGCATTAATGGTAATTTCATCTGTAACAGAGCTATTAATAAATCGAACAACTCCTGCCACCACTTCTGCTTTTGTGCTATCAATATTTTTTACGAGTACTAATTTTTGATCTAAATAAATCTGTACTTTTTTGTAGTCGATGGCATAAGCCTGCATCTTCATTTGCAAGTCGCGGGAATAGGGTGTAAACTGTGTTTTGTCGACAGCTGAAGGAGGCGTATATGCGTTATTGTCTTTAGGATCATTTTGAGCAGCGTGCTCTTTAATATAAGCTTTAGATGAAGCCGATTTAGAACCGGTACAGCCCGATAATACCATTAGGCAAACGATTAAAAGGCTAGCGGTTAAACGATACATAGACGTCATAGTTTCTACGAAATTAGCGAAATTATGTGATGCTATAACAGAACAACATTTTTTTGTTATATGTTATGTGATGGACAATATGCACAACAGTTTTAAAATAAAGCTAATGAGTAGGAAGGATCCATTTTTTGCTGATTTCCGGGTATAAGTCGATAAGTGCATTTGATGTACCATCTTTTTCGAATATTTTTTCCCAGGTATTCAAGGGTTCCCAAATAAATGTACCCCTCATTTTTTTGTCAGGAATAGTAAATGCGATCTCGTTCACCTCTTTCTTAAATGCAGTGTATTCTACCACAACCACTTCCTGTGGATATGTTTTTGCAAGATCTGTAAGATTGTTTTTTAAATCATCTAAACTTCCATGCCATTGAGGGTAATAGGATTGACCAATAATATCAAAAGAAACTTTTTTTGCAATTAATTGATCTAAAAATTTTCTGGATTCCTCATTTTGTCCGCCGCAAGCAAGGTGCATCATGATGGGAACAGCTTTACTAACTTTTCTTACTCCGGCAACGCCTTCCTTTAAAAGATCTATCATTTGATCTTGATGATCCATATCACCAACAGGCCATACAATTCCGTGATTGATTTCATTTCCAACTTGAATCATATCTGGAAATGTATGTTGCTCTTTGAGGGCTGTTAATACTTCAACGGTATGTTTTTTAAATGCTTTTTTTAGAGCCGGGAACGACAGATTTTTCCAGGCTGCTGGAATGATTTGGTGCCCTGGATCGGCCCAATTATCGCTATAATGAAAGTCAAGTAAAAATTTCAATCCCGCTTCATGGATTCTCCTGGCCATTATCAGGGTATGCGTTAAATCGCAAAAACCTTTATGAGGTGAGTAGCCGCTATCTTCAGCTGGATTCACAAAAATGCGAAGCCTGATATAATTGAAACCTTTTTCTTTTAAAATAAGGATAGCGTCTTTAGAAACACCTTTATCGCTAAAAATAATGCCCCTTGCTTCCAACTCTGGAAGAAAAGAAATATCTGCTCCAAGAATGTTTTCTGGATTTGAAACTTGAGAATGAACAGCTTGTAAACAAAAACAAAGGGTAATACAAGTAAAGACAAATAACTTTTTCATGAGGAATTTATTCTTCATGGAAGGTACTCGATTATAATAGGAAAAATAAACTCAGATGAGTTTGAAATGGGGAAAATAGGCTATTGATTAGCACTTTTTATAAAAGGCAAGGCAAGTTCTGCCCCATGCTCGTTTAAAAGGTTGAACAAATATTTGCCTTCTGGTAAATGAAACAAATTCAATTGTATGCATTCTCCCATAAAGCTTCCTTTACGAATTGTTGCATTACTGGTATTTAAAATATGATAACGAAGGTTCATTTTTTTTAAATGAGGGCATTTGATCCATACATTCATGCGATCAAAAACTATTTGAGTTATTTCCAGTGAACTAACAGACATCGTAAGCATAAAGGGGAATTCAATACTAATTTATATAAAACAAACTATCCAAACATTATGCCAAAATTATTTTTTGTAAAAAAAACGCCTTTCAATACAGAAAAGCGGATTTTTTACAAAAGATTGAATTATTTGTTTTATTGGTAAGAAGCCATTGGTTCACAAGTACATATCAAATTTCTATCCCCATGCGTATCATTCACACGCGCCACAGAAGGCCAGAATTTATTTTTGGCTACATAACTTAATGGAAATGCAGCGTCCTGCCTGCTATATGCATGGCTCCATTCATTTGCACAGATAACAGCCTGGGTATGTGGGGCATTCTTCAATGGATTATCTGTTTTATCAGCGCTGCCATTTTCAATTGCTTGAATCTCTGCATGAATAGCAATCATTGCATCGCAGAAACGATCCAATTCGGCCTTGTCTTCACTTTCAGTAGGTTCAATCATAATGGTTCCAGCAACCGGGAAACTCAAAGTAGGAGCGTGGAATCCATAATCAATTAAACGCTTTGCCACATCTGCTGCTTCTATACCAACTGATTGTTTGAATGGACGTAAATCCACAATAAATTCATGGGCACAGGTACCGTTTGTTCCAGCATATAATATTTTATAATAGTTCTGCAATCTTGCACGCATGTAGTTTGCATTTAGAATTGCATACTCTGTTGCTTTTCTAACGCCTTCTGCTCCAAGCATTTTGATATACGCATAGCTTATTAATAAAATACTTGCAGAACCATATTCAGCAGCACTAACCGCATGAATAGATTTATTATTTTCTGATCTAACATGACCAGGTAAATAAGGTGCTAATTTATCATTCACACAAATTGGTCCCATTCCTGGTCCGCCACCACCATGTGGAATTGAAAATGTTTTGTGTAGATTTAAATGGCATACATCGGCGCCAATCATACCCGGACTGGTTAATCCAACTTGAGCATTCATGTTTGCACCATCCATATAAACCAATCCGCCATATTCGTGAATAGTGGCGCAGATATCTTTAATGGTTTCTTCAAACACACCATGTGTTGATGGATAAGTAACCATCAAGGCACCAAGTGTATCTTTATATTGAATTGCTTTTTCTTTCAAATCTGACAAATCAATATTTCCTGCTTCATCACATTTTACTACCACCACTTTAAAGCCAGCCATCACAGCACTTGCAGGATTGGTGCCGTGTGCACTAATAGGAATCAATACCACATTACGATGTGTATCTTTTCTTGCCTCATGATATGCGCGAATAGTTAACAATCCAGCATACTCACCTTGAGCGCCACTATTGGGTTGTAAACTACATGCAGTAAAGCCGGTAATCTTACAGAGATAATTGTTTAGTTCAGAAATTATTTGTTGATATCCTGCAGATTGTTCTACTGGAATAAAAGGATGTAAGCTTCCAAATTCAGGCCAGCTTACTGGGATCATTTCTGTGGCAGCATTTAACTTCATTGTACAGCTACCCAAACTGATCATACTTGTATTTAAAGAAAGATCTTTATTTTCCAATTGTTTTAAATAGCGCATCATCTGACTTTCACTGCGATGTGTATTAAAAACCGGATGAGATAAATAGGTAGAACTTCGTTTAGCAAAAGCAGGAATATTGTTCAAAGAAAAATCGCTATCAAATTCAATTTCTGCTTCATCCAATCCTTTTGATTGTGCAAAAACATAAACAATGTCAAGCACATCTTTTTGTGAACTGGTTTCATCGATACTGATGCAGATATGGTTCGCATCTGTGTAACGGAAATTAATCTCAGCTGCTTCCGCTAAGTTTTTAATTTGTACACTATCAGCTTTAACAGTGATGCTGTCGAAATAGTGTTCATTCGTAGTAACGAATCCTAAATCATGCAACGCATTGGCTAGACTCTGTGTTAATTCGCTAATTCTTGTAGCAATATTTTTTAATCCATCTGGTCCATGATATACCGCATACATCGCAGCCATATTAGCTAATAATGCTTGTGCAGTACAAATATTTGATGTTGCTTTTTCGCGTTTGATATGTTGCTCACGTGTTTGCAAAGCCATGCGTAATGCACGATTGCCTTGTGCATCTATTGATACTCCAATTAATCTTCCTGGCATCCCTCTTTTGAATTCATCTTTGGTTGCAAAGAAAGCCGCGTGTGGTCCGCCAAATCCCATGGGTACTCCAAAACGTTGTGCAGTTCCTAAAGCGATATCAGCACCAAGTTCTCCTGGAGGAGTTAAAAGTGTTAGCGATAAAATATCGCATGCCATGATGGTATGTCCGCCAGCTGCATGTACTTTTTCATGGAAGGATAAATAATTTTCTATCGAACCCAGGTTATTGGGATACTGAACAATAGAGCCAAAGAAAGTTTCATCAATAACAGCAGTTTTATAATCCCCAACTACAACAGTAATACCAATGGGTTCAGCACGTGTAATTAAAACATCAATAGTTTGTGGGAATACTTGTGCATCAACAAATAGATTTGGTTTGCTGATATGATCTGCTTTGTTCACCTGATTGAAAATCATAGCCATTGCTTCTGCTGCCGCGGTTGCTTCATCTAACAAAGAAGCATTTGAAATGGGCAAACCGGTTAAATCGGCTATCATGGTTTGATAATTCAACAAGCTCTCTAATCTGCCCTGTGAAATTTCGGCCTGATAGGGAGTGTATTGTGTATACCATCCTGGATTTTCAAAAATATTACGCAAGATCACACTTGGGGTGATGGTTCCATAATAACCTTGACCTATATAGGTTTTAAAAAGCTTATTTTTTGCAGCAACTTTTCTTAACTCACTTAGGTATTCAAATTCTCCGATGGCTGCTGGGATGTCTAGATCTTCCTTGATTCGAATAGAATCTGGAACTGTTTTACTAATTAGTTCTTCCAAAGAAGAAACACCAATAGTTTTTAACATGGCTTTTGTGTCTTCCGCCCCTGGGCCGATATGTCTGCCATGAAATTCATTCGATTGTTGGATAAATAAGCTCATAGATATTTCCTTATTACTGTTAAAAAACCTAAAATAGATGTGATTTTCCGCCGCAAAGTTAAGCCCATAAAGGCTTATAAACTACATTTTGTTGAAGCTGGGGAAAGGATGTGCATCAATTTGCTCAACCCTTTGCTAGTCTGGCGTTTTACACGATTAATAACTAATGCAGTAGACTATTAAAATTGGTCATTTTTTGATTTAGCCTGTTCCATTTGGCGCATTTGAACACTGGTTTGTCTGCTTCCATCATGACTCCATCCTGGGGGGCCAAAAAGGTACATCAGTCTGGCTTTAAAGCTAATTTCCTTTTGAGTGATGTCTTTCCAGACTTGCTGCCATTCGTGAAATATAAGTGAAATGGCATTGGGATTTTCCAGATTTTTAGTTAAGCCGTAACGGATAGGTTCGTATTCTGTATCTGATAATTCTGGTTGAAAAGTGCCAAATAGTTTATCCCAAATAATTAAAAACATACCCATATTCTTATCCAGGTATTTGGGATTTGAGCCATGATGAACCCTATGATGCGATGGGGTTACCATTAAATATTCAAGCCAACCCATTTTACGGATATACTCCGTATGAACAAAAATTCCCCAAATCTGCGTGGCAGAATATACAAATAACAAATCAAGGGGATTGAAACCTAATAGTACAATCGGAATAAAATAAATAAAGCGATAAACAGGTTGGAAAACAGAGGATCGAAATCCAACAGTAAAGTTCATCAGATCACTACTATGATGCGTTACATGAACGGCCCAGAATAATCGGATCTCGTGATCAAATCGATGCAGCCAATAATACATCATGTCTTCAAAAGCAAAGAGTAAAACCCAATATAGTATTCCTGATTGCCAGCTAATGAGCGCGAATTTGAAAAAATAGCCGAGTATTCCAAGCGTAAAAACTCTTAGACTAAAGTCGAGCCCCATATTTAAAAGCATGAGATACACATTGGCAGCCACATTCTTTTTTGAATAGATTTTTCTATGTTGGATGTTCGATAAAAGAAGTTCTATTCCAATAATTATGCAATAAATAGGTGTACTTATTAAGATTAACCAAGATTCTCTAATAGACTCCATAACGAAGCTTTGTTGTTGCTAAATTTTAGTGCAATTCTGGAGTATGTAACCAAAAATTACTTTTTTGCAAAGTAAGCACATACCTTGCAAGAATAATTAAATTGATACATGCTACCTGAAATAAGTTTGGAAGATTGGGAAAAAAGATCAGAGGAACATCAAAAGCAATACAAATACCTTTTAGATAAGGGTGACAAGAAAAAGATGTTAAAAAAGTTGCCGGATTTAGATGAAGCAGCTTTTGAAAAAATTGATTGTTTGCAATGTGCCAACTGCTGCAAAAATTATTCTCCTAGATTTAAAATGCCTGATATTAAAAGAATCAGCAAGCCCATGCGGATGAAGGAAACTGAATTTATTGATACTTATTTAACAATAGATAAAGAGGGCGACTATGTTACCAAAACTTCTCCTTGTCCTTTCTTAGGTTCGGATAATTTTTGTTCCATTTATGAAGACCGTCCTTCTGATTGCCATCGTTTTCCTTATACAAATGAAGATGTATTATTTAAACGACCACTGATTACTTTAAAAAATTCCACATTCTGTCCGGCGGTGTTTTATGTGTTGGAGGCCCTTATAAAAGATAAATAATAGCTGCTAATATTCCATTTTTCTTAAAGCAGGTGCTTTGAACCAGGTAGTGACCACAACAAATATGGTCATGCATCCTCCAAATACAACAGAGGGTACTACCCCTAATAATTTGGCGGCAACACCACTTTCAAATTGACCAAGCTCGTTGCTGCTGTTAATGAACATAGAGTTTACACTCATCACCCTGCCACGCATATTATCAGGTGTTTTCAGCTGAAGAATAGTACCTCGTATAACCACACTTACACCATCAACAATACCGCTCAATAATAGTGCAACAAATGATATCCAGAAAGAGCGGGAGATGGCAAATACTAATATACAGATACCGAAAGAACCAACTGCAAAGAAAAGTTTGCGGCCTTGTTGTTTCTTTAATGGAAAAATAGTTAGTAAAACGATTACTAGGATGGAGCCAATATCTGATGCTGCATTAAGCCAGCCAAAACCAACTGCACCCACTTTTAATATGTCTTTAGCAAATACAGGAATCATGGCTACTGCGCCTCCAAATAAAACTGCAAATAAATCTAAGGATAGCGCCCCCAATACCTCTTTGGTTTTTAATACAAAACGAATACCCTCCTTCACACTCTCGAGCGTTTTCTTTTCGCCTCGTTCGTTCAAAGGTGGTTTGGGTTTGATGCGCCACATAAAAAAAAGACCTACACACACCAGGAACACTATAATACCAAGTGATGCTGAATTTCCAAAACCTGCAATGAAAAAGCCAACAGATGCATGACCAATTACCGAGGCACTCAACCAAATACCCTGATTCCATGTGGTAGCATTTTGCAAAATATTTTTTGGTACAATACTAGCTACCATGGTGCCGAAACTAGGTCCAGTAAAGGATCTGAAGATTCCTGTAAAAAAAATAATAATATAAATGCAAAATGTGATCCAATGATTGCTAAGAAATTGTGCCGAAAAATGGGTGGATAATAGGAGTAATAAACTGGCACATAGAAGGTATAATGAAACCCCTGTCAATAATAATTTTCTTTTCTCACTTATATCAATAATATGTCCGGCATAAAGAGAAAGAGAAACAGCAGGAATTACTTCAGATAAGCCAATTAGTCCAATTGCAAATGGGTCATTTGTTAATTCATACACCCACCAGCCCACTAAAGTTCCCATCATGCGTAATCCCATGATAAACAAAAATCTACCCAACATCAGATTCCGATATTCGGGGATTCTCATTGCCGCAACAGGATCGCTTGTTTTTTGTATTACTTCCATATTTCAATCACGAAGATGCCATTAAAGATTGATTGAAATGTTATTATTCGGGAAATTTATTCTTAAGAAATCAACATTCAAAGGCCGCTTAGGGCAGACTAAAATAATGTTGACCAGTATCGATATCCTTTTCTAAAGCATCTAAAACAACTTGAAAATGTTTTTCATTGCCAAGAAAATCTGCATTCGTGGCATCGATAAAAATGGTTCTAATATTATGTTGTTTAATGTAACTGGTATAAGTCTCTTGAATTTCGAATAGATAGGAATCGGGAATGGCCTGTTCATATTCGCGCTTTCTCTTTTTAATATTTGCTTGAAGCTTATTTACCGGGGCATGCAAATAAATGAGGATGTCAGGGAATATTAATTGTTGATTGATAATGTCGAATAACTTTTGATATAAGCGAAATTCTTCTTCAGGTAGAGTGACTTTTGCAAAGAGCAAACATTTTGTAAACAGATAATCGGATACTGTAATACTCTGAAACAGGTCGCTGGTATGCACCATTTCTTTTTGTTGTTTGTATCGCTCTGCCATGAAAAACAATTCCATGGGAAATGCATATTGATCAGGGCTATTATAAAATTTTGGCAAAAAAGGGTTGTCTGCAAACTCTTCTAAAATCATACGGGCATTATAATGTTTTGCCAATAAATGGGTCAAAGTAGTTTTGCCCACGCCAATGTTTCCTTCAACTGTAATAAAGTGGTGTTTCATAATAAGCTATGGGAACAAAAATAGGTTTCCGTGTTATCCCTCGACTGACAACTTTTGCACATCCAATTGATCGGGACAATTATTCAAAAGCTGTTCAATGGTTTTGTGAAAAACTGGGTGAACTAAATTGGAGGCAATTTCTGAAAGTGGCAGTAATACAAATCGCCGCTCAGCAAGTGCGGGGTGTGGAAGTATTAATTCTTCATTATTTAAAATGCTGCTATTGAAAAAGAGCATATCCAGATCAATGATTCTGGGTCCTAGTTTAATGGTTCTAATTCTTCCCATTTCCTGCTCAATATGCAGTAATAGTTGCATTAATTTTTCTGGTGGATACTTTGTTTCGATTTTTAGCGCCTGATTATAGAATGCTGGTTGATCGGTGAATCCCCATGCGGCAGTTTCGTATATTGCAGACGATTGAACTACCTGTCCGCAGTTTTGTTCTATTAATTGAATAGCTTTTTGCAGATTTGCAGATCTGTTACCCAGGTTACCGCCTATCAACAAATAAGCTATATTCATAATTAGAAGCATTTAGAAGGGGCAAATATCTTTAAATTCATTCAGCATACTAATAAATTATATGAGAAGCTTTTTAAAATCATTTTTTGCAGCGTTACTGGCTTTGTTTGTTTTTGGCTTGTTAAGCGTATTTATTATTATAGGGCTAATAGCAAGTGCTTCAAGTTCCGACAAACCAACGATAGGTACTAAAGGGGTACTTCTTTTAGATCTTACAAAAACCTATAAAGAGCAATCCATTGATAACCCTTTTGCAATGTTTACAAATTCAGATGAGTCTGAAATGCCTAGTCTATATGATGTAACCAGAATGATTCATCATGCAAAAAATGATTCCAGTATTAAAGGCATTTATATTCAGTGTAGCAATAATCCTAATGGGTATGCAGCAAGTGAGGAATTAAGAAAAGCGGTGGTTGACTTTAAATTGAGTAAGAAATTTGTAGTAGCATATGGTGAAACCATTACTCAGAAAGGTTATTATATTGCAAGTGCTGCTAATAAAGTGTATTGCCATCCTCAGGGTGGATTAGAGTGGAGTGGATTTTCGAGTAATATGCTTTATTTAAAGGGCATGTTAGATAAGCTTGAAATTCAACCTCAGATTTTTTATGCAGGTAAATTCAAGAGTGCTACTGAACCACTTCGGGAAACTCAAATGACCGAAGCCAATCGATTACAAACAAGTGTTTGGTTGGGCGATTTATATAATCGTTTTTTAAATGATGTTGCAGATTCAAGAAGTTTAGACACAGCTGCAATCAGAAAATTAGCAGTTAGTGGTGCTATTCAAACTGCTCAGGATGCATTAAATAATCATTTGGTGGATGGTTTAAAATACGATGATGAATTAAAATCAGAACTATCTCATCGATTAATAAAAGAAGAAAACACAAGCATCAATTTTGTAGATCTAAGTTCATATGCAAAGGCCGCAGATTTCAAACAGGATGGCGACGAGAAAATTGCTGTAGTATATGCAGCAGGTGATATTGTAAGTGGGAAAGGGGATAATGAATCTGTAGGAAGCGATGCATTTAGAACTGTATTACGTCAAATACGTTTGGATAAAGATATCAAGGCAGTGGTGTTTAGAGTAAATTCTCCAGGGGGAAGTTCACTAGCCAGCGATGTGATTTGGAGAGAAATAAGTTTATTGCGTAAGGTTAAGCCGGTAATAGTTAGTATGGGTGATGTTGCAGCTTCGGGTGGATATTATATTGCTTGTAATGCTGATTATGTTTTTGCAGATGCAAATACAATTACAGGATCGATTGGGGTATTTAGTATTCTTCCAAATTTTCAATCTTTCTTTAAAAATAAATTGGGAATCAGTTTTGATGGTGTAAAAACTGGTCCATATGCAGATTTGGGAAATTCTACAAGACCACTTACAGATGTAGAAAAAAGATTTATGCAAAGCGGAGTTGATACAATCTATCACACATTCAAGTCTCGTGTAGCTGAGGGGCGTAAAAGAGATATCGTGTACATTGATAGCATTGCACAAGGAAGAGTTTGGACTGGGTCTCGTGCCATATCAGTTGGGTTAGTTGATAGGATTGGAACCATGCAGGATGCAGTTAATTACGCGGTTGAGATGGCTAAAATAAAGTCGTATCGTATTAAGGAGTTTCCTCAAAAGAAAAATTTATTAGAGCAGATCTTGGAAAATTATAAAAAGACAGTAAAAGTTAATTTAATTAAAGAAGAGATTGGGGTTAAAGAGTATGGGATTTTACAACAAGTGAAGCAAGTAAAGAACATGATTGGCGAGCCACAAAGCAGGTTGCCTTTTATGATGGATTTAAAATAAATCCTGCAGGTTGAATTCATAAAAGGATGAGACAGGATTTGAGTTATTGAGGTAAATTTGTAGCATAATTATATAGCATGAAAGGAGATTATAGTCAGATCAGGGCCATGTTGGCAATCACAAAGGGAAGTTTAAAGGCCGTTTTCAGAAGTCCTTCAGCTGTGATATTTAGTATTGCATTTCCATTAATCTTTATTTTGGTATTTGGCTTTCTAGGCAGTGGTGGAAAGGTTTCTATCAATGTTGCTTTTGATCCAAAAACAGATACTATAAATCCAATTTATACTTCTATTAAAAGTATCGCAGGTATTAATGTAGTTCAGAAAACAGGGGAAGAGTTAAAAGAGGATCTTGAAAAAGGAAGAATCACTGCAATCATATTGATCAAAAAATCGGGATTAAATAATCCACCTTATTCCATTGATCTAACTAGTTCGGAAGCGGTTAATCCACAGAATATGCAAGTATTACAATCAATACTAAATGCAGTTATTGCGGGAATTAATCAACGAACATTTTCGCAAGCACCTACTTATGCGATGATCAATCAAAATGTGGTTAAAATACCAGGAAGGATTTATAGAACCATTGATTTTATTTTACCTGGACAACTGGGATTTTCTTTATTAAGCTCGGGTGTTTTTGGGGTGGCTTTTTTATTCTTTAATCTGCGTCAGCAATTGGTTTTGAAGCGTTTTTTTGCTACACCCATTAAAAGATCCTATATCGTGTTGGGTGAAGCGTTGAGTCGTGTGATATTTCAAATGATTACTGCTGTGATCGTAATTGGCGTAGGGCATTTTGCGTTTCACTTTACTTTGGTTCATGGATTCCAGACTTTTATGGAAATCATGCTATTAAGCTTTTTAGCTTTGATTCTTTTTATGGGATTTGGATTTATAGTAAGTAGTGTAGCTAAAAACGAAAGTACCATTCCTCCATTTGCAAATCTGATTACTCTGCCGCAATTTTTATTGGCCGGCACATTTTTTTCCATCGATGCATTTCCTCCATGGTTACAACCCATTTGTAAGATCTTGCCATTGACGCATTTTAATAATGCCATGCGGAATATATCTTTTGAGGGAGCTAGTTTGGCTAGTGTGTGGAATGAATTAGCAATACTAGGTATCTGGACTATTGTAGTGTATGCTGTTGCTTTCAAAACTTTTAAGTGGGAATAGTATATGCGTGTAATTAAATTGGCTATGATCAGCATTCTAGCACTTTTTATGGTGCTAAGTTTTTTTTCTTTGATGATGCCTTCTACGGTATTGGTTTCACGTGCAGTTGATATCAATGCGCCTGCTGATTCCATTAAATTTTATGTAGGCGATTTAAATCAGTGGGTATTCTGGGTAAAGGGAATGAATTCAAAAGAAGTTACCATCAAGTCCTCGAAGGAAGCTGATTTAGGAACACAGGTCTTAACCATAAAAGCGATAACAGATACTTCTGTGGTGAGTATC
>SESB01001590.1_pt1 | contig 14570 bp, 11 predicted proteins | sample 3171441 | NCBI WGS metagenome assembly SESB01 (sample SAMN06051867, study PRJNA518727) | freshwater metagenome | biome: subpolar coniferous forest; feature: holomictic lake; material: water; isolation source: holomictic Lake 227, 6 m depth | place: Canada: near Kenora, Ontario | collected...
GTAGCCATGATCCAGGTAGCCGTGGACCTCCATGAACCGAATGGCGACAAACCTGTTGAACCATGTGTAGGCGGCTTCCTCCATCACCTGATCGAAACCACGGAGGCCGATCCGGGAGACCAACCGCTCACGCTGATCCGCGACCCGCTTCGGATGCGGCTGACCGGCGATGACAGCGACCTCGCCCTGAATCTGAACCGGTTCAATCTTGGACTTTCCGATACCGAATTTAGCGGCGCGGGCGGTCACTGCCGCGATGAAGTCACGACGAGCCTTCGGGGCATAGGTCTTCAGTTTGTTCCGGTTCATGTCACAGGCCCATCGGTCAGCGGATGCGAATGTCGATCTGTTCGTCGGCGGCAATGGCACTCTCAAGCTCGCGCCGTAGCTTGTCCAGGAAGGCGTCGACGTCGGCCTTGGATTTCAGGTTGCCCGCGCACTTCAGCTTTTCCAGATAGACAATTCGAGGCTTCTTGAACGTCACAGTAGGCTTTACTGGGGGCTTCGGCCCTGGCCCCTTGGGAGGTTCCGGCGGTTTGGGTGGAACGTAGGACGATATGGTATCTAAAGCATCGTCTTTGATTCCGACGGCTTCGTCAGAAGCCTGATGGATGTGGGCGATACTGGTCTGTGTCTCCACAGACTTCCGGAGGGTTTGTAATGGGTGGAGGCATGTATTCCGCAACTCGGATGGCGCTGCAATATGGTCAAGCGCGTCCTTTACCTCTGCAATGTGCCGATCAATGTTCTCAAGGGCATGTTTCCGCCGTTTCGCAATAAGTTCGTCGTTGACGGCGCTTACTTTGGAAATCAGGCCGGGAATGTCCTTTATCTGTGGGTATGGAGAAGCGTGTGCGTGGATGGCATCCATCTGACGGAGAGCTGTAGCCGCCTCGGGGTGCTGGTCCAGTTCCTTCCGGTTGACGGAGAACTCATCCCGCTTCTTTCGCAGCAATTCCCAGGTCGGTCTTTGCTTGCTATAAAATACCTCAAGGTATCCGAAGTCATCGGCAAGGTCGCTTAATTCAGATTTAAGGGACATAAACCGCTTTATGAAGCCGTAGCTTTCTTTTTCAGAGAGAATAAGCTTCAGTGTACCTAACCCAGCGTCAATGGCCGATTTTCCTGGGTAGTTTCCAGTTGAAGCAAGTGTGAGAAAATTATTCAGACTGGTCTGCCATTGGACACACCAATCACGAAGGAAGATATAGAGCGCATCCTCACCGTCTGGCCCCATTTTAGAAAAGACATCCTTGCCGAGATGCCTTGCTTGCTGAAGCAAACCGGCGTCGACCGTCCGGCGCTTTATGACAACGAGGTTCCGCCATTTGTTAGGTGTCTTGACGACCTCAAAAATTTTCTCGCGGGGCAGCAGAGCGCCATCCATTGACAGGCTGACCTCACCGGCAACGATCAGGCGGGCGATCAACAGCACCACTTCCCATTCCGGCCAACCGTACGGACGCCTTCCATAACGGACCTCCACGAGATCGTGCAGGATGACCTTCTTGTTTGCAGAGTCCATGAGGACGACGAAATCCAGAACTTCCCTCAAAGCCTGCGGGTTCCCTGCGGCTGAATCTGAAAGGTCCAGTTTCTGGTCGGCGGTGTCGGGAGCAATTAGGACAGCTTTGATCTCGGCCTGGGGATCCTGGCAAACGTGTTTCAGATAGCCGAGCTTCGTGAAGGTGTTTCGGATCAGGTAATCGAGGGACTGGCGGATCGCCATGTCGCTCGCCCCACCCTTAACGGGGACGGTGTTGCCTGCGGCATAGTACTCGGCGTCCTTGAGCATCTCTCGGACAAGGGTTGTGAGGCTATCTTTTCGCAGGCGGTTTTCATCAGCTCGTTCACGGAGAATTTTGACTGTGGTGGTGGGGAGACCGCCGTCATTGGTACGGGCGATATACCGTTCCGTCTGAAGATACGCCGTCAACTCGCGCCCAAGGCGACCATCGTCAGGCAACCGGATGATAACCTGACCACCTTCATCGTTTGAACGAGCGATGCAACGGGCCTCACTAAAATCTGAATAGTCATCCGAGAGAGGGGAAATGATAGAAATGGACAAATCACCTTCAACCTTATTTCCAAAAGGGTGAAGGTCGCAAAAGCGGTTAAACTGGAAATCCCGTTTTGTCTCGTCAAAACGATGCTTCCTATTCCCACTTAATACACCATCAAAAATTATCTCGGAAAGCAGCTTTACATCCTCGCCACCATGAAGCTCAATTTGTTTAATTCCCTTGCCAATTTCTTTTTCCTCGTCAGTGAGGAAAAAATATTCATCGGCGCTTCGGCGAACGAGAGTCTGCCCCTCAAGCCGTTGGAGGCTATCCTCCATCATTTTTCGGATTGACAGCCGGTCAGCATCAATCTTGTCAATAAAGAGTGTGACAAGGTTTTCAACGTTTCCCTTAATTTCCTGAACGTACCGAATGAGGAATAGAGTGCGTAATACCAGGGCGTCAAATTTATTCAGGGACGTATTGTCGGATGCCTGATCAATTGTCGACTTAATTGATGTGTCAAGAAAGCTCTCAATTGATGGGTAGAACTCATAAAGCGGGACAAGTCTGCCGATATCGTCGGTCGACAACTGTAAGGCTGCAACCTGAAAAGCATCCAACATTGACCGTTCGCCGCGAGCAAGGTGTAACCCCGTCGCGCCCACTCGGCGAATTGCCTCAAAAATCTTCTGAACAAGCTGAAATTGGTAAGGGGCGAATGGGTAAGATTTTGCAAAATGTTCGTCACCGGTAAAAGCTTTAAAGGTCATGCCAACGTTGGAAAAGCTCAACTGGTTTTTGATAATATCTGCCTTAATCTTATATACGGAAACGAGTTCAGTCTTAGCCTCTGGTTTTTTCTCAAGCAGGCGTTCCTGAATAACTTCATGTACGTCCGCACTTGAAAGGGAGAGGCGTGTTCTGAACCTTCCCTGAATCTTCGAAAAGTCATTTCTTTTTCCTGAACGCATGTCTCCAACAACTGCGTCAATATCCTCCTGGGAGGTAACGATCACCCACGCGCGCCCGCCGCAAATTGTACCAAGGTTCTCGGTAATGGTCTGAAGGCGCAGCATCATCTGGGTGTCCTGCCCAACGAACTGTCCAATTTCGTCAACAAGAAAAACGATGCGATGCTTCGGTCCCTTGGAATCGAGGTATTGCTTGACCCAGGAGGCAAACTTATCGGGGGTAAGATTAAAGTTTGCCTCAGTATCCTCAAACCATTTATCAAATGCAGCGACAGACTGATCTAATGCCCGAGCAAGGGAAGCTTTAATGCTATCAGAATTCAAATAGAATGCATCGCGTTCCTTTGTCCAGTTTCCGCCCTCAATCTCATGATAGGCTTTCTTAAATTCATCCAACTTACCTTTGCTATCGAGGTGGCGCTCCATATCTGCAATATGCGGGTGATCAGGACTGTACCCTAGTCGTTCATTAAAGACATTAGCGAATACGGTTAGGATTGGGTCCGACTTGCTCTTGTCTGCCTTGGAGTCGATGTTGAACAGAATGACATCGGTTTCTGTTCGCACGGCACGACGAATATCAGAGGCAAGCATTGCGTCATCAATCTTACCATCAAAGAAGTCGATTGCATGCCGCGTTACCCCATCTTTGGAGACCTCAACATTCTCGAGCAGATATGACAAAATCTTGATGAAATGTGATTTGCCAGATCCAAAAAATCCCGAAATCCAGACGCCAACCTTGCCCGAAATTTCCGGATCTTTTGCGTTATCAACCGACAAAAGATATGAATCAAAAAATTTACGAAGGTGTACGCCGAGTTCCCTCGTTACCACATACTCATCAAGTTCTTGCCAGATTGATTCATTATCGAGCTGGTCAGCTTTGATAACGCCATTGATCGGACGGTTAATTGGCTTAACAAAAATATCATTGATCAACATTGGAAGTTCTCCGTTACGGAACCAGTCTAAATGCACGGTAGTAGTTGTCGTCTTTTAGAGTTCCAAACAGACGAAGGGTTTGGCCATCGTACTTGCCAGGGAAAAACAGGACCATCGGTTTGTCCTGCAAGATGTGGTGGAGATTATTCAGCAGGCTATGGGTTCTCATAAGAGGGTAAACAGAGCCGACGCCCGAAACCAATATAAGATCATGATTTCGTGGGTCGCATACCTTCTCAAACACTGGGGCCATCTTCGTACCATGAAGCGGCTCTCGGAGAGCCTTCATGAGAAAGGCGTCACCCTTCTTTCTGCCTTGCTCAATTACTTTATCAAGCAGTTTGCGTTCTGTCAGATGTTCGATCACGAGGTAGAACAGGTTTACATGTTTGACCCGTAGACCAGGGCGCTTTTTCGGGATTTGCTCCATCAAGAACCGGATGTGATCCCGCACCTCCAGCTCATGATCGGCGGGGTAGTCGAAAATGTGGAAGCCGATCTCGTTCCCTAAACCGCGACCGCCGAGCAGATCGTCGGAGATCAACCGTCCAAGCACCTCGTTGAGCCTGTCGGAAAGGGCGCTCATAAGCTCACCTGGATACAGCGCATGACATACTGCTCATCGTTCTCTCGTAGGTAGGTCATAACCTCCGGCGAGATTCGAATTGGGGACAGCCGGTACGACTTCGTGTCGGCAAGATAGCCAACCTCGGACAGAATTCGAAAGGCGGAATCAGCCTGCTTGGCGGCGGTAGTTTCTCGCCATACTGGCATCATGGGATCACGATTTCGGCAGAGTTCCAGGAACTCACCCCAAAGCCTGCGGGGAAGGTCGGCGCGGAACAGGCGGAACTGGTCTCGGACCATAAGGTCCAGGAAGTCGCCCAAGAGCGGGGAGTGCTTGATCGCCCCGGCGAAGACCGCATGGGTAGCTGTTGATTGAGAGCCATCCCGAACCAAGCGCCAGAGGTCTGGCCCCATCGTCCGGAGTCGAGCGCGAAGTAGGGACGCTTGTCTCGCCGCTGTACCACGACTGCGTTTTTGCAGAACGTTCTCGACCTCAATGGCGTGCCGCCATTGTTCATCCGATACCTCGTCAAGAAGCAGCGCGGCAACGATCCGGCTTTCAGGAACCTTGAGTGATCCGCCGCCTAAATCCGCCTTGTACCGACCATCAGCCATCGGTTGGTATCCGATGCTGCGGCATTGGCACCCGAGCTGAAAAATCCCAGGTGTCGGCAAGCTCCACCCGCTTTCCCATCGGGTCAGGTGGTTGCTCGGGACGCTTCCCAGATGACTTGGGTATTTTAAGGACGAACGGCCTTGCGCCACCTTGATCGGTCCTGGAAATGCTGAAGGTGGACCGGTCTGTGCGAACGACCAGGGAAACTGGAGTCGCTGAAAGTGCGAGGATGGTTTCCGGTGGCCATGACAGCGAAAGCCGGTAAAGGGGGATACCGTCGAACTGAACATCCGACAGCCATTCGCCTCTGGCCGAGAGCGGGTGGCACATGGTCGCCTTCTTTCCGCACACGGTCACAGCGACGGTGGCTGGCTCCTCATGCGGGCCAATCGACACGACAACTGGCGGCGGTTTTTTTTTCAGGGGGTGGGGTTTCACGGATTCGAGAACCGTGGCGAGATAGCCAGCAGCAACCTCAATCCTTCCACTCTCCACGATTTCAGCAGATGGATCAGACGGCTGACTCGGCATTTATCCGCACCCCCATCACACTGAAACTCGCATTCGTTCGAGCTTACTTTTCGCGTGGAGGGATAACAAGCGAACAGAGTGGGAAAGTGCCGAGTGAGCCGTTATCGGATGAAGCTACCTGTACCGGACGGTTCCAAGGCGGTAACCTCGATTACCTCGGAGCCACGACCGGCAAATGGCAAATCAATGTGTTAGAAATATTGTGGTCGGCGGGCAGATCGGTCATGGGCGTATGGGCTGTGAAAAATTGTCTGAACACAGCGTCGGGTTCACAAATTTCTGAATTGATCGTTTCCCTGATGGGAGTTAGTGTCATTTCCAATATTATATGTTTTCAGAAAACAGTCGATGAGGGCACCCACATCGGAGCGAGCTGTGTATTGATCATGGGGCAGCAGGTGAGCTGTCATCGCAAACACTGAAAGTACACCAAATGACAAAGAAGGCTCTTAGCAAGCTTGAACGTGTCCCACTGCGCGAGGCATGGAAACATGAGGCTCATGAATTCACGCCTTGGCTCGCTGAAACCGATAATTTAAATACAATGGCTGAAGTCCTTGGTCTGGGTGAACTTGAATTAGTTGCCACAGAGCATTGGGTCGGTGACTTTAAGCTCGACATTCTCTGTACTGATGGTGATGGTCAGGTTATAATTGAGAATCAGCTTGAAAAAACCAACCACACGCACCTTGGTCAGATCATTTCCTATGCTGCTGGCGTGGGAGCCAAGAAGGTTATATGGGTCGCCGAGTCTTTTCGCCCAGAGCATTCAGCAGCTCTACAATTTTTGAATGACCACACCACTGACGATTTAAACTTTTTTGCAGTTGAAATAGAACTCTGGCGGATTGGCGACTCTCCCCTTGCACCAAAATTTGAGGTCGTCGTCAAACCCAATGAATGGGCGAAGGCTGGACGTGAGATGGCACGCGCTGCCGCGTCCACAACACCGACCAAACAGTTGCAACAAAAATTCTGGACGGTGCTTGTTGAGCACCTTGCTTCCAAGGCAACTCACATTCGTCCACAGAAACCAAGGCCGCAACATTGGCTAACTAACTCAATTGGCAGGTCAGGATTCGCACTTAATCCGACTGTAAATACGCGGCATCAGCGTCTCGGCGTTGAGTTATATCTTAGTGATCAGGACGCAAAGCTGTACTTTTCTAAGCTACTGGAGCGAAAGGAAGATATTGAAAGTAGGCTGGGCTTTGATATGGACTGGCAAGAATTGCCAGAGTCTGGAGCCTGTCGAATAGCATCCTACTGCCAAGGAGTATCTATTGAAGATGAAGCACGATGGAATGAATATGTTAACTGGTTGACACAACGATTGGTTAAGATGAATGAGGTGCTTCGTCCAATCGTCAAGGCATTGTGACTTCATCCAGCGATGTCATGTGAATCTTGCTGTCTTTAAGTAGCTGACTTGAGATGTGCGTCCTCATAATTGGGCGTGAGCGAAAACAGGGCTAATCAGGTCAACAAGCCATCCTTGTCTATCAATATTACCTCGGAGCCACGACCGGCTTTCGAGCTGCCTGATAGGCAACTGCCCGACGCTCGGGGCAATACGTCACCGAAACCTCCACGCCACGGCCACAGATATGGCAACCCGGTTTCTTCGGATCGCCGAACGGCCACTGGCACCATGCGCTTGGCCATTCCGAGCAGGGTGATCCCGAGAAGCGCCCGTGAGAAATTTCCATCGTCCCCTGATTGACCCTCAAAAAACCCTCCAACCCCCACCCCTTCCGAACTGATTGATTCAAAAGGGGTTTGGAGGGTGGAGCGATTAGATGACCTCGGCGTTGAGCAACAGCTCCATTTGTTTACGGTACAGCTCCGATGAGTCTGCGAGCGAGTTCTTCGTTAATGCCGCAGTCGTTGTCAGGGTAGCTTGGTCCGATTGCGGTTCGGACATCGGCACCGGATCAAGCGTCGGCTCCGGATCGGGCGTCGGTACCGCATCTGGCGACGGCACCAGTTTAGGCTCGGAGGGGCGAACCCTCGGGAGAAGGCGATACTGGTTGTTTTCCTTTGTCATCTGGAAAGCAACAAGTGTGCCAGTGATTTTTTTCATGTCCCGCCCAAAGCGAGTTTGGGTGAATGCCCCAGATCCATAAATCCTGCGATACCACGGCAGGAAGTTCTCATTGTAGAGACGGCTCGAACCTTTCCACCCCAGCCACTGCTCGTGCTCCGGTATTTTGTAGTCACGTTCAGTATCAGTAACCCACTGCTCTATAATCGACTTCTGACGATACTCCTCTTGACGCGCCCTTGTATAATCCTTGAAAGGTTTGAGCGGATCGTCAGCCGCTGGATCAATGCTCCGCCACAGACCGGCAAAATCTGTTGCATTAATGACAGCCCATTCGGCTTCACCGATATCCGCCCAGTTCAACTGCACGAAACGGCGGAGTCCGGTGCTGTCCTTGATCAGCTCATCCAGGCTGCGGTTCGAATTCCCGACCAAGCACGCTTCGTTGCGGTCGTTAAAGTCGTCACCGCTGAACATCACGCGCCCGCTGACAACCTTTTTAGTGATAACGTTTTTCAGTGCGTCAACATCGGTTCGTTCAGCACCCTCCATTTCATCGATCACCAGCGCCCAGCGTTTCCATATAGAGCGGTTACGACTGTCGGTAACTTCACGCAAATTTGGGAACGACACATTCTCGTTTATCGGACCGATAAGGCGCTCGATGAACTCGGTCTTGCCGGTCCCCTGCGCACCGACAATGATGGGCATGATGTGGTCGGTAACGATCATCCGGTCCATCTTGCGCTTGATTTGCCAGACGAATTTTTGGAGAACCGCAATCACATAGTCTACCGGGTCGTCAGTCTTGAAACATGTTGCGACCAGCGTGCCCCAGACCTCCGTGCGAAGGTCACCGTCGAAACGGACAGCCTCCTTGATCCGCTCGCGGCGTGCGACTCCGTTGTCGTTCAGATATTTCGAGAAGGCGTAGTTGATTGCGCGCTCACCGAAGCCGAGTTTCAGGTTAGCGTTTAAGAGTTGAATTGAAACCCTAACCATTTCTGTAGATTCGATGGTGCTGTCCCTGCAAGCCTCAAGATAGTTGTTAAGGTGTATCTTGATGCCGTAGCGAGCTATATAGTCTTCAACTAACTTGGTCGGTGTTTTCGGAATGCCTCCAAGTTGGTCAATCGCCCGCTCATCCTTAAAGGCTTGCTCAAGCAATTTGTTGAGCCGGTTGACAGTTTTCTGCTCGTCAGCCAGCTCTTTGAGCAGCTTCTTGTGGTCTCGTTCCCGGTTCTCGTTGTCGACGTTAGACCAGTTGGATTGAATCTCTTTCTTGATCTTCTCAACATTTGCTACAGCTGCGTTAACGCTGTCATTAATTTTAAGGATTTCGGCTTCGACCAGGGCTTTCGCCGTTGCAGTCGAACTGTTAGGCATACTTACTGCGTTCATGATTATTTCTCCGTTGGTGTGGTGGTGATGAGCCGAGAAATTGCGGCGTTAGCCATGATCTCGTCATGAGCACGCCCAAGTTTCCGTGCCACTCGGTTGGCTTCGGGAACTTGTTTTGGCACCACATGGGCGTCAGCCCATGCGATAATGGAGTTTAGGTGGCGGTCAGAGAGGTAATGCGACCGCCCCGAACCAGCGAGAACGCCCCCGACCTGACGGTGAACGATCCCCTTAATCCACCCGGCATCAACCTGCTGACCACGGCGCTTGATTACGGCGACGGCGAAGCAAATCGCCCTGAACAGCGGAGTCCGATATTCGCCGAGCTGGCCGACCTGGGACAGCCGATCCACGAACCATTGCTCGAGATTATGGTCGGAGAGGTCGCCGCCGGTTGCCAGTGCCGTAATCACCGGGTCGGAGCGGGACTGACGCACTACGGGCTTGATGTCGACAGTGCTGTTGATCTTCGGAACGAAGCCCCAGCGGTCATCACCAATCGGATCATCCATGCCGACAAAAACTGGATCCCCAATGTAAATTAACTGGCTGGGCAGGAAGCACCGGTCGTCAAGAAAACGTTCGCCAAGGTTGAAATTAAAGTTCTGTGCCCAAGTCCGCATCCACTGATCTGTTAGCGGGGCATTCGACTGGAAGAAGAGGTGCAGCTTGAAAAAGCGGAAGCCATGGACCCCAGCCGATGACGAATGATTGTAGATGTAAGATGCGCTCTTGAATTCAGGAGGCAGGCGGTCAATGACGAGTTGTTCAATGTCAGTAACGGCTGGTTTAACTCCGGACGGGTTGTCAACATAGTCAACGTCGAAGACGTGGAACACATTACCTTCAGGATTAGAGACAATTGTTGCCTCATGACCGGTCGTTTGATCATGATGGAACAAACGTCGGCACGCTTTTTCAAAATAATGTTCCTTATATACCCCTTTTATTATTGCCACGCGTCGTGTTTTAGCAAACTCTTGAATAACCTCGAAAAGATCGTCAATACAATCAAATTCCGCTACTGTGTTGTTAAGCATGTACCCATTGTCGTATGGCGTTACGACAATGGCTCCGTTACGAACAGAAAACTGCTTGCAAAGCAGTTTGGTGCTGTGGACAAATGTGATGGCACTCACGGCCTACCTCCATACTGACTGCGCCAGTTACGACAAATGTCGTGTGAATTGTGACGCCGTTGATGAAGGCACGATAGGACGGTTGCTTGCTTTGCGCAACATTTTTCTTATTCTGCGAATTCTTTGACTTGTGCTCGTCATATTTACATTAGGATATACTACCATTACCTTCGACGCACTCCCTTTTAACCTTCTACTACATTACAAATGGTAGTTCGCGCTGGATTTAAAGCGACCCGAAAGAATTCCCGTACCTCGCTCGTAAGAAGTTGCGGTGTTGCGCTACTGCAACAGTTTTGGCGTTTTGCCAAAAAAAATTGTGCGGGCACCCCACCGCATCCGTTTTGACGGAATTGGGGCGACTCCGCATCGGAGTCGCGGCCTGATGGCGCTGACGGATATGGACCAGACAGTATGGCCTGCGTGGTCACGAACGGTCAGAACGCAGATAATCTATGGTGTTTTAAGCATCATAGAAGGCGCGCCGATTCGCAGTGAGTGTAATATCATACAATGCCTTAATTATATGATCGTTGACGGAGTGTGTGATGTATCTATATTGGGCGTTCTTCTTATTTTTATTGGTGTTTCGCATGTTTTAGTCGCATTTATCCACCTAAATATGTATTATATTTCAAATACATCGGAAGATATGGAGGGGTTGAGCTTATTATTACTATGTTGAACCCTGCACGCTAACAATTTGTTAATCATTGCCTATAGCCCTTATTTGATCCTTCCACACCCTCCAACCCTCCACCAAAGATATAAGCAATTGATATATGGCCATATTTTTGGTAATACATGGTGGAGGATAAAGTGGATCATTCACTGACACAACATAATATCCTCCACCCATAGGTAGTCATCACCGCGTTATCGTTACTTGTATCCTTGAATAGTTATTGCTATCTGTATTGTTGTCAACTAATACTAATGGGTCCCCGAACTCAATGCCAACTCTTCTTTCTCTGATAACGCCATGGCTTTGATCATGGAACCGCTTAACCATCTCAACCGAAACTTGGTCATAATATTTTTGGAGCATCTTGGGGCTGGTGCCCATGACCCGAGCCAGCATTTCGTAACTCATACCATGAGCAAGTCGTTCGGTTGCGAACGAGTGACGCAGGCTATAAGGGCTGTAAGGTATCTGGTCACCACGAGCCGGAAACTGGCAGCGGGACACAATCGCGTTAAACATGTCGCCATAGTCCCCGATCAGGCTGCCATCCGGCAGGGCGAACACGGGTTCATCGTCACCAACGGTCTGACCGCGCTCGGTGGCATGTGCGCGACGCCGGTCCAGCATGGACTGTAACCGCTCCCTGGTTTCTCCCCCATCCAAAAATGGTACCGGTCGCGCTCCTGTTTTGGTGTCCTCCGGGACCAGAATGCACTGGGTATCGAGTTGGATGTGCCGCCAGCGCAGGGCATCCGCTTCGTGGGGAGGGCGCAGTCCCGTGTGGCGAACCACCATGATCCAATCCAACACCGCCTGCCGACGCCACCGTGTGCGAATGTCCTGCTCGGGCACCTCTGCAATCCACCGCTCCGCCTCGGTGACCAGGATGTTAAAGTCATTACCGGCAAATGCGGGGCGGCGATTGATGTCCCCGCGCTCGGACTGCACATCGACCAGTCGCTTCATGTAACCTTTCTTGTGAGCAAACTTCAAAATCTGGCGCAAGGCTGGATACTCTCTGTTCAAGGTATTTTCGCTCGGTTCCTCGTATCTTCCTTCGCGGATTGCATAATTCAGATTGATCCCAGAATGATCCCTTCTGCGCTCACCAGAACTTGCAGATACAACCCAGAAACTGCGACGCCATATCTTGTAGTCGTCGATCAGATTTTCATCGATGACGTTCATGTCCGTGATCTGCTTCACGGTGTCGAAATACGGGAGCAAAAATTTCCTAACTGTCGCTGCCTTATTTTCAATATCCTGGGTAACTGTCTTTAACCACGCATCTGTGACAGCCCTAAACGAAATCCGCCTGGGCGCTTTATTGGCAGCGGAAACCCCGAATGCCGCAGGGTCTTCTAGGTGGCGGAGGTACATCGACTTCGCAAGCCGTTGCGCCTCCTCAATGCTGGTTGTATTGAGGGAGCGCCGAACGAACATGCCCCCCATTTTGTAGATATACCAAGTAGGCTTGATTTGGTTTTCACGGTTGGCTATCCAGAGATCAGGAAGCACTTTCCGGATATTGATCCATTGGACCGAAGCCGCTGAAACCATCGCAGCCTGTTTATTCAAAATAGTATTTTGTTCCGTCTTACTCATATCGCAATTCTCTTATTATGTCGACCACAATGGGTTGGCATAAGCCAATGTTTAAAAGATACCATCGAAAGTCACCCACGGCAAAATCTTTTAATTGTTTATAAAATTTTTCGAACCATATAAACAATTATACCAATACGGATTGCGATGCAGTTGATGCTGCTCCTACTATTGTGCTTAGGGGCCTCACTGCTGGTGAGTTTTCAAGATATTCTCTCACTCCTCTTTTCCTCTCAATTGAACCCTCAACCTCTCCATATCCTCCACCAACGCGGCAGTATCTGGGACGGCGCTTATTATGGTGCCGGTGCATCCATTCGCCGCGAACGGTTTTCGGGGCGAACCGGCGTCCCACTCGAGTCGCCGATTTCTGGGATGAAGGTCGTGGTTTGGGCGACAGTCGTGAGTCGTCGGACAGCCCAACTGGCGCGCCGCCGACCCGCCGATGTGCCCGAGGATTTAGCCCCCACATCTCCCCGACGATCATGACGACCACGTTCGCGCCGATCTTCCCGACCATCATCACGACGATGTTCCCGAGGGTCTTTACGACCACCTATCGGATCTGTGCGGGGGGATGTCGCCGAGCATCAAGCGGCGATGTTCAGGACCATCACCGTGAGGGTCTTGTGGCGCATGTGTCGGCGATGTGCGGGAGGGTCTTGGTGTCGATCTTGGGCATCTTGCGCGGATGTGCAAGATTATGTGCCATACATCTAGTGGCGATCAATTTTAGGGGCTACAACAGGTAGGCAGTCCTAAACGCAGACACCAAAAAGGGGCTAGCAATTTCTTGCTAACCCCTTGTTTTAGTTGGTGGAGCCAATGAGGATCGAACTCATGACCTCTACAATGCCATTGTAGCGCTCTCCCAGCTGAGCTATGGCCCCGAACTCTGGGGCGGCGGAATTGCTTCCGCCGCGAAACTCTTCGACCTTGCCGCTTGGGCGAGGACGGTTCCGGGTTGCCCCGACTCGTTTCTCGCCGTCGTGTCCGTTTCCGTCGGCCCCGATCGTGGGGGCGGTTATTGTCCAAGGCGGGGGGTCGGCGCAAGGGAAAAATGAGCACCCACCCGGACTTTTTTTTAGCGCCCCTCTTCGTCCTCGTCGGTACCGTCGACGACCACCTCGCCCATATCGTCCTCGCCCAGTTCTGAGGCGTCTTCGATCAGCACGTCTTCTTCGTCCTCGCCGTCCTCTTCGAGGTCCTCGACCGGCAGGGCGTCGTCGGCATCGACCAGATCCACCGCCTCGTCGTCGACCTCGACTCCGAGGGCGGCCTTGAGCGGCAGCGGCAGCTTCTTGCCCACATCCTCGGACGGCGCCGGACGAGCCCGGCGCGACTTCAGCAGCGCCTCGGGATCGAACTCGGCATTGCAGGTCGGGCAGACCGGCGGGTCCTTGCGCAAATCATAGTAGCGGGCGCCGCAACTCGGGCAGATGCGCTTGATGCCCCATTCCGGTTTCGCCACGCTCGATCCTCCGTAATCGTCCGCAAGGCCTCCACCGTCGGAGGGCCGCGAGTCATCGGGAAGCAGGGCCGACAGGCACTGCGACAGGTCACGGGCGCCGTTTGCCATGCCCGCGCCCGCTTGTCAAAAGTAAATTGGCGGCGGCCGGCTTCCGGCGTTTCTTCTTCCCCCTCCCGGCTCCGCCCGGCGGGCGCGAACCACGGCGATGCGACTCGCGCAAGCGGCAAAAGCCGCACAAATTTCCGGAAATTCGTGGTGCATGGCAAAATCATGCTGTATTGATCGACGGCCAGACTGTTGTATAAGCCCTATAGGGCAGGCACAGGGAGACCTCCGATGGACCTGGGTTTTCTATCCGTTCCGCTGACCATGGCGGCAATGGCGTTCGGCTTCGCGGTGGTAACCGATACCCAGACCGTCGTCATCGACAAGATCACCTTGCCTCCGGCCGTGGTTTCGGCCGCCAACGGCTACACTCCCGACGTGGTGGTGAAGCAGTTGGCCGACGAAATGCACGAGATCGAGCACGAGGCGCAGTCCCGCGCCGAAGCCCGCCGGCTGCAGCTGTCCGGCCACAAGGGCGCGG
>SESB01001592.1_pt1 | contig 14541 bp, 10 predicted proteins | sample 3171441 | NCBI WGS metagenome assembly SESB01 (sample SAMN06051867, study PRJNA518727) | freshwater metagenome | biome: subpolar coniferous forest; feature: holomictic lake; material: water; isolation source: holomictic Lake 227, 6 m depth | place: Canada: near Kenora, Ontario | collected...
ACCGATTTCAAGAATGTCTACGTGCGGCGCTACTAATGCTGCTAAAGCAACTGTACCGTCAAAATCTAATGAATCTAATGCCATTTGAGTTAATGCCATGGTGCTCTCCGATAAATAATTATTAGGGTATTACAGATTTATTGCTATTTTAGTGAAAATTTAAAGCACTTTTTATTGCAGCGCCTACAATTTCCAATCCTACAAAAAAACTGGACACTTATAGTAAATGCCCAGCTAATATATGTCAATTCTAATACTGCTAGATTACAGTTTTATTACAAAATAATTCGTAATTATAGTTTTGCGCTTAAAGCCGCCTCTAGTTTATTTTGATCAACAACAAAACCACGAATACCTTCAGAAAGCTTCTCTGTAGCCATTGCATCTTCATTTAATGCAAAACGGAATTCGCTTTCGCTCATTTTGGCCGGTGCAGTTGCTTTAACGCCGCCGTCAACGAGTAAGCGAGGTAAATCACCTTGTGTCGCTTCTAAATCTTGCAATAAATTAGGCGCAATGGTTAAACGATCACATCCTGCTAATGCTGTCACTTCACCGATATTACGGAATGAAGCACCCATTACCACTGTTTTAAAGCCATGCTCTTTGTAGAACTTGTAGATTGCACGAACAGAAATTACACCTGGGTCAGTTTCTGATGTGTATGTTTCGCCAGTTTTTGCTTTATACCAGTCTAAAATACGACCAACAAAAGGTGAAATTAGAAATACACCTGCTTCAGCACAGGCACGCGCTTGGCCGAAACCGAAAATCAATGTTAAGTTACAATTGATACCTTCTTTTTCTAAGATTTCGCCGGCTTTAATGCCTTCCCAAGTTGCTGCTAATTTGATCAATACACGGTCATTAGTGATGCCAGCATCGTTGTATAGTTTAATTAGTTTACGACCTTTTTCTACCATCGCTGGCGTATTGAATGACAAGCGCGCATCAACTTCAGTTGAAATACGACCTGGCACTTCTTTAACGATTTCTTGGCCGATTGATACTGCTAATTTATCAGCAGCATTATCGATTTGCTGCTCTTTAGATCCACCTTGTGCTTTTGCATAAGCAATCGCAGCATCAATTAGTGGTGCATATAATGGTAATTGACTTGCTTTTAATATCAAAGATGGATTGGTTGTTGCATCATATGGCTTTACGCTTTTGATTGCATCAACATCGCCTGTATCTGCCACGATTGTAGTCATGGTCTTTAATTGCTCTAATAAACTTGCCATTACATGCCTCCTGAAAATTATCTAATATGTCTTATGCTTTTCACACAAGTCGCCACTAAGCGGCTATTTATTTAATCGGCTTAAGTCTTATACAAAATCTAGTGCAACATTATATCTTAAAACTCATTAACTGTCGTTACCCGACCAGTGCTATTAATTGCAAAAACACATAGGAAGTTAGACCAAACAACTGGCTAGCAAGCAAGCCACTGTTAGATCTGCGCTAGTACCGGGATTCAAATTTCGGCTTTTGAGAGAGGCATCCCAAGCTCGCAATTTCTTTTGTACCAATTTCGGATTTAAGGAAAGACTAAACTCTACCTCTAGCGCTTGTGCTTCAGCCATCACCTCTGCCGCCACATTAATGCCGTATTTTCTAGCAATGTGACTATCGGGCTGATAGGCCAAAAAACTTAGATATAGGGCACAGGTGGCCCACGCCTCATTATTCCAGCGCAACATTGCGGCAGTGTATTTCTCCAAACCGAAACCTAATATATCTTGGTAGGCATTGGCATATTGCCAGGCTATGCGGTCTTGCTCTTGGGCCGCAACCATCAACGCCAATAAGCTAACATTCGGCTGATCATTCACATCGTGCATCGCCGCTTTTCCCAGTCCTGCTGGCTGTGCCAAGACAATAGCCCTTGCCACTAGGCGCGCATCATCAATCGTCAACTGCGCCAATGTCGCCCGCAAATTATCAGCAAAGCTGAGCTGATGATTTGCATGCAAAGCTGCATGTACCAGCGGTGCACATAATAAGATTAAACCTAAATTAGTATTTAAAGCCACGGCTTGTTGCGTGGCTTCAACTGCAAGATAAATACGTTGACCTACGCCGATATGATCTTGTGCAATTAGCCACGCAGTTGCGTCTGCACTTTTGAAAAAATCCTGTATGGTCATGCCATGACCATCGGCAAATATATGAACATTCCCAGGTTTTAAAGCCTGCAGTTCGGACATACACGCCCAATGATAGGCTTCAGCCAACGTTGCTGCGCTCCACTGCTTACGCATCAATTAGTCATTCACCTTATTCAAAAAATCATCCACTAAAAGCTTGGCTATATTGACGTTAGTCACGCTTTGCAAGCCTTTCCATGCGGGGATGCTATTAACTTCCAACACAAAATATTCACCATCTACCGACTGAATAATATCCACCCCACAGTAATCTATGGCTAGTGCATTGGCAGCCTGCAAGGCAAGCTGATTTAGAATTGCATTGGGTAATATAGCTTCGCAGCGAGCGCCTGCAGCGACATTATTCACCCAGTCATGGCCGATACGCTTCATCGTGGCGACAACCTGACCGGCAATCACAAACACCCGATAATCATGTGGCGCCTCGGCAGATTGGACTAGCTGTTGCAGATAATAAACACCATCCACGAACTGCTGCATAGGAACCGGCATAGCGTCATCAGCCAATAATTTACGGACACCCTGCCCTTGCGAACCAAATAAGGGTTTAAGCACCAACTGTTGCTTATTTTTCTCAGCATTGAGTCTTATCTGCGCTAACTGCGCCCTAGATTCACATACCCAAGTTGCCGGCGTAGACACGCCATGATGAAGCAACAAAAAACTAGTCATGGCTTTATCTACTGTGCGCTCAATTGCCTTCACATCATTGTAAATTTTCACCCCCTGCATGCTGAGTATATGCAGAATGTTTAGGCGTGTGATCACCTGTTGCAAAGTGCCACCGGCGACGCCACGAACAAAAACGGCTTTAGGTAGTTGCCCATATCCAAATCCCTGAATATCAACTACAGCCTGAGCGCCCGACAAATCTAGGCTACAGCTCCGCAAAGAGACAAATATCGCTTCCACACCTCTCTCGGCAAAAGCTTGCTTTAACTGCTCACCATGCCAGCCAGCATCATCTGTAAATATAGGAATTCTCAACATGCCATTTTAATAAAAATTAACATTTATCAATTAGAAAATGACAGCGCAATCAACTCTGCGCTTAACTGCCCGCCCTCAAACACATGACCCGATTCTAAATTGGTAATCGTCACCTTGGCAGGTGAAAACAACAGTGGGTCAATTAAGTAAAAGTCCATGTTGTAGGATTTAAATATTTCTGCAAATGGCTTACCGTAATCTTTAGAGGCGCAACTAGGTAAATTCTTGGCTAGATCTGCGGCGGCCTCATCGCTACCAGTCACCTGCAGATGCACATGCCCACCAAACAATATGGCATCGTTGGTGCGACCCATTGCCGACATAAAGTCAGTTGATACTGGCGGAATAATCGCTACACCGGTGCCGCTGACAATCCGCCCTAACGGAAAATGTAGCGCATGTGCTTTATGAAGCGCCACTTCCAGCACGCGTCCCACAATTTGCACCACACCGGCAATACTGGTAGTGGGCGTTAAAATAATCGTTAAATGTTCAGGTTTGACTTGTGTATCGCGAAGCACTTTCTCAATCACCTCTGGTGGCGGAATTTTCACAGTTTCCAACACAATACAGGTACTAGGTGCCGCATCAAGGTATTGCAGCTCTTGAAACAAATCTTCACGCTGGGCCAAAGCGCGGGCTGGGCCTGAACCCAAGGCAAAAAACTTTTCATGACTTAATGCCCAGCCGGCATATTGACTGGCCAAACAAGCAAGTACAGGGTTTTGAGAGCTGACACTAATACTCCCAGCATTGATGAAATTGAATTGATGGTCAGCAAAGTTATGCTTAGGGAGCAAACGCACATCACCAAGCCCTCCCATGCAAATTTCAGCAATCAAACGCCCGGCTTCCACACTACCCAAATGTACAATTCCGGCATCAATCATAGTGCAGCCTGATTCATGCTGTGACACACCCACCTGTAACACCTCAGCCTGTTGCACCAAATGGCGTACCAAAGGCGCACTGAGCTGATTGACACTTAAATGAGCTGGCGTCAGTACTAGGGTTGACGCAATATCAGGGGTGTTGGACATGGGTTCCTCTATGAGCTTTTAATAATTGCTGCATCAGTTTAACGCGAGTTTGAACAAGTTGCTTGGCACTTTCTGCATCTGCGGACTGTGCAACAACCGTACAAACAGGCTCACCCTCTTTAATTAATGCATTTTTATTTGTCATATCAGGGATATCAACAACCCAGTTTGGCCATACCAAATCCGTAGTAATCTTTAACTCAGCAGGCGCATAGACCATAGCGTGAGCTGAAGCCTCTTTAACGCTCATTACAATGCTTGGTGACTGCCCTAAACAAGCCAATATATGCTGCTGTAAAAGATTGGATTCAGCATACAAAGCAACTGTGGCGCTTAATCTTGGGTTAATTTCAAGTATATAGACAATGTTTTCAGCCACAATGGCATCCAGACTATTTAAACCGAGTAAACCAAACGCCAACGTTATTTTTTGAGCTGATGTAATAAGTTGCTGCTGAATGTCAGAGGCTAAGTGAAGCTGACTTACCGCACCGCCATAACGAAATGGCATGGCTACACTAGGAGACAACCACTGCTCATTAAAACCAACAACTTCGACTGAATTGCCGTCTGCCAAAAACAATAATGATACAGAGCATCCGCTGATATGCTCTTGGTAATAACAGTTTGACCCTAACGATTGGCTGGCTTTTTTAACCCAACTGATATGGGTACCACCGTTACCTGCAGCAAATTTTTTCAAGTATCGCTGTTTAGGCGCTTCAGGAAGGCACTCAACAACGTTAGGAAAAGGAATGTTAAGTTCCTGCAAGCTGGCAAAGAAACTAGAAGCCGTTTTAATCTTAGCTACCGTAGCCGCAGTGTTGCCGAGCAAAGGTATCTTAGTGGAGATTTCTTGGAGCAGTTCTGGTTGCGCCTCAAAACCACTGCCGTAGACAAAGCCTAAATACTCATTAGCATCCAAATCATTGACCGCAGTCAATAGCGCTTCTGAATTAAAACCCTGCTGATCGCAATCCACAACTACGGAAAGTTCAGCTAAGGCCAGAGTTTCCGCATCTGCATAAGCATCAATTGCAGTAACGCGAAAACCAGCACGCTGGGCCGCCTCTACAAAAGGCCGTGCCGACAATGCAATGACTAGAATTAATGGTTTAATAATGCGCTCGCCAATTTAAAAGCTGCCATAAACTCAAATATCTGTGGCTTATCTGCGCTTAACATTTGCTGAAGCAACTGTTGTTGCGTCATATATTTAAGCGAGCCTATGGCCATAGCGCCTATGCCGTAAGCCACACTTGCTTCAATCTTTACGCCATCTGCACTGACCAACATCTCAGCGACACCTAATGGCGCCACGGCATTAACATCGGCTACAATTTTTAATTGTTTGGCTACTGACAAATGATTTACGCTTAGCACCTGCACACCAGCCGCAGCCGCGCATAGCGCAATCTCTGTAGATTCCAGCACCTGTTTTTTAGCAGATTCCGAGCTCCCATCCACGACTTGCAGGTTAATCTGAAACTGCGTATTCCAAGCCAAGGCTTTTTGTTCAAGCTCAGCGATTGCACGATGCGCTACTAATTGCACCGTTGCACCTTGCAGCGCAGCAATAATGGCAGCGCAGCTACCCACGGGACCACTGGCACCAAATACGCTTAAGATTTTTCCGCTGAGATTTAGTCCAAAGTGTTTATGTAGATTAAATTCAACCTTGGCCACCATCGCCGCCGCCGTAGTAAATGCACCCGATGGATCAGCAAATACGGAACAAGAAAATGGGCTAAACATTGCGCCCTTACTCAAATTCAACATCTGCATCGCTAAATCAATATCGCGCCCACCAATAAAGATACCTTCGCGCTTTACGCCAGAAGGACTGCGTGAAAAAATTGCGTCCTGCGTGAGCCCAACCACTTCATCTAAGGCCACATTGGTGTAAGACACTACCTTATCAAAACCTGCGTCATAAGCCATATTCACGTCAAATGGACTAGCGTTTTTGGACGCGGTAATTAAGTGCAAAATACTGACTTTTTCCATGATATTTAAGCTTCTTTTAAAGGTAAAGATTTGATTATCGCCGAATGATTACGCCCACCGCAGACCATCCAATTTAGGGCTGAATCACTAAATTTAGATTGGAGTTGCTGCAAGTGTGCTTGAGCTGCCTCATCTGTTTCAAAAACCGCAAAACCAGTTGGGCCCCATGAGCTTTGCCCAAAACAGGCAACACCCATGTGCTGTAAATGCTGAAGTACATTCGCTACCAACGGACTGGCATAGCGTCCGCCTTGCGCTGGTGAAAAATAATCACCTACATGCATTTGTAACTCTTGAATGCTAAGACCAAACGCGGTTAAATCCTGCTCTACCAAGGCTGGCATCGCTTGCATCAATACGTGCCGACATAAATGTGCGGCTAAGTTTGCAGAAAATTCTGGCAACTGATTAAAGGCCGAGCGCTCATCTTCACCATGAATACCCGGGAAACTGCTGTCCAAAATCAATAAAACCCGCCATGCATCAGGAAAATCATAGCGCGCCAGTAAAGGTGGTAACTTAGAAGTTATCGTCGCGTCCACAGCACGCCCACCATCGACTAGAACGCCGCCATCGTTAAAAGCAGCAATGCCGATACCAGAACGTGCGCCACGACCCGCCAGTTGTGCAATTTGCAAGGTGCTTAAGTTGAGATGATAAAGACGACTAACAGCACTCCCAATGGCTAAAGCCAATTGCGTACCCGAACCTAAGCCCGCGTGCTCAGCAATGTGCTGCTCAATATGTAAGTGCAAATGGCCTTTAATTTTTAATTGCGTCATCATTTGACTGGCAATCTTTGTAGCCTTAGCAACAACAGACGCGTTTGCATCACCTAACGCTGTAATCAATAATGGTGCTGATGTGTTACCAGCACTAGCGATTAATGAGAGTTGCGGCGCATCTAGCGCAAGTCCAATACCACCGAACTTGCGCCCTAACCCGCCGTTCAAGTCAAAAAAACCCATATGCAACCGCGCTGAGGTACACACAGAAATCTTAGTCATTGGCATGACTATTTCAGCACAACCTTTTGTGGGAATTAACTCAGGGTTTAACATGGGCTCATCGTTAAAAATGGGAAAGGGCTTCTTGCAATGGTTCTTACTTAATCATGCTTATTCTAGCTGACCGACTTATCTTTTCATATGTAAGTATGAAATCTATTCATGCCTAAGGCGAGAAACTAACAACATTTTTATCGAAAACTACAGTTTTTAAGGTGACAATAGACTTATATTTAGGCAAAATAACTTATTACAAATAATAACTCAAAAAATTAACCAGCCTAGTCACACGCAATGAAGTAAGGCTCCCAGCAAAACAACCATGCGTGTTAACGAAATTTGCGTTAAAAAGTTGAATTCAATCACTCGATTATCAAGATCAAGGAACTATCATGTCAGCCCACGTTATTCCATTTGAAAATTTACGTAATGTAGATGTGCCATCAGTCGGCGGTAAAAATGCTTCTTTGGGTGAGATGATTTCTCAGCTGTCGGCCAAGGGTGTCCGCGTACCAACAGGCTTTGCGACCACAGCTGACGCTTATCGTGAGTTTTTAGCACAAAATGGTTTAGATGCAAAAATTAATGCTGAGTTAGATAAACTCGATGTAGATGACACGCAGGCGCTGGCAATTTGCGGCAAACAAGTGCGCGATTGGATTATGGCTGCACCGTTTCCGGTAGCGCTTGATAAAGCCATAGCTGAACACTATGAAATGTTGATTGCAAAATCTGGCAATGGCGCTACATTTGCGGTACGTTCATCAGCCACGGCAGAGGATTTGCCTGATGCTTCGTTTGCTGGGCAACAAGAATCTTTCCTCAATATTCACGGTTTAGACAACATCTTGCATGCGATTAAAGAAGTATTCGCTTCTTTATATAATGATCGTGCTATCTCTTACCGCGTACACAAAGGTTTTGTCCACGCAGACGTGGCATTGTCTGCTGGTATTCAGCAAATGGTACGTAGTGATATTGGCTGTGCCGGCGTGATGTTTACCATAGATACAGAGTCGGGCTTTAAAGATGTCGTATTTATTACTTCATCATACGGCCTAGGTGAAACTGTTGTGCAAGGTGCGGTTAACCCAGATGAGTTCTACGTTCACAAACCACTGTTAGCCTTAGGGAAACCAGCGATTGTACGCCGCACGATGGGTTCTAAACTGATCAAAATGATATTTTCAGATGCGACGCGCGCTGGAAAAAGTACACACACGGTTGAAGTGGATGCCGCCGATAGTGATCGCTATTCACTCTCGAATGAGGATATCTTAGAATTAGCACGCTACGCCATGACCATTGAGGCGCATTACGGCTGCCCTATGGATATTGAGTGGGGGAAAAACGGCATAGATAACAAGTTATATATCTTGCAAGCACGCCCAGAAACAGTGAAGTCACAAGAGTCAGCCAACAACGTAACTGAGACTTTTAAACTCAACAAACATGCAGCGACACCTTTGGTCGTTGGTCGTGCAGTAACACAAAAAGTAGGCGTGGGTCCTGTGCGTATCGTACTTGATCCAGCAGATATGCATTTAGTACAACCTGGTGATGTGTTAGTCGCTGACATGACTGACCCAAACTGGGAGCCCGTCATGAAGCGTGCCAGTGCATTGGTGACTAATCGTGGTGGCCGTACTTGCCATGCGGCTATTATTGCGCGTGAACTGGGCATCCCTGCCATCGTTGGTTCAGTCAATGCCACCGACATTTTGCGTGAAGGCGAAATCGTCACCGTATCTTGTGCTGAAGGTGAGTCTGGTTTTGTTTACCACGGCGCCCTTGATTTTGAAGTGAACACCCAAGCCACAGCAACACTTGCGCCTGCGCCATGCAAAATCATGATGAACGTGGGTAATCCGGATATGGCATTTGGTTTTGCTAAAACGCCGAATGATGGCGTAGGTTTAGCCCGTTTAGAGTTTGTAATTAACAATATGGTGGGCATACACCCGAAAGCCATATTAAATGTGGATGCCATGCCTGCGAGTATTCAAAAAACTATTAAAAATCGTGCACGTGGGTATGCTAGTCCGAAACAGTTCTATATTGATAAAGTGGCTGAAGGTGTAGCAACCATTGCTGCAGCGTTCTATCCAAAGCCAGTCATTGTAAGAACGTCAGACTTTAAATCGAATGAGTACAAAAAACTGGTCGGTGGTGAGATTTACGAGCCAGATGAAGAAAACCCAATGATAGGTTTCCGTGGTGCTGCGCGTTATATGGCTGAAGACTTTAAAGAGTGCTTTGCAATGGAATGTACTGCCATGAAAAAAGTACGCGATGAAATGGGTTTGGTGAATGTTGAATTGATGATTCCATTTGTACGCACACTGGCTGAAGCCAAAGCAGTCACAGAAATCATGGCTGCTAACGGCCTAAAACGCGGTGAAAATGGCCTTCGTTTAATTATGATGTGTGAAATTCCATCCAATGCTTTATTGGCAGAAGAATTCTTAGCCTACTTTGATGGATTCTCTATCGGATCAAATGACCTGACCCAATTAACATTAGGCATGGATCGCGATTCAGGCATCTTGGCTGACGGTTTTGATGAGCGTAATGATGCAGTGAAAGCCTTAATTAAAATGGCGATTAACACCTGCAATCGCTTAGGTAAGTACGTAGGTATCTGCGGTCAGGGCCCATCCGATCATCCAGACTTCGCTGAATGGTTAGTCTCTGAAGGCATACAATCAATGTCATTAAACCCTGATACTGTGGTGTCTACATGGCAAAGACTTACTAAGAAATAATAGAAAAAGATGCTCAATCGCACCGTATTCTTTATTTCTGACAGTACCGGCATTACCGCCGGTGCCTTGGGTAAGTTACTAGAGCATTTTCCACGCACACACTTTACCCAGGTAAGGTTGCCGTTTACTGACACGCTGCTAAAAATTCAGCATGCGCAGGGAGAAATTCTGCAGGCCACCAAACAAGATGGAGGTCGCCCAGTGGTAATCATGTCATTGGGTGATATTGCTCTGCGTAATGCGCTTAAACAATCTAATGCTTACTTTATTGATCTATTCTCAACTTTTATAGATCCATTAGGTGAAGAGCTAGATCAAATGCCACTGACCGGATCAGGTATTGCGCATAGCATTACCCGCAGTAGCTACCACGACCGCATGGAAGCGATTAACTACACGTTGAACCATGATGACGGCATGACAAACTCCGGCTTTGAAGAGGCGCAAGTTATCCTAATTGGTGTTTCGCGATGCGGAAAAACTCCTACCAGCATTTATCTAGCCATGCAGTTTGGCATTAAAGCAGCTAATTATCCGCTGATTCCAGAAGACTTTGAACGCGGTACTTTGCCAGCGATTTTGCACAAACACCTAGATAAAATATTCGGGTTAACCATCAAGCCCGAGCGCCTTCACTCTGTACGCAGTGAGCGCAGACCGAATAGCGTATATGCGTCTTTAGACAATTGTCGCAAAGAAATTACTACTGCAGAAAATCTAATGCTGAACTCCGGCATTACCTGGGCGGATTCAACCAGTCGCTCTATTGAGGAGTTGTCGGCCATTATTTTAGAGAAAATAAACCACAATGTTTAACGGGCTAAATTCATAAAAACCCAATGCACGCATTGGGTTTTTTATTTAAAAAGGACAGGCTTTACGTCAGACCAACTCGATTTCAACTAAGTTGTCTGAAAACGTCGGTGCATGTCCCATATCCACAAACTCAGCAGAGCTGATGCAGTTCACGGTGCCGTTATTAAGCTGGCGCCAATAACCTAACGGGGCTACCACAATACCTGCGTTCACATCACTGGTTATCTTAGCTTCTGCATCAAAACCACCCCTGCCGTTAAACACGCGTACTTTGTCATTCTCGCGTATGCCACGCGCACTGGCATCACTAAAGTTAATGAGTACGAATTGCTCACCCTGTACTTTGATTTTATTTTCAATATTAGCGTAACATGAATTTAAAAAAGCATGACTTTTGGGGGAAATGATATTCAACGGAAAACGGGCTGCTAATGCTGGATTAGCTTCTGTCGTCTCTCTAGAAACCACGTAATCTGGGAGCCCATCTAGGGCTTCCCCAGGCTGAAATCCATCGTACATTTGACGAAACGGCCCTGCTACAAAGTTAGTAGCCCCATGGACAGAAAATTGGCACTTGCCAGAAGGTGTGGGGAAATTACCGGCTTTATGCGGTGCACGATCATCCTTAGTACCTACTTTCAAACGTGCAAATCCATGTTCACGCATATAATTTAAATCTATTCCTTCGCAAGCAGGTGAGCTCCAATCCACATAATTTTCTAAGCATTCACTGTCAGACCATTGAAAGTTTTCTTCTTCAAATCCCATTCGCTTGGCTAAACGTCTAAAAATTTCATTATTAGGAATCGCTTCACCAGGAGGCTCTATGCACTTGGTATTGTAGGTGAGGTATAAATGACCCCATGACAGTATCATGTCCTCCATTTCAGCACCCATGGCCGCTGGCAATACAATGTCGGCGTAGGCGGCAGTGTCGGACATAAAGTGCTCCGCTGACACCATAAATAAATCCTCCCGCATCAAGCCAGCGATAATTTTATCGGTTTCAGGCGCTTGCGTAACTGGATTAGTATTCCAGCACATCATCGATTTAATTGGCACCTCAAGCTTAATTTCACCTGTTAGCACGCGGCCTAGTTGCAGATTGTTGACCACTGGCGTGCCGACGGGAATTAAATCCGGCCGACAGATTACATCAAACTTATATGGATGCTCCCATACCGGAAACTGTAACGCTCCCCCACCCACATGGCGCCAAGCCCCAATAAGTGCGGGAAGACAGGTCACAGCACGTATCGCTTGGCCGCCACCATAGGTACGCTCTAAAGCTACGCCAAGTCGAATCGCCGCCGGTGCCGAAGTGGCATACTCACGCGCAAATTTACGGATATCTGCCGCTGGAATCCCAGTAATTTTTTCAGCCCACTCAGGGGTTCTATCTAGTGCACGTTCGGCTAAATCAGCATAACCTATGGTGTGATTATCGATATAGTCTTGATCTTGCAAACCTTCGTTGATAATAGTATGAATCATCGCCATAGCGAGTGCACCATCGGTGCCAGGCTTAGGTGCGATATGCCAGTCTGCTTCTTTAGCAGTTTTTGAAGCATAGGAATCTATCACCACCACTTTGGCACCTTTCTTTTGTGCCTCTTTAACGATATGCCAATGATGCAAATTGGTACTGACTGAGTTACAGGCCCAAATTACAATGTATTTAGAATGGATAAAACTTTCCGGATCGACACCCGCGGTAGGACCCACCGTAAGTAGCCATGCAGTACAGGAACCTTCACCGCAAAAGGTACGTTCAGTGACCGTAGCTCCCATACGATTAAAAAAGGCATCAGCGCCATTTAAACCATGCACTAGACCTTGATTGCCAAGATAGCTATTTGGCATGATGGCTCGTGGCCCATGCTCATCAATGATGGCTTTCCATTTACTGGTTATTTCATCTAATGCCTCATCCCAGCTAATTCTTTTAAACTGCTTACTCCCTTTGGGGCCAGTTCTTTTTAATGGATGAAGCAGACGATCTGGGTGGTAGTGGCGTTTTTCATAATCTTTTAATTTAACGCATAAACCGCCACGGGTCATCGGGTGATTGGCATTGCCGGTAACTGATATGAGCTTATCATCTTGAACCGTATACACCATGCTGCAAGTATCAGGACAATCATGCGGACAACCCCCATGAAAAGTTTTTATAACTACTGGCTTATTCATCGTCACTACCCCTCAGCTTAATGTTTTAACGTATCGTTATATGAACCTTCTACCACAGCACTATTTTCAACCACTTCATTAATAATATAGAATCATTATCATCAGTATGATGCACTCTAACAAAACTTGAAGCAGTCGGCTAGGCACTAATGGTTATTTTTGAATAATCAAATTTGACTGAGCACTTTAGCCTAATGGTTGGCGTAGCTAAACTATTTAAGTTCAATACGTTAAGCCTAATTTAGGCATCGATTTGTAAGTTTAAGTAGCGTCGGCTAACACCTGTAAAAAGGCATCGCCATATCGCTCTAGCTTAGCCTGCCCAACGCCATTAATTAGGCTCATCTCACTCAAGGTTTTGGGTTGGCGATTAAGGATTTCCAGCAGCGTACTATCATGAAATATTAAATAAGGCGGCACACCTTGCTCACGAGCCAATTCGGTACGCTTGTCTTTGAGCAGATACCACAACGGATCCTCACTCACCGCCACATATGCCTCTTTAGCATTAGAACCACGGCCAACTTTAGACACTTTTCGTTTGACAACTTCATTATCACGACGCAACCACACTTCAGTTTCGCTACGTAGCACTGGACGCGATAAAGCAGTGAGTTTAAGGCCGCCGTAAGCTTCAATATCAGCTTCTAAAAATCCACCCGCTACCAATTGTCTAAATACACTACTCCATTGCTGTTGCGATAACTCTTTGCCTATTCCAAATGTACTCAAGGCCTGATGTGAGAATTGCGCTACTCTTGGAGTGACTTTACCCAATAATACGTCAATCAAATGCACCACACCAAAACGCTGACCCGTACGATATACGCAAGATAAAGCCATTTGTGCCGCCTGCGTGGCATCCCAGGTGTCTACTGGCTGTAAACAGTTATCGCATTGCCCACAATCGCCTGGGTGTTGCTCACCAAAGTAGCGTAGCAGGGTTTGGTGGCGACAGGCAGTAGACTCGCAAAAGCCAAGCAAGGCATCTAGCTTTTGCCGTTCCACCTGCTTACGCTGTTCCGGAGCGTCACCTGAGTCAAGCATTTTGCGCATACTGACGACATCACCTAAACCATAAGCCATCCAAGCATTGGCGGGTAGACCATCACGACCTGCACGGCCTGTTTCTTGATAATAAGACTCGAGGCTTTTTGGCAAATCCAAATGGGCCACAAAACGAACATTGGGTTTATCTATACCCATGCCAAAGGCTACGGTGGCGACCATAATCACACCTTCTTCACGCAAAAATCGACGCTGATTCGCATTGCGTATACTGGCATCGAGACCTGCATGATAAGGCTGCGCATCCCAACCGCGTGACTTTAACCACTCCGCAGTTTCTTCTACCTTGCGCCTTGATAAGCAATAAATAATGCCGGCATCGTTAGCATGCTCTGTTTCAATGAAGGCCTCTAGTTGTTGGCGTGCATTATCTTTAAGGGTTACTCGGTATCGTATATTTGGGCGATCAAAACTAGATACGAACTGACGCGCGTTTTCCAGTGCTAATCGCTCTACAATCTCGGCGCGTGTTGGCGCATCAGCA
>SESB01001594.1_pt1 | contig 14532 bp, 8 predicted proteins | sample 3171441 | NCBI WGS metagenome assembly SESB01 (sample SAMN06051867, study PRJNA518727) | freshwater metagenome | biome: subpolar coniferous forest; feature: holomictic lake; material: water; isolation source: holomictic Lake 227, 6 m depth | place: Canada: near Kenora, Ontario | collected 2014-07-08...
GGTATTGCCTTTGATCAGGATGGTGTTGAACTGGAACCGTTCTCCCTCATGCAGGGTGATAGCCAGATCGACCTGATTGGGCTGGACGATATTTTCTTCAATTGTTGTTTTGAAGGAGAGGTAGCCGCGATCGAGATAGAGCGAGCTGACGTCGGAGTTATCCTGCGAGAAGTTCAGCCGTTCCTGAATCAGTTTCGGGCTGTAGAGGTCACCCTGCTTGATGCGGAAGGTACGATCGAGAATCTCGGTTGTCGCAAAATCTTTTTCATTGCCTGCCCAGGTGACGTTTCGGATATGGTATTTTTGCCCCTCTTCAAGATAAATGTCGAGAAAGAGCCCTTTTTTGTCGTTGGTATAGCCGATTGCATCACTCACAATCCGTGCGTCGCGGTAGCCGTTGTTCCGGTAAAATTCAACCAGCAGGTTTTTGTCTTCGCCGAATTTTTCGGTGTCAAGTTTTGGCGTGCCGAAGATTTTGCGCCACCAGGAGTTTTGGTTGGTCTCCTTGAACACGCCTCTCAGCTTTTTTTGGCTGAAAGCGGTGTTGCCGTGAAAGGTGATTCTCTCAATCGAGACTTTCGGCCCTTCGGTTATTGAAAAAAGGGCCTTGACCTGATTTTTTCCGCTCTCCTGCAGCTGAAATTTGGCTTCAGCGCTGAGGAAGCCTTTTGCGGCATAGGACTTTTCAATTTTATTTGCGGCGGTAAGCAGATCCTGCTGGCTGACTTTTTTGCCGGTTACCAAAGCGGCCGTTTTCTTCAGCTCTTCACTGTCGAGCTTTTTGTTGCCGGCAAACGTTACCTGATCGAGTGCGGGGAGTTCAGTGACCGTGAATTTCAGGGCTATATTTTTTTGTCCGAGATCGGTTTTTTCAACCGTGATATCGCTGAAAAGCTGCAGCTTCCAGAGGTATTGCAGTGCTCCGGTGAGTTCGGTTCCGGGGACAGTGATCTTGTCTGTGACTTTGAGCGGAAAACTGCTCTTCAGTTCCTCTTCATTGAGCGATTGAAGGCCGCTGAAGGAGATGGCGGTTATGGTGTAGGGCTCTTTTTTTGGAGCATTGTTTATGGTCTGTTCTTGAACACCGGGCTGTTTGGCGGGCAGAGTTTTTGCTTCAACGGTTTTCCCTGCCGCATTGAGTGCCAGAGCGAGCAGAACCAGAGTTATCAGTTTTCGCGTTTGTTTCATGAAATTTCCGGAATGAATCAGGTTAAAGCTTTTTTGTAGGGATAGTTGTTTTCTCAATTTGATCGCTTGTCTGTCCAAAACGTCTCTCTCTGTTCTGAAATTCCCGTATGGCGTCATAAAGCTGAGCACGCTGAAAGTCGGGCCAGAGGGTGTTGGTGACGTAGATTTCGGAATATGCGCATTGCCAGAGCATAAAGTTGCTTATTCTGAACTCTCCGCTGGTGCGGATCAGCAGGTCGGGATCGGGAATGGTGGCGGTGGAGAGATACGAGGTGAGCAGTTGCTCATCGATAGATTCAGCATTGATCTTCCCGGCCTTGACGTCCAGGGCAATTGCCCGGCATGCCTGTGTCAAATCCCACTGACCGCTGTAACTGAGTGCAATGTTCAGCATGAGCTTGTTGTTGTTCTTGGTCAGTTCCATGGTTTTTATCAGGAGAGTCCGCACCTTTTCCGGCAGATGGTTCATTTCGCCGATAACATTGAGGCGGATGTTGTTATCGTGAAGTTTACGGGATTCCCGGCCAAGGACCTTGGCAAGAAGCTGCATGAGTGCCGAAACCTCTTGTTCCGGCCGTTTCCAGTTTTCTGTTGAAAAGGTGAAGAGGGTAAGATAGTCAATGCCGAGCTGGGCGCATGATTTCACAATGTCGCGGACCGACTCTACACCGGCAATATGACCCTCGATTCTTGTTTTGCCTTTCAGTCTTGCCCATCGTCCGTTTCCATCCATAATGATGGCGATATGGCGAGGGAGTTGGCACGTTGCTTTCAGTTTAGCCTGTATATCGATATCTTTAACATCACTTTTGGTGGAAAACCAGCTGGTTTTAGGCGTCGATGAAAAGTCTGTTACGTTGTTGAGTGCCATGAAATCCGGGTTTCTGTCAGTATCGCTTGGTGGGCTGTTGTGTAAAGGGAATATAGGAATAATCTTCGGTAGACTAAATCTGCCGCAAATTGAATAATATGCAGTTATTTCTTATTATACAAACTTTACACGGAACGGAGGCCTGCCAGCCTGCCAGCCTCCCAGCTCTTTTACTCCTGTGAGGTAATGACGATGAGTTCCGGTAAACTTCCTTTTAAAATAATTCACAACAGACGTGCAATCAAGTAGTTACGAAGACTTACGCTCCAGGCTCCTTTCCCGTGCGATCACCTGCGAAGCGGTCGTGCGTTATTATCTGGACCGTATTGAGAGTCATCGCAGTGATAATATTTACATCACGGTTTTTCACGAATCGGCATTGGAACGGGCAAGGGCTCTCGACCGCAAGCTCAGTGAGGGGGGAACCCCTGGAAAGCTGTTCGGCATGCCGATGGCCATCAAGGACAATATAGCTATAAAAGGGGGGCGACTGACCTGTGCCTCAAAAATTCTCGAAAATTACGAAAGTGTCTATGATGCCACGGCGGTTCTTCGGCTTGAGCAGGAAGATGCTGTGTTTTTGGGCAAAACAAACATGGATGAGTTTGCCATGGGCAGCTCAAATGAAAATTCGGCATTTGGCAACGTGCCCAACCCTTTCGACAAAACGCGGGTTCCCGGCGGCAGTTCGGGCGGTTCGGCTGCGGCAGTTGCCAGTGGCCTTGCCATGGTGGCTCTTGGCTCGGATACCGGAGGCTCTGTTCGCCAGCCGGCAGGTTTTTGTGATATTGTTGGCCTGAAGCCGACGTATGGCCGGATTTCGCGTTACGGACTGGTTGCGTTTGCCTCCTCTTTCGATCAGATAGGGGTGCTTGCACGCAACTGTGATGATGCGGCTCTGGTGCTTGGTGTTTTGGCTGGCAACGATGGGCGCGATGCCACCTCTTCGTTGCATCCGGTGGCTGATTATGCTGCGGAGATGGCGACTGTTCCGGTCGAGGGACTGAAGATCGGGGTGCCAAAGGAGTATTTTCCTGAAAGTCTTAATCCGGATGTTTCCCGTATGGTGAAGGGCAAGCTTTCGGAACTTCGCGATCAGGGTGCAGAGCTTGTGTCCATCACGCTTCCTGATAGTGAATATGCCATTGCGGCCTACTATATTTTGGTTACGGCTGAAGCGTCATCCAATCTTGCCCGTTTTGACGGTGCGAGGTACGGCTATCGATCCGAAACGGCGGAAGATCTTGCCGCCATGTATGTCAATTCGAGGACTGAAGGGTTCGGTCGGGAGGTCAAGCGCCGGATCATGCTTGGTACCTACGTGCTTTCGGCCGGCTATTACGACACGTACTACAAAAAGGCCCAGCAGGTACGCCGGGTTTTTCAGGATCGTTATCGTGAGGCGCTGGAGAAGGTTGATGTCATTGCCGGCCCGACATCGCCCTTTCCTCCTTTCGGTATCGGTGACAAGACTGAAAATCCTCTTGAAATGTATCTCGCCGATGTTTTCACGGTTCCGGCAAGTATTGTCGGCATGCCTGCGGTCAGTGTTCCGCTCGGGTTCGACAGCCTGAACCTTCCGGTCGGGATGCATCTGATCTGTAATTTTTTTGAGGAGGGAAAGCTGCTTGGTATTGCCAGGCATATCCAGCGCTCTTTGTGAGCCTGCGGCAGGCGAGTATTGAGTAATCATTAATTCTAATCAACACAGTATTATGAGTGTATTGGTAGACAAGAATACCCGCCTGCTTGTGCAGGGGATAACCGGTGCGGAAGGTACCTTCCATACCTCCCAGATTCTTGAATATGGCACCAATGTGGTTGCCGGTGTCACTCCAGGAAAAGGTGATATCCTTTATCATGGCAACGAAAAAGACAAGTTTTGCCGGCCGGTGCCGGTTTTTAACACGGTACGGGAGGCTGTGGAGAAGGCGGAAGCCAATGCAACCGTTATTTTTGTGCCGGCGCCTTTTGCAGCCGATGCTATCATGGAGGCGGCTGATGCGGGGCTGAAAGTGATTATTTGTATAACGGAAGGCATTCCGGTCAACGATATGATGAAGGCTTTTGCTTTTGTGAAGCAGAAGGGAGCTGTTCTCATCGGGCCGAACTGTCCGGGTGTCATTACTCCGGGTGAAGCCAAGGTGGGCATCATGCCGGGCTTTATCCATAAGAAGGGGACGATCGGTGTTGTTTCACGGAGCGGCACCCTGACCTATGAAGCGGTACACCAGCTTACCCAGGTCGGTCTTGGTCAGTCAACCTGTATCGGTATTGGCGGTGATCCTATTATCGGTACCCAGTTTATCGATGCCATCAAGCTCTTTGCGAAGGACGATGAAACTGAAGGGCTGGTGATGATTGGCGAAATCGGCGGCAGTGCCGAGGAAGAGGCCGCAGCCTATATCCAGAAATATTTCAAAAAACCGGTTGTCGGATTTATTGCCGGGCGTACAGCGCCTCCAGGCCGGCGGATGGGTCATGCTGGAGCTATTGTGTCGGGCGGAAAAGGAACGGCCGAAGACAAGATAGCGGCGATGGAAGCCGCGGGCATTCATGTGGTCCAAAGCCCTGCCGACATTGGTGACGCGATGCTCAAGGCGTTAGGACGGTAAGAGGAACGAAAAGAAATGAGCCATTAGGATGGTTGAAGGCGCATGAAAATGCGCCTTTAATATTTGAAGTGAATTCTCCCTGCTTCCCAAACGTGGTGTAAGTGCAGGAGGATATGACCTACGATCCGTTCGATATGTACCAACCAATCAGCGTTAGGTTTTATGGTTATGAAAATTCCATTTTTTGGTTCATGCGCCAGACAAAAGGCTAATAACAAGCGTATGGATTCGCTGGATGCGATTACGAAATTCCTTTTCATCAAAGACCATCCTACAAAAGTGGATTTTGCCTTTGTGCTCGGGAGTCCAACACTCTCAAGTGTTGAGCCTGCGATCGAACTTTACCTTAGCCATAAAACATCATGGATTGTGATTTCCGGGCATGGTCCGGTAATACAGGAAAACATGCTAACTGAGGCGGAGTTATACAAGAATTACGCTATTGCGCGAGGGGTCCCGGAATCACAGATCCTGATTGAGACTCGAGCTACTAACACCCGCGAGAACTTCGTTTTTGCGGGTGTTAGTATCGAAGCTCAATTTGGCTGGAAAAATGTTCACAGGGTTTCGATTTCGGGGAAACCATTTCATATGCGCCGTGCGCTTATGACGGCACGCGCCCATTGGCCCAGGCATCTGGATCTCATCATGTTGCCATCGGAACATCTGGATGACCTGCCCGCTGAAACTTGGTGGCAAACCGAAGGTGGCTGCCGATTCGTTATGCGTGAATTACAAGCCATCGGGACTTATGCGCTAACTGGCGATATTGCAATAATTTGAATGAGAACCGTTAAAGAAAACATTCCTCAAGCAGTCCATCTGATTGGAATTAGTGGATCTGGAATGTCTAGTCTTGCAGAATGTCTCTTGCAACTTGGTCGAAGTGTCTCTGGAAGCGATCTGCGTTTGACAGAGGTGACCGAGTCGCTCGCTGCCAGCGGAGTGAGAATTTATAGGGGTCATTCGCGCACTCAGGTGATTGGTGTTGGGCTAATAGTCGTAAGCGATGCTATCCCTACCTCCAATGTCGAGCTTGATGAGGCACGCATACGTGGTATACCGGTTCTTAGGCGCGCCGTTTGCCTTGATCTTATTTGCCGGGAACAGCGCGCTGTGATGATTGCGGGTTCACATGGCAAAACAACAACGTCCGCAATGATCGCCTGGATACTCAAGTATTCTGGTGCCGACCCAAGTTTTGCACTTGGCGCTACGGTTCCCATTCTCGGTCACCAACGCGCTCATATTGGACGTGGCGAGTATTTTGTTGCTGAAGCCTGCGAGGCATTTTGCAATCTTCATAACTTTCATCCTTCACTTGCCGTAATCACCAATATCGACAACGAGCACCTGAACCATTATGGTTCTCAGAAGATGCTCGACAAGACCTTCATTACCTTTGCTAACAGGGCGGTGAATTGTGTCATCGTGAATGGCGACGATCGTGGCGTTCAGCGGATTATGGGTGATATTGCGCAGCCGGTTATAAGCTACGGATTCGCCAAAACCAATGTGATATCCGCCAGCGGCTATAAAGTCTCGTCACAAGGATCAAGTATTGACGTATTTATCGATGGTGTATTCGCTGGCCCCATTGAACTTTTGATTCCAGGGCGTCATGTAGCGATGAACGCGCTAGCAAGCATTGCAAGTGCACATGCCCTTGGACTTGATTTTCCGACTATTGCAACAAGTCTTGCTCAATTTACTGGCGTAAGCCGCCGGTGGGAACGTCACTTTTCTCCTAACGATTTCGTTTTGATAGATGACTTTGCACATCATCCCTCGCAGATTGCTGTAATTGCTGAGACAGCGCTTGCATTACGCCATCCTCATCAGCGTCTCGTTATAGCTTTCCAACCGCAGCTTTATTCTCGTACTAAATCTTTACTGGTGGACTTCGGTCGTGAACTCGCGCGTTTTGACCAAGTGCTACTTCTCGATATTGATGGTGCGGGCGAAAGGAATCCGGGTGATATATGTTCCGCTGATCTGGCGGAGGAAATTATTAAATTCTCAGGGAATGTTGAGCTGTTTCCAGATGTAGCAGATCTCGCATGGCATGCTTCGGAAATTTTTCTTGCAACTGATTTCGTCATAACTGCCGGCGCTGGGAGCATCAGCGAATTAGTCAAAGAGCTCTCCTCACAGCACAAGAGGAATACTTATCTACCCCTCTCGAACTCAATAAGTAAGTTTCTTTCTCATGGGGTCATAAAACCAGTTGAAACAGTCAGAAAAGAAGGTCTCGAGAGGTCAGAAGCTACAGTGATTTCTTTACTGCAAGAGAAGATTGAGCAACAGCATGACCATTGTGCGGTTTCAGAGGGCACCCGCAAGCTTTCCTACGCCCAACTTGAGACTGTTTCGTATCGCATAATGTGTGCCTTGCATGCAAGGGGAGTTGAGTCTGGAGATATCGTTGGCGTTCATATGCGCCCTTGCATGGAGGCCATCTTACTTGCCGTTGCGATTGCTAAGCTTGGTGCTGTCTATTTGCCAATCGATACGGCAACCCCTATCGATCGGGTCCAGTTTATGTTGGAAAAGGTGGGTGCAAGTTTACTCGTCACGGCATATTCAGATATGAAGGGTGTACCAGTTCTATCCGTTTATGATGTCCGAAATCTTATTACGGCGGATGTCACCTCTTCTGCTCAGGTACCGCTTCACTCTGCCGTCGCTTCGGATTTAGCGTATATCTGTTTCACATCCGGAACTACCGGCGACCCCAAAGGCATTCCAATTCATCACGGCGCGTTAGTTAATCTGGTTCTGAGTATTCGCGAACGATTCTGTATTAATAGCGCAACGAGAATGCTGCTCAATACTACGCTAAGCTTTGATGTCTCGCTCGGCGAAATCTGGATGACGCTTTGTGGTGGTGGTGAGCTTTGTGCCACGGGTAGTGATAGGCCGTTAGTAGGGGAGCGCCTTGGCAGGTTCATACACCACAATGCGATCAGCCATCTTGCGGTAACCCCTTCGGTTCTTGGTACTATTCCGCCTGGTATTTTTCCTTGTCTCACTTGTATCATCACGGCGGGCGAGGTATGCTCGCAAAAATTGGTAGATACTTGGGCAACGGACAGGTTATTTTTTAATGCCTATGGGCCGACAGAGGCCACTGTATATGCGACTGTTGCTAAGTGCTGTGCTATGGTGCCGGTGACAATTGGCACACCGCTCCCAAATATCACAGCATATATTCTTGATGGCGCCCTCAGTCCGGTTGTTGATGGCGATGTGGGTGAACTGTGTCTTGGTGGGATAGGCCTTGCGCGCGGATATATTAATCTTCCTAATGAGACGCGGGTACGGTTTATCGAGTTTCGTGGCGAGCGACTCTATCGTACGGGTGATTTGGTCAGACGCTTAGATAATGGAGAGATTGAGTATCTCGGACGATTCGACAATCAAGTAAAAATTCTTGGAAACCGCATTGAACTTGAAGAAATTGAAAATGTAATCATGCGCTTTTCGGCAGTTGTCGATTCAGTTGTTGCCATAGAGGAGCGAATAGGTACTAAGGAGCTTGTATGTTTTGCGGTTCTGCACGAGCCTGAAGAATTCGATTGGCCTACCTTTCGCGACCAGTTATCTGGATGGCTTCCCGCTTTCATGATTCCAGTCCAATTTTTCCCAGTGGATGAAATACTTCTGACGCCTAATGGTAAGAAAAACCGAGCAGGTTTGTTGTCGAGGTATCGCAATCGCTTTTTTCAGAGGTCCGATTTCACAGTCCCGCGCACATCAATAGAAGCACGCGTGGCCGCCATATGGAAAAAATGTCTTCAGTTTGATATGGATGTTGGTGTTTATGAAGACTTTGCATCGGTGGGTGGAGATTCTCTTAAGGCACTGGAACTATTGATGGAAATCGAGAGTCAATTCGGTATCATCTTTCCCCCAGGTCATTTTGGAAGTATCACGACAATATGGAGGATGGCGGTAAAGATCGAAGAACTACTCTGGAACTCACCTCAACTAATCGAATTTGGCACAGAGGGATTTCGATCTTCACGTATCTACAAGGGTCTGAGAGATCTTACGTCAGGCTGGAAAGGTGATCGCGTAAATGAAGATTCAATCATTGTTTCGACGGGTGGAGTGATTGCAACCGATTACAACGTATTTCTCTGCTTACAGACGGCGGAGGAACTACATTCTATTGCTTGGTGTCTCGGTGAGCGCTTCAGAGTTCATGGCATGCGATCCGGTCATCTTCTCACGGATTACAACGAGCAAGATACCGAAGATCTTTGTAATCACTACATTGAAGAAATGTACGCTATCCGGCCGTCTGGTAAACTCATACTTGGAGGTATTTGCCAGGGTGGAAAAATTGCTGTACGTATGGCTGAACTCTTGCAGGAACGAGGGACGGACATCGAACTCTTGGTGATGGTTGATCATATGCACCTACAGCCAATTATGGGAAAGGTCGCGTTTTTCTATTCGGAAGACAGCAATAACAATCCTTATCGGCGTTTTTCAGACGGACTGTCTCGATATGATGAGATTTATGGAGATCGATATACTGTTGATCTAGTTCCTGGCGTTCACGGTACCATCCACCTTCCGCCTCAGGTGCACATGTTAGCCGATAAACTGAAGCAGCATCTCCGTATCCCCCGCCACCCAGAACTGGACATTTTGGAGATAGAGGATCTTGCCGCATCTAACAATGCTAGACTTGTCGAAGCTAGTGGATTATTCGATGCCATATACTATGCTGGCCAGTTTCCCCAAGGCCATAGATTTATGTTCGGTCCCGCATACCATTACGTTCGTTACGGCTGGCATCAAGGCTATGATCCCGGCCCCTTTTTCAGTTCTTTTGGCTATTTGCAGCGAGCTCCTGATGTGATGGATGCGAATGTTAACCCCCTCATACATTTTTTGCAATTTGGCATACGTGAAGGCCGAGTTGCGTGGACTGAGCAGGACGTAACACGCTGGCATCGGGGTTGGAGCGATCGTCCTGATCTGGCGTTGAAGGTCATCGAGTCATGTTGCGGTAACTGGCCCAATTTGAAGCTTGGCTCAATTGTGAGTGTACATGCCCATTCATGTGGGCACATGGTGTTCCATGCGTTTCAGGATCTAATTATTCAGAGTTTCCGCGCCATCGGTATAGAATGCTTAAAAAAAGATGAAGCTTTTGTCGATGTAAATCGGGGTAGCGAGAAGGGTTGGTCGGACCTGAAAATTATTATTGCTCCACATGAATTCTTCTATCTCGGCGGGGCACCGACGCCTGAGGAGATTAATTGGAACATGGTTGTGCTCCTTAACTCAGAGCAACTGCCATCCGTTTGGTTTAGAAAAGCTCTACCGTTCCTACTTAAAGCACCGTTTGTTTTGGATATGAATGTTCAGACAGCAGCGAGTTTAGTGCAACTTGGCGCAAATGCCCGGTTTATACCGATTGGGTATGTTCCAGGCAACAAGATCTTCAGAGGGTCGCCAGAAACCCATATATATGATCGCGACATTGACCTGCTATGGATAGGTACAAATTCAGCCCGTCGCGAGCATTTTCTCGCACATAACCAACGGCTATTTGCAGGGCGCAAAAGCTTCATACGGCTAATCAATGTGGGCCAAACTTTGTCTGTCACTGATCCGCAAAGTGTTTCTGGCGAAGATTTTGCTGACCTTGCTCAGCACTCAAAAATCTTGTTCAACGTCCATCATTTCGACACCCCATATTTTGAATGGCAGCGACTCGTCCATTTCGGTTTCATGCAGGTTTGTTGTGTAGTTACGGAAACGGCTACCCGCACCCCTGGGCTCGTACCGGGGGAACATTATTTCGAGGAAGATGTTAAGAATCTCCCGGAATTGGTGGCTTGGTTGCTGGATGACCCAGAGGGTCGAAACTCCGCCGAACGCGTCCGAGTCGCAGGCTATCGCGCTGCAATGGAGTTATTCCAGCTTGACCGGACTCTGATTGAATTATTTGGTATCAACCAAAACAACAACAATCTATTTGCTTTTTAAAGATGAAGCCCCTCTCTAAAGTATCATACAGCTGCAGTCAAGGTGTTGATTTTATATATTTGCAAAGCCACCTGACCAAGGATTTACTTTTTCAGCAGATAAACGATCTCTCTCCCGTGCCAGATCAAAGCAAGTTATGCGGATAAATAAATTACTGAACTCCAGCAGTTGGCGAATGACAAAGCCGATTCGCAAACTCACTCACTCGGTAAGAAAACGCGGCAGAAAAATCAGAGCGTTACTCTCTCTGGCGAAGAATAAGACAGGCGGTTTCGCAAGGGTGAAGTTTGCCAAAAAAAGAGATCCACAAATTTATAAGTGTAAGGGGTCGGTAGATTACGCAGTAGCAACCGATTACGCTAAAGACCTCGTAACCATTGCGGTCATCTCTAAAGATGGATACGACCTCATCCGACCCTGCATTGAGTCAATTCAGAATCATTGCGGAAAGCATAATATCGAGATTATCATCGGCGATACGGGAACGACGAATAAGCGAGTCCTCAAGTACTATCGGACAGCGCAAAAGAGGTTCAGGAACATACGCTTTGTTCGATTTGAGAAGTATTTTTTCTCAAGAAATTACAATGAGCTGGTCTCGTTGTATGCCAATGGTGAATATTTGGTGCTTCTCAACAACGATACCATAGCAACATCAGGATGGCTTGATGCACTCATTGCTCCGCTTGCTGATAAGCGGATAGGCATCGTCGGTGCCAAGCTGCTCAGTCGTGATTTGACCATACAGCACGCCGGGATTGAGTATAACAACGAGGGTCATGGATACCATGTCTTTCGTAATGAGCCATCGGATCTGCCAGCAGCAAATATAGCCTCAATTGTTCCGGGGCTAACCTTCGCTTGTGTCGCTATGCGGCACGATGTCTATGACCGATTTCAATTGAGCGAGGACTTTCTTGAAGAGGCTCAAGATACCGATTTCTGTCTCCGCCTCTCAGTTGCTGGATTTGATATCCTCTATGAGCCCAAGGCTGAACTCTTTCATTTTGAAGGTTCTTCGAGGGATTGGCGGAAAGGAGAGAGTGACCGCATTCTGCTCAACAAGATATGGGATGAGCATATTCGGAAACTTTTACTCGTGAAGCACCAGAGGAAACCATTCAACAATGACGCATTTAAAGATGCAATCATAGTTATCCGTGACGATGGTGTCGGCGACCTGCTTATGGGAATTTCCTCCTTCAAGATGCTTCGCGATAGGCACCAGAATCAGAAATTGATTCTCCTGACCTATGAACGGAACATTGCCATGATGGAGAGCTTCGGGATATTTGATGAGATCCTTCCGATCCCGAACGGGAAAAAATACTCACCGCTCCCTGTACCCACAAAAGGAACAACCGTGTCCAACCTTATCGATATCGAAATGGATTTTGGAGGTCAATTTGCAGTATCGAAGGATGATAACATGGTACATCGGCATATTGCCTTTACCAGAAAGTTCCGGCTGGACGCCAATACCTATAGCTCGGTGCCGCTCAAAGAATACCCCAAGGCTAAGGCTAGTATCCATCAAATACTGCTCGACATGGGGTGTCAGATAGATTTGCCGTTCGTGTCCTTCAATCTGATGGCAACCAACCCAGCCAGGAGTTGGTGGGAGCCTTACTATCCTGCACTTATTGAGGCGGTCGAGAGGATGGGATTTGTCCCCCTCTTTATCGGGACAGAAGCAAGTCCTCATCTCAGAGGGAAAAATGCCATCAACCTTATCGGAAAAACAAACAGTATACCTGAATACATTGAAGCGCTGAAATTCGGCAAGTACATAATCAGCTCCGACACAAGCGCATGCCATATCGCCGCACTAGCTGGCATTCCCTTTCTTGCCATTTTTACTGGCGGTGTGCGAGCCAAAGCAAGACTCAATTATTATCAGAAATATGAAGTTATTGAACCGGAGGGACTCGACTGTTTTCCATGCTGGGATGTCGGATGCAAGGATCCTGCTCTCCGATGGAAAAAGGACCCGTGTCGCTTAATGCTGACACCCGAAGCAGTAATCGCCAAGTTCGAAACCCTGGTCAAAAAATACCCGGTCGCGCCAGTTTGACCAAATAAATGGATGTTTCGTTAGCTAAAATCGCTGCAAGGCATCGTGGGCAAAGACGAATTCCGCGAGGTTTTGGAAAAAGCACCGCCTAGCGTTTTTGACGTTCGCTCTTGGGCATACTGAAATCTGAAATTTGGACGGCAGCCTACTCCGCCTTTGCCGACTTGGGCAATGGAGCTACGGGGACAAGTTCGCCCGTGATGGCTTCTTCCTTCAAAGTATCTCACAGCCCCAGCGTTATCAGGTCATGAATATGAACCATGCCCACCGGATGCTTTTCATCGTCGCAAACGAGCAGTTGGGTGATGCGGTAGGTTTCAAGAATGTCAAGGCACTCTTTGGCCATGGTGCCGGTTGAGACGGTTTTTGGGTTTGCGGTCATCACAAAACCTGCACTGAGGCTGAGAAACTCCCTTCCGCTCTGTACCAGGCGGCGAAGGTCGCCGTCGGTAAAGATGCCGCACAGGGCACCCTCACTGTCGACCACAGCGCTTACTCCATACCGCTTTGAGGTCATCTCAAGGATAAGATCGGTCACTGAAGCACTTTCCGCAACAAGGGGCACGGCATTGCCTTTTGCCATAATGTCACTTACTTTTACCGTCAGCCGCCGTCCGAGTGAGCCTTTGGGATGGGTCAGTGCGAAATCTCTCTGGGTGAAATTTTTCTGCTGCATCAATGATATGGCAAGGGCATCTCCCATGGCAAGCATTGCCGTTGTTGACGTCGTCGGTGCCAGATCGTAGGGGCAGGCTTCCTTTTCGATATCGGTGTCGAGCGTGATATCGGCGTTCTGGGCAAGAAAGGAGCGCTGGTTGCCCGTCATGGCAATAATTCGGGCTCCTATCTGGCGGAGTGCAGGGATGATAAAGTTCAGCTCTTCCGTTGTTCCGCTTTTCGACAGGCAGATAACAATGTCATCACGCTCAACAATACCAAGATCCCCGTGAGCGGCATCTGCCGGATGAAGAAAAAGGGCTGTTGATCCGGTCGATGCCATGGTTGCAGCTATTTTCTGGGCGATGAGGCCTGATTTGCCCATGCCGGAGATGATGATTTTTCCCTTGCACGATGCCAACAACTCCACTGCCTCCGAAAAGCGCTCGTCAAGTCGTTCGGCTATCAGATGAATGGCGCGGGCTTCCTGTTCAAGAATTTGTTTTCCGCTCGCGGTAATATGCTGGGTTCGGGATGGTGTACTCATGGTATGCTTTGCTGAATCAGTGCTTCAATGAAGAAAAGATGGTTGGTTACTATTTTTATAAACGGTAATATCGTCTAAATTGCAAAAATACCGTTTCCTTTACTAAGACTAAACCTTTTGTCATGAGCTGGCTCGTTCTTCTTGGTTTTTCCCTGCTGGTCTTCTTCCTGTTTGTCTTTCTGTTCAGCAAGTTTCTGGGCTATATGAAAAAAGAGCAGAACCTGCAGATAGAGTCGTTCAAAGACATGATGATCGATAAAGATAATCCGGTCGGACTTTATGGTGATGAGCTTGAGAAGCTCAAGGAGCAGCAGAAGGAGGCACAGCGCCATCTCAATGAGGTCATATCAAAAATCCCTGTTATTCAAAAGGATGGCCGCTTTCAGATTGATGAGGAGGCGATACGGCAACGCCGGGCTGCAGCTCGTGACAGTGAAGCCGCCGGGACGGCAAACGAGGATACCGTTTAAGTTTTTTTGATTTTTTTGCCGTATGTTTTCAAAGTTAAAGCTTCTTTTCAAAGATACCGTTATCTACGGTTCGAGTACCATTCTTGCCCGCAGTCTCAATT
>SESB01001596.1_pt1 | contig 14527 bp, 12 predicted proteins | sample 3171441 | NCBI WGS metagenome assembly SESB01 (sample SAMN06051867, study PRJNA518727) | freshwater metagenome | biome: subpolar coniferous forest; feature: holomictic lake; material: water; isolation source: holomictic Lake 227, 6 m depth | place: Canada: near Kenora, Ontario | collected...
TGAAGAAACGATGACGATATCGCCAGCCTTCTTCTCAATCATTGTTGGAAGACAAGCGCGAATAATGTGAACTGTGCCCTCATAGTTTGTGCGCATCATGCGATTTACTTCGTCATCGCTGTAATCCAAAATTGATCCGTACATTCCGATACCTGCATTTGGCACGACTGCATCAATTGTTCCAAACTTATCGATTGCAGCTTTAGCGACGGCTCGTGAAACATCTGGCTCAGAGCAATCTCCTGCAACATACGTTGCATTTTCTTCGCCTAATTCAGCGACGATTTCCTTCAAGCGTGCTTCGTTACGAGCATTGAGCACAACTTTGGCGCCTTGCTCGACGAGTTCTTTGGCTGTTGCCGCTCCCATTCCAGCAGTGGCTCCAGTAATTACGATTACCTGATCTTTTAGGTCTCTCAATTGATAGGTCATGGCGCATTCTATTCACAGGTCGTTAGGAGATTGCAAGAATCCTGTGGGTTCCAATGCAAGGTCTTCGAAGTAGAATCGAAGCATGACCCAACGCCAGAAGTACCAAGTTCTCCAGCAATACCCTGGCTTTGAATTGCGAAAATACGAGCCATGCGTTGTCGCCGAGGTCACTATCCACGATGAATACAGGGCGGCGGCGAATAAAGCCTTCCGCCATCTCTTTAATTACATCTCAAAAGGAAACTCGAAAACTGCCAGCATTTCCATGACAGCTCCCGTAATAGCCGTGACAGAAAACAGCCTTGAATCTGAGCTGTGGAAAGTTCACTTTGTAATGCCTTCTGGATCAACACTTAAAGATATGCCCAACCCAAATGCCTCTCAGATTGAACTGAGAGAGCTACCTACTGAAAATTGCGTCGCCTTGTCATTTAGGGGGCGAGCTACGAAAAGCTTGTGTGAGAAGAAAGAAGAAATCCTCCGACTTTCTGCCCAGAAGCAGCACTTGGCGCTCTCCCATGAAACTCGGATTTGCAGATTCGATCCACCATTTAAGCCTGGATTCTTGCAGTACAACGAAATTGTGATTCCAACAGAATAGTTGGCTATGTTTTTTCGGGGCGTAATTGGCTATCGTTCCTGCAGGGGTGATAAAGATGACAAACCAAGATTTCAAATACGACTTAGCAAAGTTCATCGATTTTCAGGATAAGGATGCGTGCGAGCGAGTTCGCGCGATAAAGAAGAAGGACATCACAAAGACCGAAAACCCAAATCTGAAAATCAAAGTTATCGACTCGAAAAAAGAATTCTATAAAGCCTTTGCAAATGACCTTGTCGGTCGTATTGAAAAAGCTCGCGATGAAGATCGCACCTTCGTAGCCATCGTCCCAGTCGGTCCTGTCCCCCAATACGAAATTGCTGCAAAGATCATCAATAAGAAGAAAATCAATATGAAGCATGTCCACTTCTTCAACATGGATGAATATGCAGACCAAGATGGCAACACCGCGCCAATCACTTGGGCCGGTTCATTCCAGAAGGCGATGTATGACAATTTCCTTTTAAAAATAGATAAGAAACTTCGCCCAAAGGAGTCGCAGCTTAATTTTCCGACTACTCAAGCAATTAATGCATACACCTCCAAGATTGAAGATTTAGGCGGTGCGGATGTTTGTTATGGCGGGATTGGTTGGTGCGGACACATCGCTTTCTGGGAATCTGACCTGGGCAAAGAATTTCGTGGAGATCACGAGGCATTTAAGCAGGCTGGTCCTAGAACCGTTGAACTTACGCCAATGACTGTTATGCAAAACGCCCTGCATTCATTTGGTGGAGATTGGTCCTGGGTTCCACCAAAGGCAAACACCATAGGTCCAGTCAATATTCTTACTGCGAGAGATCGCAGTTTCTGGCTCGATGGATATCTCGGTGGTGGAGTCTCTTGGCAGCGCTTTATTGCTCGCTTGGTTCTTCACGGCCCTGTCTCTGAATTTGTTCCTGGTTCATTCCTGCAAACCGTTCCATCAAGCATCAATATTTTGGGTGGAGTCGCAGACGACGTTGAAATCAATATGGCCTAAACGCTAGTTATGAACCAAAGCAGTTAATAAAACATCCACTAAAGCTAGGGCCATTATTACTTCAAAACCAATTTTCTTTGGTCGAAGAACGAGCGCCACAAGTGTCGCGATGAGAGCAAGGTAAGCCCACGCGGCAAAGTGCGGCCGATGTGCTGCAATCATCGGAGTTACTAAAACAAGAATCAGAACGCACACAGATATCGAATATTTGAATCCAACTCGTTGAGGCAATCCATATATGCCAATTTCACGGTCTGCTTCAAGATCCTTAAGAACGTTCGCAAAGTGAGCGATCGTCCCAAATCCCGCTCCGACAATTACCATCCATACAGGCGGCGCCGCATCCCGGGCAATAAAAGGTGTAGCAGGGAGCGCTGCAAATGCAAAGGTGTAGGGAAGCACTGAAAGCAAGGTTCGTTTGAAAAAGAAGTTATATGAAACTCCGCATCCGACTCCAAATAGATGCAGAAGCCCTCCACGAATTCCGAGCGGACCAAAGAGTGAGAGCCCAACGCAAAGTGGAAGATCTATCCAAAGGGCAAAAAGAAGAGAGGACTTTTGTAATTCACCACTTACTAGCGGCTTCTCAAGTCGACCCTGCGCGCGGTCGGAATCAAAATCAACTAATTCATTTGTCCATCCGACTATAAGTTGGCCAGTGAAAACAGCAAGTGCAATGAATAAAGATTTCTGAAAGTTAAAAAGTGAATGAGAGAGAAAGAACGCAAGAGAGGTTACGAGTAGCGTTGGAGCTAAATGACTTGCCCTCAAATATTTCATAGGCGCTACCCTACGAGTTATTTAACGGTCACGGTCACCAATTTAACAAGATTGCCCATCCGCAAGCGGAGGTTATAAGTTCCGGCTTTGGCAAATGTAAGTGCCGGCGTAATCACAATATCCGAGTCCGTCTTTATGGCACTCACCGAGTAGAAAGTATTAATTGGAGTTTGGACTCGAATCATCAGGAAGGCGCCAGCTTTGTTACCGGTGATCTTGAAGGTCAATGCAGTTCCCTTTATGACGGAGGGAACTTTTGTGTTGGCACCCAAGAGCATCACATTCTTCTTTTTAGTCTTAAGCGTTGCAATTGACACGTATGGATTTTTCAAGATGGATGCCTGAATCTGAACCACTGGAACGACAGGTGCAAGCGTTGGAGTTGGCGTGGCAGTCGGCGAAGGCGTCGGGGCGGGCGTTGGCGACCCAGTTGGAATTGTTACTTGAGCGTTGTAAATCTGAGTTGTTCCATCTGCCGCTACGACAATGGCGATGACGCGATAATCCCCCGGTACAACCGGATTGGATGGAGCATTTATAGTGATTTTTGACGTGCTATCTGCGGCTGTCGCAACAACCGTCAAGGAGGTTGTACCTGCGCTCAAGGTTATGGGCGCCGAAGATGCCAGAGCGTTATTCCCATTAATCGTGAAGACTGACAAGGACGAATTTGAGGAGGCAGCTACAAAAACAGACGCTGAATAGGTAGCGCTAGTAATGCCGTCTTCTGCAATGACTCTGACAGTGATCATATTTGAGCCTGCAACAAGAGCATTTCCGCCACTAATTATTACGTTTGCTTTTGCGTTTGTTGGTACTGCAACCACCGAGACACTTGTTGTTCCGTTTGGAAGTTTTGTCACCGTGGAAGAATTTAAGACGCTAGCACCGTTAACTAGGAACATTGCTAGCGAAGCATCGGAAGAAAGTGTTGGAGCCGGCGTTCCGCCACCTGCGCCACCACCTCCGCCACCATTGTTATTTCCTCCACCAGAACCTGTGGCAGCTGTTGCAGGAAATACTGCTGTGATCACTCCTGAGTTAATCGCGTTTGTGACAGTAGTTGCCCCTGCAACGGTGAAGGAGTTGGCTGGCACACCGCTAAAGGTGTAACCGGTAGCGGGAGTGAGAGTAATTGTTGCTGTGTAAACCGTTGAGGCAGCATAGGTAGAATTGGAGTTCATTGTTGGCGACCATGAAACGGTTCCCGTAAATTGAGAGTTCGATGTGATCGTGGTATCTCTTTGATTGCCCGTAGCTGGTGCTGTCAATCCTGAAATCGCACGGGAATTGACCGTCACATTTGGGGAAGCTCCAGTTGCTGGGAATACTGCTGTGATTACTCCGGTGCTAGACGTGTTTGTAGAAGAAGTTGCCCCGGTAACGGTGAAGAAGTTAGCAGCTACCCCGCTTAACGTATAACCGGAAGCAGGAGTGAGAGTTATAGTCGCAGTTTCAATGGTCACACCAGGAAAGGTGGATGCAACAGTCGGAGACCAAGTAACTGTGCCGGTAAATTGCGGATCGGCGGTAATAGTTGTGACAGGCGTCGCCCCTGCAACGGGTGCAGTTACTCCAAGGATTGCGGTATTCGTAACTACAGTAGGGAGAGTTGTAATTGGTAGCGCGGAGGACGGTGCAGAATCTGAATATGTATTTCCGTTGCCAATCGCAGTTATCGTTGTGTAATAAGTAATTCCAGGACTTAACCCGGAAACAGTCATTTCAATTGTAGAAGTCAGGCTAGCTGCAGAAACGGTTTGAGTTTCAAGTAACGTTGTTAAACCAACATTTGTATAAACGCTTGCGGTAAATGATGTTGCCGTAGTCGTATCGCTCGCGAAGGCTATTGTTACCGAAGTATGGGTGGCACCCGACTCGCTTAATCCAGTCGGCGCAACAAGCGCTGTCGCTGCTGTGGCAGGACCACTTGAAATTGCTAATTGGAACGCCCCAATTGTTAAGGCAAAGAGGAGGATTTTTGCACTCGTAGCGGTAAATCGAGTTGCAGAGTTTGACTGACGCATGGGGAACCTCCTGCGTGCCTATGGGGATAGTAAACCGAAAGTATGCCCAATAAACTTCTGAAAATGAAGCAACGGGGCGGATACTCCGCGATTTATTAGCAAATTACCAGTAATGCACCCTTTAATACGTGATGAATTGGTGGCCATTTGCGTAATAAGGATTGCTCTTGTCGGTCACCAGAATCGTCCCCGACAAAGTTAGCCCCCAACGCACGCCAGCAGCGTTCTGCCAGTAGTAACCGGAAGCATCTCTATTGATTGTTCCAATATGCCAAGCGTTAGCTTGCGCTCCATTTAGTGATGGAATATCTGCGTAACATCCAAGGAGATTGCCGGGAGAAGTTACCGCAGTTGATCCACCATCGACCAGGCGTATGTAATTCTCTCCCCCGGAACCATCGAATTTGTATCCGGAAATCTTTGGCTGAGTTCCGCCTACGGTATCAATCACAGCAGGACACTTCGCTGGCCACTTCGGATCGCCGACACCAGCAGCTTGAATAACGGAGTTTCTCGTCGTTGCACTTGGAGAAGGATTCGCAGAGGGAGCAGCCGGTGCATAATGAACCGAGATAGAAAGTGCTTCGCCGACGATCTTGAATTTTTGCGCACCTGGATAGGAGCATTTAGCCCCTAAAGTCGCAGGATTCACAGTCCATTCGACATAATTCGTACCGAAAAAGACGGCGCTTGCCATTTTATTTACCTGGGAATTATCCAAAGTGCATGTGACTCGAGGTCCCGTAGCACCACCATTGTTTGTGACGCCTCCTGCTTGATATGAGGCTCCCAAAACCTTGTCGAAAACGAAACCATCAGGAGTAAACATCCGTAAAGTCTTACCTTTTGGTGCTTGGCCACTTACTTGATGGGTTATCTCATTTACAAAATTCTGAGCGTCGGAAACATCGCTGCCGTTGAATTTAAAACTGTATGAGCAATCAGGAGTGATGCCCAAAGAATTATCCTGGTCAACGAAGCCCAAGTAGAAAGGCACAGAGACCGTATTTGTAGCGCTAGAGCTAATGAAAGACTCTGCGTCATAAATAATATTTGCATCATCTGCAGGTAATGGGGATTTTCCACCCGAGTAGGCGCAGGTATTAGTTTGCCCATTAACTAAATGAAAAGTTATCGAGTTGGCATCATGTAAAGTAGCCGCAATTCCATCCTTTATTGGCTGATAAATCTCATTTGGTTCCCAATCTAAGGCAGAAATCGTGCCTGAGTTCGAAAGCTGGAAAATTTTGTTCGAAATTGGATTGAACAAAACTACGGAACTTCCAAATGGAGCTATCGCAGGAATTCCCAATTCCCCTGCGATTGACGTCAATTGTGGGAGTGGGCTTACTTTATTTGTGGACAAATCTAAAGAATAAAATGTAAAAGCTGTTCCTTTTTTAACAATCTGGCCAGAAGTTGTCGCCACACCCTTCTTACCAAATGTTGTGATCAAACCCTGTGGTTGAGAAAAGTAGATAACGTTTGATATTCCAGAAGAAAAAGGCATTCCAGGAGACTTATTTGAACCCGTCACTGCCGGCAAAGTAAATTTTGTTACATGGTTTGATGAATCAATTTTTAAAGTTTCAAACTGCTTCACAACCTTACAACTTGCCTGCCCGCATGCGCCTGTATCTTTTTCTGTAAAAAAACCACCGAGAAAAAGACCCTGCGAAGTTTCAACAAAATTACTAAAAGTCTTATTTGACCCGAATGAATTTACAAGTGCTGGGGCTTTTCCTAAATCTACCCAACTTTTCGAATTATCTTGAACGTAGAGCTCTGTCCAATAAATGTAAGAGTGGTCTTTTGGATTTTCAGCTGTTCGATTATCCTGAAAAAAGAAGGTTTTTCCACTAATGGGAAAAATGAAATCGTTACACACTCCATTGGCGCTCCACGAGGTTGAGCCGCTTGTCGGCGGTAGATTTCCCGTAATGGATTCACAATGTGAAAGAGGAATTGCGGCTGCATGGGCCACAGATGGTGAGAGAAGAGTGGTTACAAACGCTAGGACTAGTAGGGCTCGCACATTTTTCATTGTAGGATGCTACAACAGCAACCCTTAGGCATTCGCTCCGTGAGGTGCAACAATTTCGTTTGCTGAAACGACTCCCAACCTCCCCTTTTCGGTGGTCAGATCAAAAGAGAGCGTTCGCTTTGTGCCTCGATAGTCGATCGTCACAATTTGGTTCAAACTTGCCTTGGCTTTTTCGCATGTTCCGAAACCAAAGCCATCGCTAAAGATTAAGAATTTGTACTGACTCTTGACCGTAGAAGTAAATGACTCTAAAGATACGACCTTTCGAAATGATTCGGCAGATAGGTTGTAAGCCCTCTTCCAATCTGATTTTGAAATAGCGTTGATCTGCTTTGTGATGTGACTCTGGGCAGCAGTTTTCTCCTTGGCTGTACACAGATTTACTTTTTCATATGCTTGAGCCGAAAACTGGCTTGTGGCGACGGCAATCAAGGTGGCTACAGCCAGGAGCTTTAAACGGTTTCTCACGCTTGAAGGGTAGCAATTGTGGGAAATCATGGCTCTTGAAAAGGTAAATTGGTTGGGCAAATAAAAAATGCCCCAGTTAGAAACTAGGGCTTTATGAGTAAGCTCCCCCGGCTGGCCTCGATCCAGCGACATCTCGATTAACAGTCGAGTGCTCTACCAACTGAGCTACAGGGGACTATTGAAAGACTAGGGCGCCAACAGTTTTGACTGTCGGAGACTTCGTCCCGGTTAGTGCAGGTTGAATCCTACTAAACGGATTCGCCTATCGCCAATTCCCTCTGAACTCGCTTTGTGGCCTCTAAAGCCACTAATTCGGTGAACATCTTGGTGTATTCGGCCTCATTTTCAACAGGATTGAGGCGCTGCAAAGTGGACTTAATTTCGGCAATTTGGCGGCTAATTGCGACCTCACGAAGTCTGGCAAAAATGCTGACTACATAGCGATCACTGACTTCTCCATCGGTGCGAATTGGTTCGACCATGAGCTCGGTGATGAGATGCTTGTAATCTTCTGGAGCAGATTCCAGCAAATGTGAAGTGTTTCCATCACCATGATCGATTGCACTTCGAAGAGCTGCATATGGCGGATAGGTAAATGCGAGTGGCTCTAGGACACTCCAATCAGAAATCATTTCAGGAACTTGTAGTTTTGCTTTAAGAACTTCACGTTCGAGCATTAGTAATGGATCTTTGAGATTTACTTGGCCGGCAGGAATATTTGGAAGTGGCGTATTGCTCTTACCTGCGACTCGCTTTACTGCCTGCGAAACAGTATCCGTATCCATGCCCAACCATCCAGCAAGTGAGCGAATATATTCGGGGCGAAGTGAAGAGTCCTTAATCTTTCCGATTAGTGGCGCAACTTGGTTCAAGGCTGTTACGCGACCCTCAGGAGTTGTGGTGTCGTAATTCTTAATGACAGATTTAATCGCAAATTCAAAGAGAGGAACTCTTCGTGCGATGAGGTCGCGAACTGCTTCATCTCCCCCGCTTTGACGAAGTTCGTTTGGATCCATGCCATTGTTTGCAACTGCGACAAATGTCTGTGCAACAAACTTTTGGTCGTCATCGAAAGCTCTAAGCGCTGCTTTTTGTCCCGCAGCATCCCCATCAAATGTGAAGATAACCTCACCACGAAAAGCATCATCGTCCATCAAGAGTCTTCGAATGACGCGAATATGGTCATCGCCAAACGCAGTGCCGCAGGTGGCGACGGCAGTAGTTATTCCTGCAAGGTGGGCCGCCATAACATCGGTATAGCCTTCAACAATTACAACTTGGCGTTTCTTTGCAATCTCTTTCTTTGCAACATCCAGCCCGTAAAGAAGTTGTGATTTCTTGTAAATCGGCGTCTCAGATGTATTGAGGTATTTAGGGCCTTGGTCGACATCATCGCCAGCAAGCTTGCGGGCGCCGAAACCAACAACGTCGCCGGAAATATCTTTAACGGGCCACATGACGCGATTGCGATAGCGATCTATTTGAGTTCCGCGAGCGCTCTCTTTTATGAGTCCGGCCGTGTTCTGCTCTTCTTGGGTATAACCAAGGGATGTTAGGTGCTTATAGAGGGCGTCCCATTCATCTGGGGCGTAACCAACTTGGAACTGGTCGCAGTCAGCTTTTGTAAATCCCTTTTTCTGAAGGAAGTCGCGTCCAGCTTGCGCAGAACCAGGAAGGTTAAGTTGCTCTTGATAAAACTTCATGGCAGCTGTGTTTGCAGCAACCAAGCGAGAACGATTCACGCTCGGGCGATCTGATCCACCGGTTTCGTCGTAGCGAAGTTGGTAACCAATGCGCTCTGCAAGTCGTTCAATGGTCTCTGTAAAGGTGATGTGATCCATTTTCATCACGAATGCAATGACATCGCCACCTGTTTGGCAACCAAAGCAATGGAAATATCCCTTGCTTGGAGTTACGTGGAACGAAGGAGACTTTTCATCGTGGAAAGGACAGAGGCCTTTCTTCTGCCCACCACCAGCGTTCTTCAATTGAACATAATCGGCGACGACTTCGTCAATGGGGCTATGGTCGCGAACGTAAGCAACATCTTCATCCCTAATTCGACCGGCCATGGCGCTTATCTTATTGGGTTGGTATGACTTGCCAGTAAATTACGAGGAAAACTTGGATGAGAGGGTCGAGTGAAGCGCATATGCGCCAGGATCGGTAAGTGAGGCAACCTGGTCTATAACAACTCGCAGTTTTTGAGCATCACTAGTGGCTTGGCGCCAATCTTCTAAGAAGAAGGACTCGAGTGAGACTGGGGCATGGTCATAGACCAAGTCCACTAACTCGCGAATCAAAATTTGCTGGTCACTGTAACGCTTTTGCGAGGTCTCGGCCTGAAGAACATAATAATTTGATAGCGCTTTCAAGATTGCGACTTCAATCTTTTGTTCGCGAGGAACAATGAGATTTGCGCTGTAGCGGGTGAGATCGCCTTCGCCAAAACTTTCTCGCGTTGATGTTTCTGCTGCTAATGCAAACCGTCCAACAAGTTGACTAGATAAATCCTTCAATCGTGCAAGATGGCGATGACTTCCGTCATATGTTGTGGGCCAACATGAAAGTTTTTGCAGATCAGACAGTGCTCGTTCCGCCTCAGCCTCCGTCATATCATCCATATAATCTTCGACGGCTACATCGAATATCTGAGGAAGGTCATCGCGCATATGGTGCAGATGAATCTGACCTGTTACAAGTGCGTCTTCTAAATCATGTACGGAATAAGCGACATCGTCTGACCAATCCATGATCTGGGCTTCCATGGATTGCTTTCCTTCTGGGGCACCTTCGCGCATCCATGTGAAAATATCCATATCATCGTCATAGACGCCAAATTTTCGAGTGTTCACAGCGCGAGGCCATGGATACTTTGTTGCCGCATCGAGAGAAGCCCTGGTCAAGTTAAGCCCGATAGATTTACCTGCTTCATCAACCGTCTTCGCCTCAAGGCGAATCAACAATCGAAGGGATTGGGCGTTTCCTTCAAATCCGCCGCACTCTTCCGCAATTTCGTTTAGAACATCTTCGCCGTTGTGACCAAATGGTGGATGACCGATGTCATGAGCCAAACAAGCACCTTCCATCAAATCAGGATCTGCGCCAAGCGCCTCTCCAAGTTCGCGCCCAACTTGGGCACACTCAAGAGAATGTGAAAGTCGTGTTCGAGGAAAATCTGTCTGCCAAGGAACGGCAACTTGAGTCTTTGCAGCTAAACGACGAAGCGCCCACGAATGGATTATGCGCGCACGATCTCGAGCAAATTCTGTACGGCCTCCACGTTTCGCTGGTTCATCAAGAAAACGTGCGCGATCTTCCTCTGTGTAACCAGAGCGCTCATGTGCAGGACGAAGAACCATAGTAGGTCGAGTCTATTTCTTATTCTGGTCGCTGAGGTGAATTCCAAAGCGTCCAGCAGTCTTATAGGCTAAATAAGCGCCAGTTTCGCGTGCGATGTAGTGCCAATTGCTCTTTGCAACAGTGGCTGGGCCGGACTTTGCAGGAGAACAAGTCGCACTAACGCCAAGATCTGTGGCCATGGAAATCGCGCGGTAGCAGTGGTAGCCATCGGTCACAATGATGACGCTCTTGTAGCCCTTCGCCTTCATTACATCTACATATGCAATCGTGCTGCTCAACGTATCCTTGCCAAGATTTACTGCGTTAAGAACTGATTTAGGAATCTGTCCCTTTGCAAGAGCGCGAACACTTGCTTGCGCTTCAGTCCATAGATCACCTTTTTGATTTGCGCCGACTGTCAGAATTCTCGGGGCATATCCTTCTTTGTAAAGGCGTTTTGCTTCATCTATACGTGCTTGCAAGATTGGAGTTGGTGTTCCGTTGTTCTGTGCAGCGCCCATAATCACAATCGCATCACTCTTTGTTGGAGTTGCGTTATGCCCAGTGTTGTACACCTGTAATGCAACATATCCAGGAACCAAAAGGATGATGAGCAAAAAAAATGAAATAATTTTACGTATCCATGAAAAGGGATTGAGTAATCCAAGCATTTCTAGTTAGCCACCCGAAACTGAATCATCAATAGTGATGGTCGCATACTCATCTGGATCATTTAGCCAACCATCAGGAAGCGATGGGGCACGTCCGTGTGAACGGCGACCACGAGGAGCTTCAGAAACTGCGGTTGGATATGGCTGATCTTCGAGCTGCGATGTGAGCCATTCGAGCTCACCATAACTTGCAACCATTCCAAGCCCTGAACGTATTTCGCGAGGAACTGTAAATCCCTTTAAATACCAGGCCATGTGCTTGCGAAGATCTCTCATCGCACGCCCTTCTGCTTCAAAAAACTCCATCAACAATTGGCCATGACGCCGCATAACGTCACGAACTTCAAACAAAGTTGGCTCTGATTTTCCCTCTTCATCATTCATAGCTCTTACTAAATCTGCGAATAACCAAGGTCTACCCAAACATCCTCGTCCAACAACAACTCCTGCGCAGCCAGTCTCTTCCATCATTCGACGTCCATCAGCGCCGCTCCAAATGTCACCGTTACCAAGAACAGGAACTCCAGTTGGCTTTAAGTGTTCAACCAATTCGGCAATCTTTGACCAATCGGCTTGGCCGTCATACATTTGCTGAGCAGTCCGTGCGTGAAGGGCAACCCAGGCAACTCCGGCATCGGCTGCGTTCTTGGCTGCTTCCAAATAAGTTTCGTGATCGCTATCAATGCCCACACGCATCTTCACTGTGATTGGTACGCCATATGGTTTTGCGTTCTTAACTGCTGATTCCACAATCGCGCTAAATATCTTGCGCTTGTAAGGTAAGGCTGCTCCCCCACCTTTTCGAGTCACTTTGGGGACTGGGCAACCAAAATTCATATCGATGTGGTCTGCAAGATTTTCTTCACAGAGCATCTTGACTGCCATGCCGATGACAGTTGGATCTACCCCGTACAACTGAACAGAACGAGGAGTCTCACCTTTTCCAGGTGTAATCAAGCGAAGGGTTTCAGGGTGGCGCTCAATGAGCGCACGAGCTGTCACCATCTCTGAAACAAACAAACCCGCACCTTGTTCGCGACAAAGCGTACGAAATGCAGAGTTAGTGATTCCAGCCATCGGAGCAAGAACAACGGGTGCGTCTAGGACCACCTCGTTGTTTTCAAAATTCCCATTAGATATGGGTAAACGAAGTGGCGAAACTTTAGTTAGCACCCGACAAGACGTGGTGCTAGCCACGCTACTACTTGATCAAGACCAATACGTTCTTGCGCCATTGTGTCGCGGTCGCGAATTGTCACTGCATTGTCTTCAAGAGTTTCAAAGTCGATGGTGATGCAATACGGCGTTCCGATTTCATCTTGGCGACGGTAGCGACGGCCGATGGCTCCAGCATCATCGAAATCGACATTCCAATTCTTGCGAAGTTCTGCTGCCAAATCGCGTGCTTTTGGCGAGAGATCTGCGTTTCGAGAAAGAGGAAGGACTGCAACCTTGATTGGTGCAAGACGGTAATCCAACTTCATAACTGCGCGCTTTTCCATCTCACCTTTAGCATTTGGCGCTTCATCTTCGGTGTACGCATCCATCATAAATGTGAGTGCGCAACGATCGACGCCTGCCGCAGGTTCAATAACAAATGGAACCCAACGTTCGTTCTTCTCTTGATCAAACCAAGAAAGATCCTTACCTGATGCCTTTGAATGTGCCTTCAAGTCAAAATCTGTACGGGAAGCAATACCCTCAAGCTCGCCCCATTCAGTTCCAGCAAATTCGAATTTGTATTCGATATCAACAGTGCGCTTTGAATAATGTGACAACTTCTCTTTTGGATGTTCAAAGAGTCGAAGACGTTCTGGGTTGATTCCAAGTTCTTTGTACCAAGCAAGTCGTGTATCAATCCAATATTGGTGCCAATCTTCATCAGTTCCTGGAACTACAAAGAATTCCATTTCCATCTGTTCAAATTCACGTGTGCGGAAAATGAAGTTTCCAGGCGTGATTTCGTTGCGGAAAGATTTTCCGATTTGGCCAATACCAAATGGCGGCTTCTTTCTGGAGGTTGATGCGACGTTATCAAAGTTAATAAAGATGCCTTGAGCAGTTTCTGGGCGAAGGTAAGCCAAACCAGATTCATCTTCAACGGCGCCTAGGTAAGTCTTGAGTAAACCAGAAAATTGCTTTGGAGTTGTGAACTTGCCTTTGTTGCCACAGTTCGGACAATTAATTTCTTCCATAGATGCAGGAGCTTTTCCATGCTTTGCTTCATAAGCTTCTTCAAGATGATCGGCGCGGTAACGCTTGTGGCACTCTGTGCACTCAGTCAGAGGATCAGAGAAAGTCTCGATATGTCCTGATGCTTCCCAAACTTCGCGAGCCAAGATGACGCATGAATCTAATCCGACAACATCTTCGCGGCCTTGGACCATGTATTTCCACCATTGGCGCTTAACGTTGTTCTTAAGTTCGACTCCAAGTGGGCCGTAATCCCATGAGGCGCGTAGTCCGCCGTAAATTTCAGATGATGGGTAGACAAATCCACGTCGCTTTGCGAGTTGGACGATTGTTTCTAAACGATCTGCGGCCATTATTTTCCCCTTTGTCCGGCTGGCTGTCGGTTTTCTTGCTGGTCGCAAGTTTGCCAAGTTTACCCTGCAGCAGAGCCGTTAAAAGCGAGAAGCGCCGCGCTGGCTTTAAAACCAGACCGGCGCTTCTTCTTTAATCTGAGGAATTAGGCAATAACTGTGTAAGAAGCTGCACGCTTGTAATTAACGCGTGGATCCTTTTGCCAAGCTTCCATCTTTGCTTCCCAAGCAGCGTTATTTGTCATTCCATCAACAAATTTGCCCCAAGCTTCTGCTGAAGCGAAATGCATCTGCATTGTGATTGTTCCATTATCTTCACCAAGTCCGCCTTCAAGAAGAACGATCTCACTCGCTCCCGAATCAGAAAGTGCGGCCTTAAATTCTAAAACGCGAGCCTTTACTGAAGCCCAGCTCTTTCCTTCCAAGCCTTCGTATGTATAACTTTCGATGAACTTTGCCATGTGTATTGCCTCTCCGATTTGCAGCCCCAATTAACCGCAAGGCAACATTAAGCGCAGTTCAACCCAAACTCAATGGGCATTTAATGAAATTTAAGTTACGAGTATCCCTCAGCCGCTCACTGCAACAACAGCCCACATGGCCAGGACCCCAATGATTGTTGCCATTAGCGTCCAAC
>SESB01001599.1_pt1 | contig 14491 bp, 14 predicted proteins | sample 3171441 | NCBI WGS metagenome assembly SESB01 (sample SAMN06051867, study PRJNA518727) | freshwater metagenome | biome: subpolar coniferous forest; feature: holomictic lake; material: water; isolation source: holomictic Lake 227, 6 m depth | place: Canada: near Kenora, Ontario | collected...
ATGTTGACCAGGTACTGGTCGGTATGGATCTTGTCCGTACTTATGATAATCTCTTTAGTTTCAGACATAAGGTTATCGTTCTACTATTCTTACTTCGTCCTTGTAATCTTTTCTCAGCGGAAATCCCCAGCTGTCATCGAGGAACAGTCTGCGCAGATCATTGTGGTTGTTGAATTTAACCCCCAAAAGATCGTAAACCTCCCGCTCGTGGTATTTGGCTGTCTGCCATACATCACTCACGGTATCTACCCTGGGATCCACGCGGTCGGCCGTATTCACCTTCAACACCATCGAGTGCCGGTATTTGGTCGACTCAATGTGATACACAATCTGCATCTTCTCGGGATAATCCACCCCTGTGAGACAGAACAGATAATCCATCGACAATTGAGGCATCCCTTTCAATTGCGCAGCCACTTCGACCAAATCCTCTGATTTGACCGTCATTTCAACATACTGCTTTCCGAGCGTTACCTCGGCCTTGGTGAACTCACCGGTCAGGTAAGCTTGAAGTTCTTCGTTTGTCATTTCACTTAAAATATGGTTTGTTAAGTGATTTATAATTGATTGATTTTTTTCCCATTGCTTTGAAGGGTCAGGGTTGGGGTGCTATTTTTTTCTGTTTCCTTGAAAAATAGCGTTCACGTCTGATTTTCTTCTGTAACTGCATCATTCCGAACAACAGGGCCTCCGGTCTTGGGGGGCATCCGGGTACGTAAACATCCACAGGAATCACATGGTCAGCACCTCTGACAACCGCGTAGTTGTTGTAATAGAAAGGTCCGCCGGAGATGGCACACGACCCCATGGCTATTACATACTTAGGATCTGCAATCTGATCATACAAACGCTTCAGCACGGGTGCCATCTTGTAGTTGATGGTTCCTGAAATGATGATCATGTCTGCCTGACGGGGCGTTGCACGGGCTACCTCGAAACCAAACCTGGCCATGTCATGGCGGGAGGCGCCTACCGCCATAAATTCAATGGCGCAGCAGCGTGTCCCGAAGGTGAGTGGCCAGAGTGAATTGGACCGCGACCAGTTGATCAGATCGTCTAATTTTGCAAGTATGATGCTTCCTCCTTCGTATTCCTCGAGGACTGGATGATCGTTCTTTTCGAACTCTTTCTTAGTTTTTACTCCCATTTTAATGCGTGTTTTTTCCATCCGTAAAACAATCCCAAACCTAAAATGGCAAAGAAGATTAAAATCTCCACAAAGCCGACCATCCCTACTTCTTTCATGACTGTCGCCCAGGGAAAGACAAATACTGTCTCCACATCAAAAATAAGAAACAGGATGGCGAAAAGGTAGTATCCGACGGTATACTGGTTCCATGTTTCGCCGATGGTTTCAATACCACACTCGTAAGGTTCAAATTTCGCTTCGTTGTATGAACTTGGTGGCACATAACTGGAAAAAACCAGCGCCAAACCTACCAGGGTTATGGCCGTAATGAAGAAAAGTATCAATGCACTACTTTCCATATAGAATTGTTTTAGGTATTAATAAGAATTGTTCTAAATAACAGTGTATAAGGAACTTCAATAAGCAGCGACAAAAATAGAAATTTATCGTGAACCCAACCTACTGTGTTAAAATTTATTTAAAAAGTTATTAAAATATCTTAATTTGTCGATACAATAAATTGACTCAAAACAGATTATAAAAGTTAAAAAAATGAAGAAAATGCGTCTGAAACTGTTTTCCAGCCAACCAAGGATGATAATATGGGTATTGGCTTCGCCGATCTTCGGTTTTATCCGGCAGCGGAACCTAATATAACGGAAAATTCATGTTATTTGAATCATCCGCAAAAAGTGTAAAGGTCACGTTGAGAATTGATGCACATGACTGATAATTCTTCCGAATGATGGATGACGAATTCATCGTTTATTTGAAAGAGCCTGTCTATGAAGGAAGAACTATAGGTGAAAGATATGATTAACAGTCCGTGCTGAAATCCAAGCGCATGTTCCAAAGCCATTTTTTGTATTTTCCAGGTAGGAGAATGACATTCTACTATCTCATAGGGAAACTTGAAATTTTTAAAAAGGCGCTCGATGGAAAAAAGATTGTTCATCACCATTCTTTTGTCCTCGCCAAACATCTCTATCGATGAAAGCAGTGTCACTGTTGCCCCGTTGTGCCTTGCAAAATAGCTGCTCCAGAGGGCAAGATCCTTGCTTTTCTTCATGTAACCGACCGGAACGGCAATTTTTTTGTAATTGGAGTCCGGAAGATGGTTGGCAGAAACGAATAAAAATGGAAATCCCGAATGGGGAAGTTGCCTGAGAAGTTCTTTGCTGTTTTTTTTGTGGGCCACCAACACCAAAGCATCATATTCTTCGGCCAACTCCGTAAGAATAGTTGGTAACGGTTGAACAGCGACGAGGTGATGGACTCTTCCGGAACCGACGATTTGTGCAATCGGGACGGTTAACCTGAGTAACCGCGATTCCGCGTCTTCAACTGCGTTACTCCTTCCGGAAGGATGATAAATCAGGCAGACTTCTTTATTGAGTATCATCGCAACCTGCACTCCATGGAGAATTGACACCTCAGTTTCGGGAGTGAAATCAATCCAGATGAAGATTTTTTGTTCGCCGTTGGCTAAAGTCATTTGCAAGGACCTGAATTACTTAAAATACCTGATGATTCAATTGAGGATCGCGTTACTGTGATTGAACCAGTCGAACCATGAACCGCTCCATGAATTGACCAAATTTATAAAAATTATGCGCCTTAAAACTAATGATCCTGCAGGGAACAACACATTCCAATAAATTTTATCTTTGTAATCGACATATGAGAGTTTTTGCCTGCATATTATCCTTTTACATCATGGTTCTCACTGCGCTGCCCTGCATTGATAAACCGGAGGATCAAACTATGCAGAAGACGGCCATATCCGCCAAAACATCCAATGGCTTTCAACAGGATATTGACCTCTGTTCACCCTTTTGTACCTGTAATTGCTGCTCATCCCCAAAGATTCAGCAGGAAGTTGTGACGGAGTTCAGTTGTTCCCGCATTATTCCGGTACATTATGCAGAAAATTCGCCTTCATTTGTCTCTGCACCACCGGCTGTTGTCTGGCAGCCTCCCCGGTTCAATTAATACATCTATGTTGAATGGTATCCATCTTTATTATTTTTGAAGAGGGATCTGCTTGTGTATTAATTTGATTTTCCCAGTTATGATAGAACGTATTATTCATTTTTCGATCAGGAATAAATTCATTGTCGGATTGTTTGTGCTGGCTTTGATGGGTTGGGGTACTTATTCTTTGTTGCGTTTGCCCATCGACGCCATTCCCGACATTACGAACAACCAGGTGCAGGTAATCTCACTTGCACCCTCACTGGCAGTACAGGAAGTGGAAAGCTTCATCACTGCTCCCATTGAAGTAGCCATTGCCAACATCCCGGATATTATCGAGCTTCGTTCCATTTCCCGGTTGGGCTTATCTGTTGTAACCGTTGTTTTTAAGGATGATGTAGACATCTATTGGGCTCGCCAGCAATTGGGCGAGCGATTGAAAGAGGCAGAGGATGTCATTCCTGCCGGATTGGCGAAGATTGAACTGGCACCTGTATCATCCGGTCTGGGTGAGATATTTCAGTACAGGCTGGCGGTGGAACCGGGTTTGGAAAAGAAGTACAACCCGATGGAGTTGCGAACCATTCAGGATTGGGTGGTGCGCCGTGAAATGCTGGGTACCCCGGGCGTTGCCGACATCAACAGTTACGGTGGCTATGTGAAGCAATATGAAATCGCGGTAAACCCCGAACGGCTCAGGGGAATGAACCTGACCCTGACCAATATTTTCGAGGCACTGGAGAAAAACAACGAGAATACCGGCAGTGCCTACATTGATAAAAAACCGAATGCCTATTTTATCCGTGGCATCGGATTGGTCAAAACCATCGATGACATCGAAAAAATTGTTGTTCAATCAAATTCTTCCGGAATCCCCATATTAATCAGGGATATAGCGACAGTGCAGTACGGAAGTGCCACCCGTTACGGTGCCTTTGTAGTCGATACGACAGAGGCTGTAGGAGGTGTGGTGATGATGTTGAAGGGCGCCAATGCCCATGAGGTCAACGACAATGTCAGCGAACGGGTAGCTTCTATCCAGAAGTCATTGCCCAAGGGTGTGAAAATTGAACCTTTTCTGAACCGCTCAGATCTGGTTGGTCGCGCATTGGGAACGGTTTCCAGGAATTTACTGGAAGGTGCGCTGATTGTCATTTTTATCCTGGTTTTATTGTTGGGGAATTGGCGAGCGGGCCTGATCGTGGCTTCCGTCATACCGTTGGCGATGCTTTTTGCCATTTCCATGATGAACCTGTTCGGAATATCCGGAAATCTGATGAGTCTGGGCGCAATAGATTTCGGACTGATTGTGGATGGAGCAGTCATTATCGTTGAAGGGGTGGTGCACCGGATATTTTTGAGCAAAAGTCACCATCAGGGTGTTGATCGTCTCTCGCAGAACCAGATGGACGAAAATGTATTTGAGTCGGCCAAACGAATGATGAGTTCGGCCACATTTGGCCAAATCATTATCCTGGTTGTTTATCTGCCGATTATAGCCCTGGTTGGCATTGAAGGTAAAATGTTTCGGCCTATGGCCCAGGTGGTGGCATTCGCTCTGCTGGGAGCAACTATTCTTTCACTAACCTATGTCCCGATGGCTTCGGCCTTGTTCCTGAGCAAGAAAACCGCACACAGGCGCAATATTTCCGACAGGTTGATGGAGTTTGTTCATGTGATCTTCAGTCCGGTAATTCTGTTTTCACTCAAGAATAAGATTCTGGTATCATGGTCGGCAGTCATGCTTTTTATCTCAAGTTTGTTTTTATTCGGCAGTTTGGGCGGGGAATTTATACCTCAACTTGAAGAGGGCGATCTGGCAGCAGGTGTCATGACTTTGCAGGGAGGTTCGCTCTCCAACACGGTTGAAACGGTTCAGAAAGCCAATAAAATATTACTGGCCAATTTCCCGGAAATCATTCATGCCGTTTGTAAAATCGGGTCAGGGGAAATTCCCACGGATCCCACACCCATGGAAACAGGTGATTACATCATTACCCTGAAGCCCAAAGATGAATGGACTTCTGCTGCAACCCGCGAAGAGCTTGTCGCAAAAATGGAGGAAGCGCTGATTCCGCTGGCCGGAGTAAAATTTGAGTTCCAGCAACCCATTCAAATGCGATTCAACGAACTGCTTTCAGGATCCAAGCAGGACATTGCCGTAAAAATTTTTGGTGATGACCTCGATGTGCTCGCTGAAAAGGCATTGGAAGTGGAAAGAATCATTCAACAGATAGAAGGGGTGAATGACATCAATGTGGAAAAAATTACCGGACTCGCGCAGGTTCAGGTAGATTATAACCGCGACAGGCTTGCTCAATACGGGCTTTCGGTAGGTGACGCGAACCGGGTGCTTCGGACAGCATTCGCAGGCAGTCAGGCCGGGGTTGTCTATGACGGGGAAAAACGATTCGGTTTGATGGTTCGGCTGGATAAAGATTACCGGCAGAGTCTGGATGACGTGAAGAACCTTTCAGTTGCCTTGCCTAACGGAGGACAGATCCCTTTTGAACAGGTGGCGGATATTTCCATTCGGTCGGGTCCGGCGCAGGTTTCCCGGGAAAATACGAAGCGGAGGATAAACATTGGTTTCAATGTCCGGGAACGGGATATTCAGAGCGTCATCCGGGATGTCACAGAAAAAATTGACAAACAGGTCAAACTGCCTACCGGATATTTTGTGTCGTATGGTGGTCAGTTTAAAAACCTGGAAGCAGCAAAAGCAAGGTTGTCGATTGCGGTGCCAGTGGCCTTGCTATTAATATTTGTCTTGCTTTTCTTTACCTTCAATTCGGTCAAAGAAACACTGCTTATTTTCACGGCAGTACCCATGTCGGCCATCGGCGGTGTTTTTGCGCTCTGGTTGCGCGATATGAACTTTTCGATTTCTGCAGGGGTCGGTTTTATTGCTTTGTTTGGAGTTGCGGTCCTAAACGGTATTGTGTTGATTACAGAATTCAGCCGACTCGAAAAGGAAGGAATTACCGATTTGACGGAAAGAGTACTCAAGGGGCTACAGGCACGATTGCGTCCGGTAATAATTACGGCATCTGTGGCTTCGCTTGGTTTTCTTCCGATGGCTTTATCCACTTCTGCGGGGGCAGAGGTTCAAAAGCCACTTGCTACGGTCGTCATTGGCGGATTGGTCTCTGCTACAATTCTGACACTTGTCATTCTTCCGGTATTTTATGTGCTATTTTCCACCAAAAAATTCCGCCGGACTTCCCGCCGTAAAAAATTGGTTGTCTTTTCTGTGTTTTTGCTTTTGACTTTCGGATTTTCCGGAATGAATCAGGCACTGGCACGTGATACAAAACGAATCAATCTGCACGATGCCATTCAAATGGCTTTGGATAGTAACCTTTCCGTCAGGGCTGATGCCTATTCCGTTGATGTTCAGAGAGCTTTAAAAGGAGCCTCATGGGATATTCCAAAGATATCCGTTGACGGTCAGGTTGGTCAGATCAATTCCTACACCAGGGACAACAGTTTCAATGTGTCACAATCATTTGCCTTTCCAACAGTTTATGTCAATCAGAACAAACTGGCCAATGCCGGTATAAAAAGCAGTGAACTGCAGCTGAAATCATCCAGAATCGAAATCGCTACCAGTGTCAAGCAAGTTTATTGGCAACTGACTTATCTCCATTCGAAATATCAACTGTGGCTTTATCAGGATAGCTTGTATTCAGGTTTCAAAAGGGCAGCTGAACTGCGGGCAAAGGCAGGGGAAACCAATCGCCTCGAGATGATAACCGCCAGTTCTCAAAGTCTTGAAATCAAGAATCAGTTGCATCAAATCAAGGCTGATATCGGCATTTATAACCGACAGCTCCAAACGCTTCTGAATGCGGATTATGAGGTAATTCCTGCAGACACCCTACTTGCCAGGATCGGGTATCTGCCTGAGAAGGATAGTTCTGCGTTGCGAACGAATCCTTCTTTGGCGCAAATTCGGCAACAGGTCGAAATAGTTCGTCTGGAAAAGAAACTGGAACAGAGTCGGGCAATGCCGGATTTCAATATCGGTTATTTCAGTCAAACCATGCAAGGGACGCAGGAGGTTCATGGTGTCCCACGGACTTTCGGAACCGGTGACCGCTTCAATGGGGTACAGGCAGGGATTTCAATTCCGCTCTGGTTTTCCCCTTATGCTTCAAAGGTCAAGGCTGCGAGGATCAGGGAACAGGTGGCTCTGGCCAATGCAGGATCTTTTTCCGCCTCCTTAAAGGGTAAATACCAATCGTTGCTTGATGAACATGAGAAATACAGCGAAAGTGTTTCTTATTATGAGAAGCAGGCCGTCCCGGAAGCGAATCTGATCATCGATCAGTCGGTCAGGAGTTACAAAGCGGGAGCCCTGGATTATCTGGATTATGTGCTGAGTCTCAGCAGGGCACTCACCATCAGGCAGAATTACCTTGATGCGCTCAAAAACTACAACCAGACGATCATCAACATTGAATACCTCACAGGTAAAATATTTTAAAACCAAGTAATATGTCAAAATGTAGCCATATCTCCATTGTAGTTCTATTCCTATTCCTTGTCACACTTGCTTCTTGCGGTGATGGAAAGAAGAATAAAGCCGAAGCCAAGACCGTCGAAGTAATTCCCGAAGATATTGTTGAACTGCGTTCCGATCAGGTCAAGCTCGCCAACATTGTGACAGGACCGGTTGAAATGCGTTCATTGAGCGGTGCGCTGAAAGCTAACGGAGTTGTCAATGCGGCACCTCAGAATCTGGCAACAATATGCGCACCCATGAGCGGTTTCGTTAAAAGTACAAACCTGATGCCCGGAAATGCCGTTACCAAAGGACAAGTATTGGTAGTGATTGAAAATCAGGAATTTGTTGATATCCAGCAAAATTACCTTCAAGCCAGAAACAAACTGGAATACGCTGAAGCCGAGTACAAACGACACAGCTCTTTGTTTAAGGATGATGTCTATTCCGAGAAAAATGTGCAACAGGTCACTGCGGATTACAAAAACCTAAAGGCAGAGGTTAATGCACTGAAACAAAAGCTGGTACTTATCAGTATAAATCCTGATAACCTGCAGGAGGATAACATAAGCCGGTCAATTTCTCTGGTAGCTCCCATCACAGGTTATGTCGAAGCAGTGAATGTCAATCTTGGAAAGTATGTTACACCTACCGATGTGATGTTCAGGATCATCAACAATGACAAACTCTTTCTCGAATTGACCCTGTTTGAAAAAGACGCCAATAAAGTGGCCAAAAACCAGAAAATAAGGTTCTTCATCAACAACGAAACGGAAATACACGAAGCGGTCATTACCCAAACCGGACAGTCAGTGAATGCCGATAAAACCTACAAAGTTTATGCCGGAGTAACCGGTGTATGCAAAAACGTCCTTCCGGGGATGTATGTCAACGCAATTATTGAAACATCAGGCAATTTGGTGCCTTCCTTGCCCTCCGAGGCTGTGGTGAGTTTTGACGATAAAGATTATATTTTTGTCTTTGACAAAAACAAGGAGGAGAGGGGTAAGCCTTTTACCGAATACAGGATCATCGAAGTGAAAAAAGGTGTTACTGATGGCGGGTTCACAGAAATAATTCTGCCGGAAGGCTTCAATATCAATGGAGCAAAAGTGGTATTGAAGGGTGCATACACCTTGCTGTCTGCCAAAAAGAACGCCGGAGAAATGGCCTGTTAACCGTTTCCGGACAATTTGAATTTGCATGCTTCTCATATAGGGGCACATGAATACATAAAAAAGGATGGAACATTCTCACCACAAAGGTTTTGATTCAGTTAAAGCGCTTAAAATCGGGATCATTCTGAATATCGGTTTTATTATTATCGAGGTATTTTACGGTATTAAGTCCAATTCTACGGCATTGCTTGCCGATGCAGGACATAATTTCAGCGATGTAATGGCATTGGGGTTTTCGTGGTTTGCCCTGATGTTGTCACAGCGAAAACCTACCTTGAAGTTTACGTATGGACTGCGCCGTTCGACGATCCTCGCTGCGATGTTCAATACTATTTTTTTATTGGCTGCTGTGGTCCTGATCATCATGGAGACCATTGACAGACTTCGCCATCCTGTCGAAATCCAGGCTGTCAGCGTGATCGTAGTTGCCTTTGTCGGAATCGCGGTCAACGGATTCACCGCATGGTTGTTTGTGAGGGGTCAGAAGCATGATTTGAATATCCGGAGTGCTTTTCTTCACTTTTTTGCAGATGCCCTGGTATCATTTGGTGTAGTCGTCGGGGGAATTATTATTGCCTTTACGGGATTTTACCTCATAGATTCGCTGATTTCTTTCCTGATTGTTGCGGTAATCCTTTACAGTTCCTACCATTTATTGATTGATTCCGTCCATCTGGCCCTTGATGCTGTGCCCGAAAATATCAATATCCGGGCAATCCGTCTTTATCTTGAGAATCTTACTGAAGTAATGGGAATTCATGACCTGCACATATGGGCTTTAAGTACGACTGAGGCAGCGCTGACCGTTCATATTGTAACCAATATTCAGACAGATATGGCTTTCATCTCTGCGATCCGCGATGATTTGCACAACCGGTTTCAGGTCGGGCATTCCACAATACAGGTCGAATTTGGAGAGGCTAAACCTTGCGATACCAGATGCTGAAATGATTACTGAAATTTGCCTGAGCCTCCAATTTATTTGAGACTTGATTTTTCAGGTTCATTAAATCTGAATCCGATACCTCTGACAGTCTCCAAAAAGTCATCCTCAAGGTATTCGGCCAGTTTTTTGCGGAGATTTTTGATGTGCACGTCGATGTAGTTCGAATTGTAGTTTTCTTCAAAAATATCTCCCCAGATATGTTCGGAAATCTGTAGTCTGGTGGTGACCTTGTTTTTGTTCAGGACAAGGAAACTAAAAATGTCGTACTCTTTTTTGGTCAGCATGATTTCTTCCGGTCCACAAAAGACCTTTCGCTTGTCAAAATTGATCTCCATGTTTCCAATCCGGATGATGTTACCCTTGAGGCCGTGTTTCCTTCGGGTGACGGCAAGTATCCTTGATTTTAATTCGATCAGCGAAAAAGGCTTTGATAGATAATCGTCAGCACCCAGATCCAACCCTTTGATTTTGTCTTCAATGGCCGTGCGTGCTGAAATAATGATCACGGAGGCATCACTTTTATTCTTTATTGCCTCTTTTAGTAGGTCAATGCCTTCATAGTCAGGCAAGCCCAGATCGAGTAATATCAAATCGTATTCATTCGAAAAAATCTTGTCCGAGGCGATTCGACCGGTGTGGGCTTCATCACATTTGAAACCCTCTTTTTCCAAAAATCTCCGAATTTCGCCCGAAAGGGAAATCTCATCTTCTACAATGATTACATTCATCCAAGTTGAATTGGTGTTTGGTGGCAATATGAGAAAAATCTCTTACAAAGTACGTAAAGGGAATCTAAAAACCGCTAATTTTAAAAATACAAAAAAGGAATTTATTATGAGGCTGGAGTTAAAACTTGCTTTGATCAGTGCCATCTCAAAGATTGTGATTTTTTTGCTTTTGTTTACTCTGGTTGAACAGATGATTGATTCATTTGCGAGGAGCCATACAGACCGGGACCTGCTGAAAATGAAGGACAAGACGATGACCATTGTCGCAAAAATTGGCATTAAGAACTATCTCGATGCCGAAAAGGACAGTGCTTTTGCCAGTTATAATATATTGAAAGATGAATTTATCTCCATTTCCCTTGATCCGGACGGGAAAGCAGAACCATCGAAATTCTCGCAGGAGTCCAGGATTATCGAAAATGAAGAGTTTGATTACAGGATTCTGAACTGTAATTTTGAATCAAACAACCAGTTGTATGCACTGGAGATCGGGAAAAACATGCAAATGATCTATAATCTGGACAGAACTTTAAAGAACATCTCTGTCTCCATCATTTTAATTGTACTATTGGTAACGATTCTTTTTGACCTGGGAATATTTAAATACCTGCTGCATCCGTTGAACCAGATGATCATTCCAAAATTGAAGACGGTCGTCAATCCGGAGACATTTAAATACACCGAAATCGCATCCACCACCTCCGATTTTGTTTACCTGAATACGACGATCAATGAGTTGATGCACAAGGTCAACGATATACTCAGGACCCAGAAGAAATTTATTGGGGACGTCTCTCACGAACTGTTTACCCCCATTTCCGTCATGCAGTCCAAACTTGATAACCTATTGGTATCGGAGAAACTTCCTGTCAAAACGGTCAAATTAATTTTGGATCAGCAAAAGCAGTTGGTTCGCCTGCAACACCTTATCAAAGCTTTGCTGCTTATCTCCAGAATTGAAAATGACCAATATGACAAGAAAGATACCTTCAGCCTGAATGAGTTGGTCAATGAGATCATCACGAACATTGAAGAGCGGGCGCAAATCCAAAATATATTGATCAGCAACAAGATTCCTACGGCCGTAATGCTGAATGACGTCAATAAATATCTGATATACATTCTATTGTTTAATTTAATCAGCAATGCCATCAAATACAACCATGAAGGCGGAGAAGTCATCATTTCACATACGACCAATGAGACATGCTCAATGATTGTTGTGGAAGATACAGGAATTGGTATCGAAGCCGAAAATATTCAATTGATATTTAACCGTTTCAAGAGACTGGACGCAGGAGTAGGCGAGGGTAACGGACTGGGCTTGTCCATTGCCAGCAGCATCGCTGTTTTTCATGATTCTAAGATAGAAGTGAATTCGGAACCCGGCAAGGGATCCACCTTTAAAATATGTTTTCCTCTGAATAATCTGGTTTAATCACCCCGATTGTCCAATAGTTGAATCCCTAGAAATTGGTCTGATTGAATGCATCTCAGAAAAAACAGGTCCACAAGCGGTGACTCCATACCTGGCTATTCTCTGCTACCATTGATATGAGCCGATTTCGGGAATTCTGCCTGTTGTGTAGCGCAAAGCACGCAAAGAGAAAAGTATGAATACAGACTTCAATGACAAGAATATATAATTGTCTTGGATTCAGATTCCTCTATTACGTAAATTCTGCCGGTTAGGTCACGCAAAGCACGCAAAGTACGCAAGGAGAAAAGAGTAAAAATCCCAATGGTACATACGTCAATGACAAGAATATATAAATGTCGTGGATTCAGATTCCTCTATTACGGAAATTCTGCCGGTTAGGTCGCGCAAAGCACGCAAAGTACGCAAAGAAAAAAATACCAAGATCCCATTTGTGCATTACTTAAAATGATCGTTCAAATGGTAAAAATTGTTAATGATACGGGTAAAAAAATATTTGCAGTGAATCTTCACGATTCCTTCATAATTCCAGATTTACATTTGCCCTGTAAACAATCATTAAAAAATATAAAGATGAAAAAATTAGTAATGTTTTTAAGTATCGCTCTGATTTTGGGCGTGGTTACAGCAAATGCTCAGGATAAAAAGAAAGAAGTAAAAAAAGCTCCTGCAAAGACTGAAGTTGCGAAACCAGCCGCTAAGGCTGCAGCACCTGCTGCTCCTGCTGCTGCTCCTGCTGCTCCTGCTGCGAAACCAGCTGCAAAAGCTGCAAAGAAAGCTGCAAAACCAGCTGACAAGAAATAATAAGCCAATTGTGCTTGTAATTAAAAACCGCGGGAATTTTCCCGCGGTTTTTTTATTGCCTTTTCAAGATTACCTGGTCTTCAGAATCAGTCCGGTGAGAGTAACTAAAAATTATCGGCTTTTCTATAGGCCTCGATTAAGGCCAGTTCGCCCTCTTTGCCTTTGATACTTCGACCGTGTTCCATGCAAAGCACATCATCATACCCCTTGCTTTGGATGAATTTGAAGATATTGTTGAAATTGATTTCTCCGGTACCCGGTTCTTTCCTTCCCGGATTGTCTCCCAGGTGAAATGCGCCGATTTCACTCCAATAGGTTTCGATGTTAGGGATCAGGTTTCCTTCAGTGATCTGCTGGTGGTAAAGGTCATCCACTATTTTACACGCAGGACTGTTTACCCCCCGGCAAATGGCATAGGACTGCGCCATTCCGGTCAGGAAGAGTCCGGGATGGTCCCTTTTGTTGAGCGGTTCCAGCACAATGGTCAAACCACCCTGGAGGGCAATTTCGCTCAGTTCGCGCATGATGTCAATGACATTGGCAGTCTGGAAACCCCAGTCTGTATGTTCATTGTATCGCCCCGGAACCATCAGGGCCCATTTGACCCCTGTCCGCTGGCTCACTTCCACACCCGCTTTCACTTTATCAATAAGCATCTGCCTTACCTCATTGTCTTTCAATACCATTGATTCCTTGCTGAAATCGGCATACAGGACAAATGGACCCAGTTTCATATTGAGTCTGCCAATTTCTGCCGCAATTTTGTTCTGAAGTTCGACGGGTTTTCCCATGAGGCTGTTATCGAACATGGCCCGAAATCCCTGGTCGTTGCAGAATTTGATCTGATCGATCGGATCAGTACCCGCCAATTCGTTAAAAGTTCCAAAACCGGGAGCATACCTTAGTTTGAAGAAGGCGCTGTTCGACGGTTTCACATCCTGCGCATCCGACCTGCCGAAAACAGAGGTGCCGGCACCTGTCAAAGCAGCAGCTGCTGCTGATTTCTGTAAAAAATTTCTTCTTTGCATGGGAGTATGATTGTTCGGATTAGTTAGAATGAATTGTCTGCACACAAATATAGTTTGGCATGCAGTTTCAACTGATAAAGTAGTTAATGATTTGAATATTTAGTAGATATCCTCCTTGGGTACAATGATCCACATGATCAGATAGGCCAGAACTCCGGTACCTGCAAAGATGGCAGCAAAGGCAAAAATCAGTCGGATAATTGTAGAGTCAATTTCGAAATATTTTGCCAGTCCGCCACATACGCCGGCGAGCATCTTGTCTGTTAGTGAACGTTTTAATCTTTTGGGAGTGAGTGGATCAATGATTTCCATGGTGATTATTTAGATATAAGACATGAGATTTAACACATAAAACATGAGTGGGCATTTGCATCAAGTCAGCAAAACAACTCATTCATGAGTCAGTAAATCAGTTAATTATCGCCTTCTTCGTCCAGTTTGTCAAGTTCCTCTTCGTATTCGAGTTCGAGTTCCATGAATTCTTCAGCCTGTTCCAGTAATTCGGTCCGTAGGTCAGCGCTTTCAGGTTCTTCATCGATCCAGTGGATTTCCTGATCAACGTTAAATCCTTCCAGATCGCACCCGACTATGAATCTTGGCTCTTCGGTATGAATGATAAAGATCGTGTCGGGAAGCACCTGTGAATTGTCAGCCAGTAAAAATTTTGGAAGCATAGTGTAATTATTTTGATCGTTGAATTTTTGGTTGGATTGTACACCAAATATAAATCATTTTTTAAAGAGATGCAACCTTCTGGCA
>SESB01001605.1_pt1 | contig 14454 bp, 13 predicted proteins | sample 3171441 | NCBI WGS metagenome assembly SESB01 (sample SAMN06051867, study PRJNA518727) | freshwater metagenome | biome: subpolar coniferous forest; feature: holomictic lake; material: water; isolation source: holomictic Lake 227, 6 m depth | place: Canada: near Kenora, Ontario | collected...
AAATCATTCATATCGGAAGTTTCAAATTAATGATGACATTTGTAGCGAAAAAAAAATAATGTTGAATGGTAAATAGTATGGTTCAATGGCTTACGGTGGCATTCATTTCAATGTTTCATCCTTTTTATGTTTCAGTTATAGATATTAATCATAATACTAAAGCTGGTTCATTAGAAATAAGTATTCGAGTATTCACACCCGATTTAGAACAGACTTTACAAAAGTACAGCAACACAAAAATAGATATTGCCAATTCGAAAGATAATACTTTACTAGATAAACAGATTAGTACTTATATCAATCAAAAAATTCAGTTTAAGGTAAATGGCCAATCAGCTAATATAATTTATATAGGCCATGAAATTCAAAATGAAAGTGTATGGATATATGCTGAAATCGCTAAAGTTACACAGCTCAAAAAATTAGATATTAACTGCAATTTATTATACGATTATAAAGATCTACAGAGTAATATATTTCACGTCAAATCAAACGGAAATGAAAAGAGCTTTAAGCTCGACTATCCCAAATCGATAACTAGTTTTGAATTTTGAGAGGCTACTCATATAAGTTTGGTGCCCCAGCTTGAAAGCCTGGGTTAACATTTTTCTTTGGGCTTTAGATTAGTGAAACCAACACTTTATCAATACGGTGATTATCCATATCAACTACTTCGAATTTAAAGATCTTCCAAGTTAGCTTTTCGCCAGTATGTGGAATTTTCTCAATCTCATGAATGATAAAACCAGCAAGGGTATCGAACTCCTGATCGCCTTCTTTCATCCATTCTGCCTTATCAAAATGTGATAGAAAATCATAAAATGGAATTTGAGCATCGATTAAAAATGATCCATCTTCTCTTGATACAATTTCAAATGATTCGTCCTCAGGCTGAGGTATATCCCCTACTATAGCTTCTAAGATATCATTTAGCGTTATCAATCCTAACACAGTACCATATTCATCAACAATAAAACAATGATGAATTTTTGTTTGTTTAAATTTTTCTAATACCTGATATGCCGTATTGTTTTCGGGCACATACATCGCGGGTTTCATGATGTTCTTTACTAAAAAGTTATCATCAGAAATGATGAAATCTTTTATAGAAATGACGCCCACAATTCGGTCAACTTCTCCTTCACAAACCGGATAAATCGAATGTACCACTTCACCCATGATCAGTTTGATTTCAGCAACTGTTTTGCTATGATCAATCCATACAATATCACTCCGATGTGTCATCAAAGATGTTATATTCCGATCTCCTAAATGAAAGACTCTTTCAATGATTTCTTGTTCTGCTTCTTCAATTGCACCATGCTCCGTACCTTCACTTATAATCGCTTTGATTTCTTCTTCAGTAACCTGATTTTCGTTTGTTTGCACATTAAACAAGCGAACAATTAAATTAGAAGAACCCATCAAGAACCAAACAAAAGGATGGGTTATCCAAGAAATAATACTCATAGGACCCGCTGCTTTCTTGGCTATACCCTCAGGATCACTAAGTCCAAGACGTTTAGGAACTAATTCTCCCAATACTAATGACAAATATGTAATAACAATTAAGATGATAACAGTAGCCAGTGAACTGCTATAGGGTTTCAAAAGGTCTAAATTTGCTAACCATTCCTGTAAGGGCTTTTTAAAACTGTCTCCTGAATAGATTCCCGTTAAAATACCAATCAGCGTGATTCCGATTTGTACTGTAGATAAAAAAGAATCAGGATTATTAGCAAGTTCCAATGCTTTTTCAGCATCTAAATCCCCTTTTTGGGATTGAGCTTCTAGTCGGGCTTTTCGCGCAGATACCAATGCAATCTCCGCCATGGAGAACATGCCATTAAGTAAAATAAGTCCTAAAATGATAAAAACTTCTGTCATGGGATGCTCCAAATCTAATGAATTGCAATGAATTTAAGGTTTCCCATCCAAATCAACAATGGCATAATAAGGCAATGCCTTATCTCTGGTAGTTGGATTTAAAAACTCGGGGGTTAACATACTTACAGAAAAATTGGGGCCCTTATGCAACAGTTTTAAATTTGGAAATTTTATTTTAAGTGATTGAATACTATCTGAAGATGCAATCAAAATATCAGTTACAGTAGCATTTGAACTTGTATATCTGTGTTCAAAAATATGTTGTCCATAAAAGTGTAATGCTCGGCTATCGATTGGACCATACAGATAAATATTATTTTTTTGCAAACCCGATTCATTAATATAATCAGCAGCCATATTACCCATTTGATACTTCAATAATTTGGGATAAAAATTGCTACTCAACAAAAAATTGACGGATATTACTGTATAAAAACAAAGTACTAATATAGAAGGAACCGGGACCCATTTACGAGCAAAAAATAATAAAACAATATAAAATACTGCGCCTAAAATAGATAAGCCTACTATATAAATACTAACTTCTTTAAATGGAATACGCATAGCTACAATGGCGAGTGTCCATAATAGGGCAAACATGAAAAGATGAAATAATTGCAATACGGTTTTTAAAATTCTGAATTCTTTGGTGAAGAATAGTTGATGAAGAAATACCGCCGTAACTATTGAAGCCAAAGGAAATACAACAAATATATAATGCGGCAACTGGGCCTGACTTCTTGCCAATACACAATAAGTTAATACAAATCCACCCACACTAACCCATTCTTGATTTTGTCTTAACCAAAATCTGCTTACAATAATATCACGAAACCGAATGAGTAGTGCCACTAAAAAAAACAAGATCCAGGGAAGAAAACTCCAGAGCATATTTTCCAGAAGAAATGTAAAATAACTCATTTCATGAAAAACATTTTCACCTGTATACCTTCCAAAACTCTGAGTCCAATAATAGAATCTTAAACCAGATTTAATAGAAACACCATAAATGATTTTTCCAGGATGTAAATCGTATTGCTGATATAATCCAATACTCATTGGAATTAATAAAATGGCGATAATTAATAGACCTATCAAGTATTCCCATCTAAAAAATTGTTTCCATTCCCTTCTTAAAATAAAATGTGGTACAAAAGCGAGAATAGGAACAATTAATGCAATAGGACCTTTTGTCATCATTCCTCCAGCAATTGCAACAAATGCCACCACAAAATATTTCCATTTCCCTGTTTCGAACCAGGCCGCTAACTGCCAGATGCTTAAAATAACCCAGCCCATTAGCATCGTATCGCAACGAACATCATGTGTAATTAAAAAGATAGCCTGAGAAGTGGCTAGCACCATGGCACTGAGTTGTGCAATTGTTTTTTGATAGTATAAAAGAGTAAATCGATACGTAGAATACACAGAAAGGATTGCAAAGAACAATGATGGTAATCGGTAGGCCCAATCGTGTATTCCAAAAATCTTTAAACTGAAAGCTGAAAGCCAAAAAAGCATCGGCGGCTTATCTAAATAATCTTTCCCATTTTCAAATATTTGCAAAAAACTATTTCTTTCCAACATTTCACGACTAATCAATGCATACTGTGCAGCATCAATGTCCATTAAAGGAATACATATCATTCCAGTTATACAAACTATTAAACTGAAAAAAAGTACTCCATAAAAAAAACGATTCGGAATCATACTGATGTATTTATAATTCAGATAAAATTGGTCCGACTTTTCGTAAACAGATTTGTGCAGTGGCATAGCCGATTGTTGAACCAACAATCGAGCCAAAAATAATATCCAAAGGGTAATGTACTCCTACATATACCTGTGCATAGCTGATGGTAGCAGCCCAAATAAAAAACAAAAAACTCCATTTTTTCAATACCTCCCTTAACGTTATAAATACATAAACTGCAAACCCAAAGTGGTTGGTAGCATGAGAAGAAATAAAACTAAATCCACCTGAACAATGCCCTAATAATAGACGTACCTGACTCATTAATATTGGATCATTGCAGGGTCTTGGCCTTTCGAAAAATGGTTTAATTAAACTGCTACTAATTTGATCAGTTAGTACCAAGGTTAGTATTGCTCCAAGTATCCAAAAAAATGATTTGTTCTTGAAATTTAAAACTGCAAATACTATTAAAAAAACATAAAGAGGCACCCAGGTATTTGCGTTTCTCCAAAGGGGTAATACATTATCAAAAAATGGATTTGTAAAAACCGTATTGAGTTGCAAAAACAAAGCAGTATCCCAGGCATTCAGCCATTGCCATACTTGCTGCAGAAAACTATTCATAAATACCATATCGTGCATCATTTATCAGTTTATTCACATAAAGCAACTAAAACTTCTTTTGAGCAATAATAATAAGTCTCGGAGAATTGTGTAAATCGTAATTTCCTAATAAATAGTCGCCAAACACTTCTTTAATTTGAAGATGTTGATACGATAACATTTCTGTAAAATCACCTAATGAAAATTTAGCTACTCTTTCTGTGTAAAGGTGTTTAGGGTTTTTATTCTTACTATCTGTAATTTGAATCTGTTTAAAAAAATGCTCTTCATCATTCCATTTACTAATATGAAATTGAATGTCTTCCACTGTCTTGATAAGTTTTGACTCCTGTGTTTTCTCAGCGAAATGAACATTCAAGTAGTCAATAACAAGAAACCCGCCGGGCTTTAAGCTTTGTGCCATCGTTCTAATGGCGTTATCATGTTCTCTTCTGGTTCTGAAATAACCGAAACTGGTGAACATATTAAAAGCAAAATCGTAATAATTAATCCAGAATGGCAAACGCATATCATGGGTATAAAAATGGAGGTTATCCGATTCTTGAACCATTGCTTCTTCAATCGACTCTTCCGAAAGGTCAATTCCGGTTACATCAAATCCATAATCTGCCAATGCCTTGCTATGTCTACCCTTGCCACAAGCCACATCCAACATGGTAGCACCGGGTGCTGGATGTAAGTGAGAGATAAGCTTTTGAATAAAGTCTAGCGCTTCCTGATCATCCCTATTTTGATATAATAAGTGATAGTAATGTGAATTGAACCAATCTTTAAACCACGACTGCTGCATAAACCCGCTTTAGGCACAAAAATAGGATTCCGAATCAAAGAATAATTTGAATTATGTTTGCAGTGAGCAAAACAATCGAATTAATGGCATTAATTAAGAGTATTTCGGGGATTCGGGGAACCATTGGCGGCAAGCCAGGCAACACTTTGAGCCCTTTGGATGTAGTGAGATTCACTGCCGCTTATGGCACATGGCTAAAAACGGAAAAAGTTGATAAATCAGTTGCCGGCAACCCAAAAGTGGTAATTGGCCGTGATGGTAGGATCAGTGGAGCAATGGTACAAAGACTAGTAATCAGCACTTTGAATGCACTAGCTATTGATGTAATTGACCTTGGACTTAGTACTACTCCAACCGTTGAAATGGCGGTTGTATTTGAAAAAGCTTCTGGTGGTATTATTTTAACCGCAAGCCATAATCCAAAAGAATGGAACGCTTTAAAATTGCTAAATAATGATGGAGAATTTATAAGCGGTGATGACGGAGCTAAAATTTTACAAATTGCAGAAGCAGAAGATTTCAATTTTGCTGGTGTAGATGAACTAGGAACTTATACAGAAGATCATCATGCATTGCAAAAGCATATTGATGCGGTTATTAATTATCCATTAGTTGACAGGGCCGCCATTAAAAATGCAAATTTCAAAATTGTATTAGATGCTATTAACAGCACTGGTGCTACTGCTGTTCCTGCATTATTGAAAGCACTTGGACTTACCGATATCATAGTTTTAAATGGAGAAGTAAATGGACAATTTGCCCATAATCCAGAACCTTTGCCAGAGCATTTAAATGAACTTTGTAATGAAGTGAATAAATCAAATGCTGATTTGGGAATCGCAGTTGATCCTGATGTAGACAGACTTTGTTTTGTATGTGAAGATGGATCATTGTTTGGTGAAGAGTATACTTTGGTAGCTGTTGCAGATTATATTCTTAAAAACAGAAAAGGAAATACGGTTAGCAACTTATCTTCTACCAGAGCGCTGCGTGATGTAACAGAAAAACATGGAGGGGTTTATTTTCCAAGTGCTGTAGGAGAAGTAAACGTAGTAAATAAAATGAAAGAAGTGAATGCTGTAATAGGTGGTGAAGGCAATGGAGGTATCATTGTACCTGATCTGCACTACGGCAGAGACGCTTTGATTGGTATTGCTCTATTTTTAACGCATCTTGCAAAAGAGAAAAAAACGATCAAACAATTACGCAATACTTACCCTGATTATTTTATTAGTAAAAATAAAATAGAACTTAATGAAGGGGTTAATTTAAAAGAGATTTTTGCAATCATTGAACACAAATACAAAAAACAACCAATCAATACGGTTGATGGATTGAAAATAGAATTTGATAATGACTGGGTTCATTTAAGACCCAGCAATACAGAGCCTATCATTCGTATTTATGCTGAAAGTAATTTTCAAAATACAGCTGCTAATATTGCAAAAAGATTAATGCAGGATATTAACGAAGCCCAATAAGTTTTTGGGCGAATGAAATTAAATAAGAGTTGACCTAAGAGGTCCTGCCATGCAGGATTTCTTTATTTAATACCAATTATGGAAAGAATTTATTTAGATAATGCGGCAACCACTGCTATGGACCCTCTGGTTCTTGAAGCTATGATGCCCTATCTTACAAATCGTTTTGGAAATCCATCTTCCATTTATAGCTATGGCAGAGAAAGTCGAATGGGAATCGAAAATGCCAGAAAATCTGTAGCAAAATTATTACATGCACATCCAGCTGAAATATTTTTTACAAGCGGGGGAACGGAAAGTAGCAATACAGCTATCACAGCAGCAGTTAGAGATCTTGGTTGTAAACATATTATCTCTTCGAAAATTGAACACCATGCAACTTTGCATACCATTGATTATCTACACCGCAACGGAGAAGCATCATTGAGTTATGTACAGGTTTTGGAGAATGGTCATATTGATTTGAATGATTTAGAATTACTATTACAGAAAAGTTCGGAAAAGTGCCTAGTTACACTCATGCATGCAAATAATGAAATAGGCAATATTACCAATCTTCATATCATTGGTACTCTCTGCAAAAAATATGATGCAATATTTCATAGTGATACGGTACAAACTGTTGGACACTTCCCATTTGATCTTCGTAATACGCCAGTGGATTTCATAACAGGCTCGAGTCATAAATTTCATGGTCCAAAGGGCGTTGGCATTTTATATATTAATGAAAATATAAAAATTAAGCCCTTCATTAATGGGGGCAGTCAAGAAAGAAATATGCGTGCCGGTACCGAAAATTTATACGGTATTATTGGATTTGCAAAAGCTTTAGAAATAGCTTCTGAAAACCACGAATCAGACAAGAAAGTTATTCAAGACCTTAAGAATTACATGAAGGAATCCATTGAAAAAAACATTGATGGAACCAGTTTCAATGGTGATCCTACTGGAAGTTCTTTATATGCAGTTTTAAGTGTTAATTTTCAAAAGACCGACAAAAGCGAAATGCTATTGTTCAATTTAGACATCAACAATATTTGCGCAAGTGGCGGAAGCGCTTGTACAAGTGGAGCAGATCAGGGTTCTCATGTGATTAGAGCATTGAATAATGATCCTACCAAAGTAACTGTACGTTTTTCATTTAGCAAATACAATACAACTTCTGAAATTGATCAGGTTATTGAAAAGCTTAAAGAAATAATCTAATTAAAAATATTATAAAAGTTATACAAATAAACATCCATGAAATTAATCAAAATAATTGCCGCTATCACTTGCATAGTTTTAATTTTTTCCTGTAGTTCTTCAAAACAAGATGTGATTGGTTTTTGGGTTAATAGTAAGAAGTCCGTACTAGGTGCAAAGCGTAGCATGTTCATCATGGTATTAGCGCAAGATTTGAATGCTAGAAATGTAGTGGAAACAGACTTAAAAGCTGCAGCAGAAAAAAGAGGTATTAAAGTATACACGAGTATCGAAACTCTTGGAGCTATGAACGTAGGTAAGAATTTCCCTGCGGATGCCATTTTAACTAAAGTGAAAGAATTACAATTAGAAACAATTTTCACAGTGGCATTAAAAGATGTAAAAACTGAAAGTCATTATGTACAATCTTCACAGAGCTTTTATAATCCAATGAGTAATTATGGCTATTATGGAAACTTTGGAAGTTATTACGGAAATTATTGGGCTCCAGGTATGGGCATGGGTATTGCCGCACCGGGTGTTGTAATGAGTACAGGAATGTCAACTTATACACCAGGTTATACTAAAGAGAAAAAGACTTTTTATATAGAAAGCAACTTATACGAAACTGCTACTCAAGAACTATTACTTTCAATGCAATCAAAAGCAGTTGATCCAGAAACCATTAATAAAGCGAGTAAGCAGTTTACCGAAAAATTGGTGAAAGAATTAAACGCAGAAATCAAGCTGCGCAAATAATAAGCGGATCATTTTCGAGATACGATAAATGTCTAATATAAAAATTGGCAACTGATTGAGGCTTCATACAAGGCTGTAATTTTAAGTATGCAATACATATTAGATTTAGTTGGCAATACGCCACTCGTTGCACTTAAAAACATTACTACTAATAAGAATGTAACGATCTATGCAAAGCTTGAAGGTAACAACCCAGGCGGCAGTGTAAAAGATCGAGCAGCCTATGGAATGATTAAAGGCGCCATTGATCGGGGTGAAATTAAAGAAGGAATTACATTAATTGAAGCCACAAGTGGTAACACTGGTATAGCCTTAGCAATGATTGCCAGCCTTTTTAAAGTTCCTATTGAATTGGTAATGCCAGAAGATGCCACAAGAGAAAGGGTCTTAACCATGCAAGCATTTGGTGCAAAAGTGATCCTGACTCCGAAAGAAGGCTCCATGGAATCAGCAATAGACTATGCCAACAGGCAAGTAGCAAAAGGGGGATATCTGATGCTGAATCAGTTCGGGAACCCCGACAATCCTGGAATACATTATAAAACCACAGGCCCAGAAATCTGGAAAGATACCCAGCATAAAGTTACTCACTTCGTTTCCTCAATGGGTACCACAGGCACAATCATGGGTGTTTCAAGATATTTAAAAGAACAAAATCCAGATATTCAAATTGTAGGATGCCAGCCAACCGACGGTTCTAAAATACCCGGTATTCGAAAATGGCCTGAAGCCTACCTGCCTACTATTTTCGATAAACATAGAGTGGATAGAGTGATCGAAATTGACGAAAAAGATGCAAGAATCATGAGTAAAAGATTGGCACGTGAAGAAGCCATATTTAGTGGTATGAGCAGTGGCGGTGCAGTACACGCTGCAATAGAATTATCAAAAGAATTAAGTTCAGGAGTGATTGTTTGTATCATTTGTGATAGAGGCGACCGTTATCTTTCTTCTGATTTATTTGATTAATTTTTGTTTCGATTCCCCAAGCCATATCAGACTGTTTAATATAAATCGGTTTTGCATTTCAGATGAAAAGCTGGATGACAAAGTTTGATTTGTTCCTCCATCATAATCCATATCGTTGTGCCCGATATTAAAATAAAGCATCCGATATTTTTTGTTGGTCCATGCTATAGGGTAATCGCCCGAATGCCATATTTCATAGGGTTTAGGACCTGTTCCGAGTGGAAAACTACTGCTATCGATTGAAAGCAACACTTCGATATTCTTATTGATTCTTAGATTATTTTTCCAACTATACCATTCATTGGCAGCTGCACTAAATACAGAAGGTATATTTTTTGTAAAAGGATGAGTTGTCAATTCTACTTTTAGTTGTGCATTCGTTGGTCGCCAGGTATTCCCTTTGTATTCTCCTGATCCTAAAAATTCTTCGTGATACCAATTCCAATCCTGATTAAATGCGGAAGGTGTTAACGCAAAAGCTGAAAAATGAAAGCCCATCCATGCCCCATCCTGTTCCATATATTTTTGAAATGCTACTCTTTGAAGCAATGAATCGGGTCTGGTATCTAAAAATAAAACAACTTGATACTGGGATAAGAAATTTTCATTTAGATTATTCCAGTTGTTTGTGCTGTCGTATTTAAATTTTAATTGCTCCCCTTGAGTAGAAAACCATTTATTTGCTTCGTGCACAAAACTAATATGTGCGGGGTCTTCTTTGGCAGTAAAAAATGCAATTACTTTAAATTTATAATCATTAGTTTGAGCATTTAGAACATACAAATTGACGAACAAAACAAAGAGAATACAAAAAAATATTTTGATATACTTCTTGGAATGTAGAACTGAGATCATAAAAGTATTTTTTCGATTTCATTCCAATTATTCACTCTATGATGTCTGCCAGGTTCCTTTAATATATTATGTGGTTGTGTAAATAAAATAGTCTTACCTAGAAAATGGTCTAAGTTTTTGAAGTGATCATCAATCATTATATCAGCAGCTACAATTTGCTTTGATCCACAAAAAACAATCTGTTGCCAACCTATAAAAGGAAAATGCTGTTTGATCCAATCTACTTTTTGAGTTAAGCTCCATGGAAATTCCAATGCAGCCGACACTAGGTATAACTCATATTCATGATTAATTTGTTCCAATACATTTCTACATCCTTCAATTAATGGTGCATCCCGAAAGAAGCCATCTGTTTGAATATATTTTCTACAATTCACAAAGGCCTCCCCTTCTGTCTTTCCATAAATTGATTCAAGAGAAATAGTTTCTCCAAACTCTTCGTGATGCATTTTTATAAACTGACTATACACATCAGCTAACACCCCGTCCATATCTATAGCAATCTTTTGCATGTGGTTTTTATTGATAGTCATTTTCATCTTCATCGGCATTTAGGTTCATCTGTCCTAAATTAAGCATGCTTCCCATTAAATCTTTAAATTCAATTCGACCTTCCAATGTTTTTTTACTAATCATAGAGAAAGAAGATAATCCATGAAGCACAAATTCCATTAATAGTGCCGATTCATTTTCACTGGCATGAGGATAATGTTTTTTCACAAAACCATATAAACCATCCACCTGATACAATGCTGTAATCTTATCTGCATCTTTCATATCTAGTAACAGATCTAAATGTTTTCCTCCATCAAACCATCGAATGATTGATTTGTATGGATTCTCAACTTCTTTTTCATCAGCAGATTTCTTACCTGTAGCTCTTTTCTTTTTTACCTGATCAGGATTGGGAAAATATTGAACAAACTGTGAACGAATAGATTTATCCAGAAGTTGAACAGCTACCTGATAGGGCCCTTCTTGTTCGCCTTCATACACCAATTCTATTTTACCTGTAATAGCTGGAATAATCCCTTGCAAATCGCTGATCCAAACCTGTGTGTTATCTTGATGATGAATAATGGCTCTTCGCTCAGCACTGCTCACTGCATTCTCATAGGCAGCAATTGTAAGCCTTGCACTAACCCCACTTTTCTTATCAACATACTCATTATTTCTAGCTTCAAATGCCACCTGTTCTACCAGCCTTTTAATGAGGTCACTTACACTAACTTTTTCTTTTTGAATAGGTAAAAGATTAGATTCCTGCTCGGTAATTGCTAATGAAGTTTCTAAGTCTTTCGGGTAGTGAGTTAGAATTTGACTTTCAATTCTATCCTTCAATGGAGTAACGATGCTTCCACGATTCGTATAATCTTCTGGGTTAGCCGTAAACACAAACAAAATATCAAGTGGCATTCTTAATTTAAATCCTCTGATTTGAATATCACCTTCCTGCAGAATATTAAATAGTGCTACCTGAATGCGTGCTTGTAAATCTGGTAATTCATTGATTACAAAAATGCCTCGGTTACTTCTTGGGATAATTCCATAATGGATCACTTCTTCATCCGAAAAACTAAGCTTTAAATTAGCTGCTTTAATAGGATCGATATCGCCAATCAAATCAGCCACACTTACATCGGGAGTAGCTAATTTTTCGCCATAACGTTCTTTTCGATGTACCCAATGAATTGGCGTTTCATCCCCTAATTCTGCAATTTTATCTTTTGCATATTTACTTAATGGCTGTAATGGGTCATCATTTACTTCGCTTCCTGTTATCGTAGGAATATATTCATCTAAAAGATCAACCATCTGACGAGCCATTCTTGTTTTTGCTTGCCCTCTTAAACCCAAAAACAAAATATTATGCCTACTCAACAAGGCGCGCTCTGTATCAGGAATTACAGTGTCTTCATATCCTAAAATACCTTCGAATGGATTTTCTTTCTGTTGCATCGAAATGATAAGATTTTCTCTTATCTCATCTTTTACAGACTTCGTTTTGTAGCCACTCTTAATTAATTGACCAAGGGTAAATATTTTATCTTTATTCATTGTAAAATTAAATAACCAAATTAATAAACTGTTTTGCGTTTCCCGCTTTCAAAATCTTTAAAAATAAAAGCTCCTAAATTATCTAGTGAAGCAAAATATGCTTTACCATGATTTGTCTCAGTAAATTCTTGAACAAAATTTTGAAGATAGGGATCTGAAGCTATCATAAAAGTTGTAATCGAAATTTTTAATTTCTTGCACTGTGCAGCAAGATTAATACAACGATTCACTACTTTTCGATCTAAGCCAAAGCTATTTTTGTAATACTTTTTTCCAATTTTCAAACAGGTAGGTTTTCCATCTGTAATCATAAAGATCTGCTTATTGGGATTTTTTCTTTTTCGAAGTAATTCCATGGCAAGTTCTAAACCAGCAACTGTATTGGTATGATATGGACCTACTTGCAAATATGGAAGATCTTTGATTTCAATACTCCACGCATCATTTCCAAAAACAACTATATCTAGAGTGTCTTTGGGATATCGGGTTGTAATAAGTTCACTCAAAGCCATAGCCACCTTCTTAGCAGGGGTAATTCTATCTTCTCCATACAAGATCATGGAATGAGATATATCAATCATTAATACTGTAGATGTCTGAGTCTTAAAGTCGTTTTCCCGAATATGCAAATCTTCTTCACGCATCTGAAAATTCTCAACGCCATGGTTGATCTGCGCATTTCGGATACTTTCTGTAAAATCTATTTGTTCCAGCATATCCCCAAACTGAAAAGGCCTGGTATCGGGATTGATTTCATCTCCCTGCCCTAGTTTGAATGTCTGATGATTTCCTTGTTTTGATTTTTTAAGTTTCCCAAATATTTCTTCCAAACTTTTTTTGCGAATAGTTTGTTCTGCTTTACTGGTGATTTTAAAATTTCCATCCTCCTCATTTTCTTTGATATAGTTATTCTCTTTTAATTCATCTATAAAATCACCCATCCCATAATTGTCATCCGTTAAATGGTATTGCTTATCCAATTCATTTAACCAAGACAATGCCTCTGCAGCATCCCCATTTGTATAGGTTAGCAATTGCGTAAATATATCGAGCAGCTGTTCAAATTTGGATTTAGCATCCTCATTTGGGTCAAAATGTATAAATCGGTGTCCTAACATAATTGGAATCTACAAAAGAATTTGAAGTTGTATGAACTAATAACAAGTATTCTACAAATAAGTTTTAAAAAAGATGCCCGGACTAAAATCCAGGCATCGTTATTATTTAATTGTTTTTTGAATTTTGACTTTTGACTTTTGTATGATTTTACTTTTTTCCCGAATCAGCCGCCATCATTTTCCCCGGTATTTGAATTCTAGTATTATACATCGTTTCAATTTGATCTAATCCCTTTAAATAGCTTTCAGCCATTCTCTTCTCATCCGCCATTTGATCAGCTTTATCGCCAGTTAATGAATTACAGAACTTCACTTGTTGTTGCAAATCTTTCTTTACTGATGCAGCAACTTTTTCCGCTAGCGCTTTGTCATCCGCCATTAAACATGCTTCTAAGAATAATAATGAATTCTTATTATGCATATTACCACGGCTTGCCATACCATACGGGAAGTTTTCCTGCAACATCATTGCGTCTACCTTATCTAATACTTTACGCGCATCTTCTTTTCTGTTTTTTGCAGAAAGGTCAATTGCTAATTCAGCATAAGCATTTCTAATGGTATTTAAATGGCGACGGTTTTCCTCATCAAAATAAACACCTTTCACATTTGCATTACCCGAAGAAAACACGTTCAATGTTTTAGACAACATCCAGTCTGTATTCACCCTACTATTTGCTACAGGTACCAAACGATGACTTAATCCATCTCTGCGTAAATATTGATCAAACCCAAGGTTCAAATCTGGAGTAGTAAAGTAAATAGGTCGAACCCACTTATTAGCTGCTATGATATTTAAAACAGCCAGGTCGTTCTTCATCAAAGATGACTTAGGCACATCAAAACGCAATTCCTTCATCACGCTATCATCTGCGTTTACAACTTTATTCTTCAATACAAAATTAATATCTACAGGAACAGCAAACTTGCGAACAGGAAAGCTATTCAAAGGTTCTGCTCCACGACTATTATCTAATTTATCAGCATCATCACTTCCTACATAATTTTTCATTACATCATATAGATCATAAT
>SESB01001607.1_pt1 | contig 14451 bp, 10 predicted proteins | sample 3171441 | NCBI WGS metagenome assembly SESB01 (sample SAMN06051867, study PRJNA518727) | freshwater metagenome | biome: subpolar coniferous forest; feature: holomictic lake; material: water; isolation source: holomictic Lake 227, 6 m depth | place: Canada: near Kenora, Ontario | collected...
TCTTTCCTAGCCATACGCCAACGGCGGGCGTGTATTCACTAGGTTTGAAAACTACCGTGTTACCAGCAGCGAGTGAATATGCGATAGAGCCCATCGGAGTAAACATTGGGTAATTCCATGGCCCAATTACTCCAACAACCCCATACGGCGAACGTTGGACTTTTGAAGCCATGTTGAACATCAGCAATCCAGAGGAGCGTTTTTGGTCGGCAAGTATCGTAGAAGCCTTTGATGCTGCCCACGATAGTTGCTCAATTGCAAGACTCGCTTCTAGTGTGGCATCACTTAATGGTTTTCCAGTTTCATCGGCAATGAGTTGGCCAATCTCATCCAATCGCGCAGTCAACAGCGCGGCCCACGATTTAAGGATCTTCTTACGTCCCGCATAGCCCAGGGCTACCCAGGAAGGAGCTGCCTTTTGCGCGGTGGAAACTCGAAGATGAACTTCCTCCGCTGTCGTGTTTGGAAATCTACCGATCTCGGCGCCAGTAACAGGGCTGATGCTTGCGAAGTCTGAGGTGGTCATTGGGAAAGACTAAACTGATTCCATGCCAGAGTTAATACGCCCCAGCACAATATTGCCGTCGCGTCGCACTCCTTTTACTCTTCTCACGCAAGACGGCCATCGGCTTGTAGGCGAAGTTGCTTCACCACTTGGTGAGCGAACAGGGTCAATTTTGGCTTTGCATCCGAACCCAACAGGGGGAGGAATGATGGACAGCCACATATACAAGAAAGCGGCTAATCGACTTCCCGAAATGGCTGGGATTGAAATAATTCGTTTCAACACTCGTGGAACAGAGAGTGAAGCTGGAAAGTCTGAAGGCGAATACGATCATGGAAATTCTGAGAAGTTTGATGTTGAAGCGGCGATTGCATATTCTTTTGATACTTTAAATGTTGAAAACCTTTGGGTTATGGGCTGGTCTTTCGGCACCGATTTGGCCATTAGGCACGCGCGTGATCCTCGTATCAAAGGTTTAATTCTTCTGAGCCCTCCGCTGAAATATTCCAAACCAGAGGATCTTGAATTCTGGAGAGAGGACTCGCGCCCGATTACAGCGCTTGTTCCAGAATTTGATGATTATTTACGACCTGCAGAAGCAGCAGTCGCATTTTCTTCAATCCCGCATATTCAATTGATAAATGTCGACGAAGGAAAACATCTTTGGGTTGGCGAACCTCAGGTTTATAGGGTGCTCACTGAAATTACAAAGATTATTGCTCCAGAAAAGTTGCCATTGCCGTTGGAGTACTAAGCAAGATTTTGTTTTGGAAAAACAACTTCTTCAAGAATTAACATAACTGCCGCCGCGACTGGAACTGCAAGCAAACCACCTACTGGACCTAACAAGCTTGTGCCCAACATTGCCGCCAAGATAGTTACCAAGCCAGGCATCGAAAGAGATTTCTTCATGATTCGTGGCATGACTACGTAATTCTCAATTTGAACATAAATGACGTATATAACGAAAACGATAATTGCCGTTAGCGGAGACTTTGTTAATGCAACTAAGGTAAAAATCGTACAACCCAGGAAATGTCCTATGAGCGGAACTAGCCCGCAGAGGAAAACAAGAACGGCTACGGGAGTCGTGTAAGGCACATGCAGAATGAGCCCAAGAAGCAGAGCAAATATGCCTGCAATTACTGCGACAGTGGCTTGGCTTGCGACAAACGCACCGACTCGGGCAATAATGGCATCACTTAATCCAGCAACTCGAGCGCGACGTGAAATTGGGACGAGACGATAAGCAACGCCGGTTACCTGAGGAAGCGAGGCTGTGAAATACAGAGTCAACACAAGCAAAGTAAGCAGGGCAAAAGCGCCTGACAAGACGGCCTTCCCGACACCCACAACTCCACCAAAGGCGCTTACAACAAATTGACCGTCATGAATGCTGGCATTGATCTTCTTTTGAAGCGCGTCTACAACCCCGAAATGTTGATTGAGATTATTAATTGTTGAATTATTTTTCAGACTAGATACGAGAGTTGGAGCATTTCTGATGAAAAGGTTTATTTGATCGATCATCGGTGGGATGACAATCCAAGAAAACAGTCCGACGACGGTTAGCACGATTGCCACGATTAAGCCCACGGCAGCACCGCGCTTCATTCCACGGCGTTGAAAAAATTCGACTGCTGGATTTAGGCCAGCTGCGAAGAACAACGAGATAAGGATGAGTACGAAGACTTGACTAGCTCCGGCGAGTGCCCGAAGAAAGGTAAGGGAGATAAGCGCGCCTGCGGTTGCTAAGAATCCAAAATAAAAGGGATGGCCATGGTCCAGGGGAGCACCGGCCATTCCTAAGTCAACCGGCTTCTTAGGCGCGGGCGTCTTCTTGGTTATTTTCAGATGAGGCTTGCGAATATCCATGCTGGGAGTTTACGCCGAGGAGGTGGAATTTCTCACGCAAAGACCGTCAAAATGTGCGAGGGCAGGGAGTGCTGGTGCGAGAGGATAGGCCAATGAGCGAGCTAAAGATCACCGGAGCAGGCGGTGACATTTTCGCGCTCTACAACATGACATGGCAGAAGCCGCTTGAAGATTGGACCGAGGACCCTCAGCTCACGGATATGCGAGGAATTTCCCGTCACATCGTGCGCTTGGTTCGAATGGGCCCTTCGGATGAAGAAATATTTGCCGTCAAGGAAACTGTCACCGAATTTGCGAATCGCGAATATACGATCTTGCGCGAACTTGCACATAGGGGAGCGCCAACCGTTGAACCTGCTGCTGTGGTCGAGGGTCGCCTAGATGTGCGTGGAAACGAATTACCACCAGCCCTCGTAACTCGCTATCTGCCCTACTCCCTCCCGTATCGAGTAATTTTGTCGCGTTCGATTACCGCCCACGAAGTCAATCAAATGGCTAGCGCGCTCGCTTTATTGCTCGTTCGGCTTCATCTCTTGGGCTTTTGGTGGGGAGATTGTTCGCTTTCAAACACTCTCTTTCGCCGCGATGCCACTGAATATGTCGCCTATCTTGTTGATGCTGAAACCGGGGAATTCCACGACCGACTCACAGACGGTCAACGCGAACATGATTTAGAGATTGTTCATTTCAACGTGGCTGCTGAACTCGAAGACATTATTTCCTCTGGAGTGGAACTTCCCGGAGTGGATCCAATTCGCTCCAGTGAGGCTGTAATTCGTCGATACCGCCGTCTTTGGGCAATGTTAAAAGAACCTCAAATTCTTGATCCAAGTGATCGCCATGCTGTGGAACGGGCGATGAGAAACTTACAAGACTTAGGTTTTGCAGTCGAAGAAGTTGAAATAGTTGTTGATGGAGAAAAAGGAATGTTGAAGTTTTCTCCCAAACTTGTTGCAGCCGGTTATCACACAAACCGTTTGAAAGAACTGCTCGGCATTGATGCAGAAGAATTCCAAGCAAAACGCCTTCTTGCATCATTTGATCGCTTCCGCGGACGACAAAAACCTCCGCGCTCTGAGCTGGAAAGCGCGCGAGTCTGGCTTACTGATGTGTATCAGCATGTGCTCCAGCAAATTCCAAACGAACTTCGTGGCAGAGTCGAGCCGGCACAAATGTTTCACGAAATATTGGAGCATCGCTGGTATCTGGGAGAAAAAAACGGGCTTGATTTAGGGTTGGAAAACGCGACAAAAGACTATGTAGCAACAATTCTGCCGACCCGCACTGACTCTGGTTCAACTGTGCTTGAGTCTGCGGAAGCAACTAACATACCCTCATGAGTCGCAATCAATTTGGAGAACTCCCCAAGAATCTCGCCCAAGCCGTTGATCTGAGTTCTCTAGGTAAACCTCCTGTGCCAGCTCCAGAAGTTGGAATTGAAATCACCCAGGAAAACCTTGTCGCCGAAATACTTCCCGCCTCAAATGCTCAAGTCGTTATCGTGCTGTGTTGGTCTCCGCGAAGCGCCCAGTCTCGAGAGATACTAAATGTACTCGGAGACTTTAATAACGCAGATTCAACAGGAGAAAATCCTTGGATCTTGGCCACAGTAAATGTTGATAGCGAAGCGGCCGTTGCCCAAGCGTTGCAAGTTCAATCAGTTCCAATTGCAATTGCAATAATTCAAGAGCAGCTTGTTCCGTTATTTGAATCAGTTCCGCCGAGAGAGCAAGTTCGAATGGTGATAGACAAGGTAATTTCACTCGCTGCCGAACGCGGTGTTGGAAATGCACCTACTTCCGAAGCTGCTGAATTTGCTGAACCAGCAATGGAGCCTGAAGAGGCACAGGCGCTGGAAGCTCTAGAGAAGAGCGATCTAGCAGGCGCAATTGAAGCCTATAAGTCGTGGCTTGTACGTTCTCCAGGGAATTCGATGGCTGAGCTAGGGCTCGCTCAGGTTGAATTGATGGCCCGCATCGAGGGCGATATTCCTTCTGAAATATTCGCAATAGCCTCTGCTCAAACCACAAACCTAGAGATTCAATTAAAGGCTGCAGATATCGAAGTTGCACAGGGAAATTTTGAAGCCGCATTCAGCCGATTGATTTCATTTGTCCGCGCAACATCGGGTGATGAAAAGAAAGCCGCGCGCGATCATTTGCTTGGTCTGTTCAAGTTAATTGACCCATCGGATCCGCAACTTATAAAAGCGCGACAAGCTCTCGCGAGTGCACTATTTTGAGCAATTTAGTCTCACGTTCCGAGCGTCTTCGGCTTCAATTCTTATTCGGTCTTTTTGGCCTTGGACTGATGGCTTTATCTGCTCGCACTCCTGATTTAAAACACAATTTGAATGTCAGCAACGGAACTTATGGAGTAATAGTAAGTTTCGGCGCTGTTGGCTCAGTTATAAGTCTGCTTTACATGGGCCGACTTGTTCATAAAGTTGGAATTCTGCCAACGCTTTATACGAGTGCCACAGCTCTGTATATTCTTATTGCGAGTTTGCCACACATCCATACTCCGACTATATACGCGTGTGTAAATATTATTATTGCGATTACCTTTTCATCTCACAATATTGCTCTCCACACTCAAACTCTTCAGCGTCAGGACGAAAGCGGTGAATTGCTTCTTCCAAGGATGCATGGATCATGGAGTATGGGTGTTCTCGCTACGGTAACAACAGCGCTATTGGTTACATCCCGAGTTTCATTTGCTTGGCACATTGATGTCTTAATGGCAATAACGTGGGTTTCAACCATGTTTCTCATTCGAGCAGGGCGCGCAAACTTTGCGAGAAAGTCCAACGAGTCAGTGACGATGGAACGCATTTCTCTTGCCCGACTTCGTCGTATTTTTACATTTGATAAGTCGATTATTGTGGCGTTTGCACTTGGAACATTTATTGAATTCGCTAGCGGCGATTGGTCGACACTCGTGGCAAATCAGGAAATTGGCGCAGGAAAGAGTGCGAGCGTCTTGGCCTACCTATCTTTGATTGCAGGGATGATTTTAGGGCGCATGTATATCGTTCGATTGATTCGTTACCGCTCTGAGAGATTTTGGATTCGCTTGGCTGCCCTTGCCGGCGGCGGGGGATTTATTCTCTTCAGTCAGCTTGCCTGGTTTCTTTCCGGGAGAGGCTCAAGATTAGCGCTGACCTGCGAAGTGATCGCATTCGCATTCGCAGGTCTAGGTACTTCCTTTATGGCTCCGATATTTACCACTGTTGCTAATCGCAGAAGCCCACTAAAGGCAAGTGAGGTAGTTTCTCAGCTCAATCTTGCTAATACTGTAATGATTTTCGGAGCAAAACTGATTATTTCATGGATTGCTCAAGCCACCTCAATAACAATTGCTCTTCTCGTTCCAGGATTAGCCCTTATGTTGGTGGCTAAATTTGCTTACTTGGGAAATCCAAATCGAGTCGGGCAGAAATAGTTTTAAGCGAGCTTTAACCAGATTGTCGCCAGGGGCGGAACCCGAAGTATCGTCGGAACGCCTTCGCTTGAATTGATTTCTTTGTTACTTACTCCGCTTCCACCAAATTCAATCTCGTCTGTGTTGAGAATTTCTATCCATTTGCCAGCTCGAGGGAGTGGAACTGAATAGTTTTCGTGAGGAACGGGCGAGAAGTTTGTGATTGCGACAACGCAATCTCCATGTTCAGGCCAGCGCGCAAATGCCATCGTATTGCCCGCGCCATCATTGCCGACTAACCATGTAAAGCCTTGCGGGGAAGTATCTCGCTCCCACATTGCTGAGTTTGCGCGGTAGACATCATTCATCTTCTTTACCGATGCCTGAACGCCTCGATGTTCGCTGTATTCAGTTAAGTGCCAATCGAGAGAGCGAGATTCGCTCCACTCATGGTTTTGTGCAAATTCACATCCCATAAACAAAAGCTTCTTGCCTGGGTGAGCCCACATAAAGCCATAAAGCGCCCTCAAGGTCGCGAGTTTTTGCCAGCGATCGCCAGGGATGCGATCCAAAAGTGATCCTTTTCCATGAACTACCTCATCGTGCGAAAGCGGGAGCATGAAGTTTTCAGACCACGCATACAAAATTGAAAATGTGATTTCGTCGTGGTGATACATGCGATGAATTGGTTCATGATGGATATATTCGAGAGTGTCATGCATCCAGCCCATATTCCACTTGAAACCAAAGCCAAGTCCGTTTTCACTTGTTGGTTTTGTTACCCCACTCCAGGCGGTTGACTCTTCTGCAATCATCATGATTCCTGGAGCCTCGCGATAAGCAGTAGCAGTTGCCTCTTGCAGGAAAGCCACAGCCTCCAAGTTTTCGCGACCACCAAATTTATTTGGCAACCATTCGCCCTCTTTGCGGGAGTAATCTAGATAAAGCATAGAAGCTACTGCGTCGACGCGGATTCCATCGATGTGATACTCGAGCAACCAATACAGAGCACTTGCTACGAGAAAATTACGAACCTCATTGCGTCCGTAATTGAAAATTAATGTACCCCAATCCGGATGTTCTCCGAGTCGTGGATCTTCATGTTCATATAAGGCAGTCCCATCAAATTTTGCAAGAGCCCATTCATCTTTAGGAAAGTGCGCTGGAACCCAATCCAAGATGATGCCAATGCCGGCTTTATGAAGAGTATCAACGAGAAACTTAAAATCGTCAGGTGAGCCAAATCGCGAAGTTGGTGCGAATAGCGAAGTGACTTGGTAGCCCCATGAACCGCCAAATGGATGTTCCATGACAGGAAGAAGTTCGACGTGGGTGAATCCTTGCTCAAGGATGTAAGAAGTGAGCTCGACCGCAAGTTGTTGATAAGAAAGACCAGGGCGCCATGAACCCAAGTGGATTTCGTAGATGCTGATGGGTGCACGCCAAGATTGGTATTCGCTGCGAGTCTTCATCCAGCCGTCGTCTTGCCAAGAATAATTTGACTCGTGAACGATTGAGGCTGTTAGTGGCGGAATCTCTGTCGCTTGAGCGAGCGGATCGGCATGATCAACCCAACGCCAATCTGGTCCTTGAATCGCAAATTTATATTTTGTACCAGCCCCAACAGAAGGGGCAAATACTTCCCATATTCCATTTGATCCAAGGGGGATCATTGGATGCGCTGCTTTATCCCAGAAATTGTGATCACCAATGAGTGAAACTGCTCGTGCATTTGGCGCCCAAACTGAGAACGCTGTGCCAAGTAGCTCGCCTTCTTCATCACGAATTACATGCGCCCCGAGTACTTCCCAAAGGCGTTCGTGACGTCCTTCGCCAATGAGGTAAAGATCCACTTCACCAAAAGTTGAGTTTGGATTCAAATACCCGGCGGGAGGCGATTGAAAGCTTACTTCCGCGCCACTTTTCTTAGAGAAAAATTTTCTCATCACTTGAGTGTCACCTGTGCGATGTGCGCAACTTTTCCTTCTGGACGTCCCGGATTTAGTCGAACAAAGGTGTGTGGATGCCAAGTGTGGCGCTTTCCATCAAGCAAATCAGTAACTTCAAAAGTGTCCGCCTCAAATCCGAGGAACCACATATCCCAATGAACCATGGTTTCTTGAGGCTTTGCTGGATCCAGATTCACAACAACTAGAATTAAATCGCTGCCCTCACGCTTTGAATATGCAATTATATTTTCATTATCGGTAGGGTGAAATTCAAGGTTTCGAAGGCGCTGAAGTGCAATATGCCCCTTACGAATTGAATTTAGTTGAGCGACAAATGGTTCTAAAGAGAGACCGGCTTTTCGGGCGCCTTGCCAATCACGCACTTTAATTTCGTACTTTTCTGAATCACGATATTCCTCGCCGCCATCTTTAAAAGGAATGTGCTCATAAAGTTCGTATCCGGCATACATTCCCCAGGAAGGTGACATTGTTGCCGCAAGAACCGCTCTAAGTGCAAATATTGCAGGATTGCCCGATTGGAGATGGAAGGGAAGAATATCTGGAGTGTTTACCCAGAAATTTGGGCGGAAAAAAGCACTTGTTCCTTTTGAAACTTCACGGCCATACTCGGTTAGCTCTTGCTTTGTAACCCTCCACGTGAAGTAGGTATAGGACTGCTGAAATCCAGCCTTACCGAGGGCATGCATCATCGTTGGTTTTGTGAATGCTTCTGCAAGAAAAACAACATCTGGAAATTCAGAATTGATTGCCGCTATTAGGTCCTGCCAAAAATTGACCGGCTTTGTGTGCGGATTATCCACTCGAAATATTCGGACATCTTGCGCAATCCAGTACTTCACAATTCGAAGAACTTCAGCAAATAACGCTTTGTAATTGTTGTCAAAATTTATTGGGTAAATATCCTGATATTTCTTTGGAGGATTTTCGGCGTACGCAATAGTTCCATCGGGACGTTTTGTAAAGAAATCTTCGTTTGTTTCAACCCAAGGGTGGTCAGGGGAGCATTGCAACGCTAGATCCAGAGCGATATCAATATTCAACTTCTTGGCAGCAACTACAAAATCCTGAAAGTCTTTGAGTGTCCCCAGCTCTGGATTAATGGCATCGTGCCCACCATCCTTGCTTCCAATGCCCCATGGGACTCCTGGATCGCCAGGCTCGGCCTTTGTGGAGTTATTTTTTCCTTTGCGAAATTGAATACCAATTGGGTGGATCGGTGGAAGATAGAGAACATCGAATCCCATATCCGAAACTCGCTTTAAGGAAGCTTGAGCCGTCTTGAATGTGCCGCTGACGATAGAACCGTCTTTATTCTTTATCGCACCTTCACTTCGAGGAAAAAATTCATACCAGGCACCAATCAATGCGCGTGGAGCCTCGACAAGAATAGGGAATTTCTCTGATTGATCTTTTATTCCTTTTTCATCAAGGACTTCGATCGCAAAATGCCATAAGCCGAGTGAATTTGGTTTTACCCAAGCCTCATAGCTCTGAGAATCTGGCCAGACCTCGCGCATCGATTTGCGCTCCACCAATTTTCCAAGTGGATCAAAGAGAAGGGCATTGGCTGAAAATGAATCGTGACCCTCACGAAAAATCGTTGCAGAAACAGATAAGGATTCGCCAGTAATGCACTTGGCCGGAACAAACTCACCACCAAAGTAGGTTGCAGGTGCAACATCTACTACTGGAAAGCGAGTGATCATCCAGATCCTTCCGTGTTGCCAGGGTCAGCAGCTTTTACATCGTTAATTTGGTAACGATCGATAGCTTCTTGAACTACCTTTGACTTCAACTCGCCTTCGTCAGCAAGTTGTGACAATGCGGCAATCGTAATAGAAGCGGCATCCACTTTGAAGTGGCGACGTAAAGCACCGCGAGTGTCAGAAAGGCCGAAACCGTCAGTTCCAAGTGAGATAAATGGATTCTTTACCCAAGGCGAAATTTGATCCTGAACGGCCTTCATGAAGTCGCTTACTGCGACTACAGGTCCCTCATGTCCGGCTAATTTCTTGGTAATGAATGCAGTTTTCTTGTTGTGAGGATTGACCAAATTATGGCTATCTACTTCTAAGCCATCACGACGGATTTCATTCCAAGAAGTGACTGACCAAACATTTGCCGAAACCCCCCAATGCTCGTCGAGCAATTTCTGAGCTTCAAGAGCCCAGTTGACGCCTACTCCGGATGCAAGAAGTTGAACCTTGCGCTTGTGCTTGGATGTAGAAGGGGAGTACAAATACATTCCCTTGAGAAGTCCATCTACATCTAATCCTGCAGGTTCAGCTGGTTGTGGATATGGCTCGTTATAAACGGTGAGGTAGTAGAAAACATTTTCGCTGTTTTCTCCGTACATTCGTCGAATTCCATCGCGAACGATGTGACCAAGTTCGAATCCGAATGCAGGGTCATATGCAACAACCGCAGGGTTTGTGGATGCAAGAAGAAGTGAATGTCCATCTTCGTGTTGCAGTCCTTCACCATTCAAAGTTGTGCGACCTGCTGTTGCACCCACCACGAAGCCGCGAGCCAACTGATCTGTTGCTGCCCAGAATGCGTCTCCGGTACGTTGGAATCCAAACATGGAATAGAAAATATAAATTGGAATCATCGGTTCATCGTGAGTTGAGTACGAAGAACCAACGGCGGTAAATGATGCAGTTGAGCCAGCTTCGTTAATTCCCTCGTGGAGGATTACACCAGAAGTTGATTCTTTGTAGGAGAGCATCAATTCACGGTCGACAGCTGTGTAAGTCTGACCATGAGGTGAATAGATCTTCAGACTTGGGAAGAGCGAATCCATTCCGAATGTTCGAGCCTCGTCAGGAATAATTGGAACAAAACGCTTTCCAATTTCCGGATCCTTGATGAGATCTTTGAGAAGTCGGACAAAAGCCATTGTTGTTGCGATGCCTTGATTTCCAGAACCGCGCTGCACAGACTCGTAAGTGGATGCAGGTGGCTGAGGTAGAGGCTTTGAAATCTTTCTGCGGGACGGAACAGATCCGCCAAGTGATTGGCGACGCTCCATTAAATACTTGTACTCAGGTGAATCTTCTGCAGGACGATAGTAAGGAGGAAGATACTTATCGATTGCTTCATCTGGAATTGGAAGGCGAAGGCGGTTCTTGAATTCAATCAAGTCCTCTTGTGTCATCTTCTTCATCTGGTGAGTTGAGTTTCGACCTTCGAATGTTGATCCGAGCGTCCAGCCCTTAATAGTTTTAGCAAGAATTACAGTCGGACGACCCTTATGTTCAGTTGCAGCCTTGTAAGCGGCATACATCTTGCGATAATCGTGGCCTCCGCGACGAAGTGCCCAAATCTTCTCATCGCTCCAGTCTTTGACTAGTGCTGCAGTACGAGGATCGCGACCAAAGAAGTGCTCGCGGACGTAGGCGCCATCTTCTGTCTTAAATGTTTGGAAGTCTCCATCAGGAGTCTTGTTCATGAGATCAACGAGTGCACCTTCGCGATCATTTGCCAGAAGTTCATCCCACTCGCGACCCCATACAACTTTGATGACATTCCAGCCGGCACCACCGAAGATTGATTCCAGTTCTTGCATAATTTTGCCATTGCCGCGTACAGGTCCATCAAGGCGCTGTAGGTTGCAGTTAATAACGAATGTTAAATTATCAAGGCCTTCACGAGCTGCAAGAGATAGCGCTCCAAGACTCTCTGGCTCATCTGTTTCGCCATCACCAAGGAATGCCCAAACTCGTTGCTCGCTTGTATCTTTAATTCCTCGACCTTGTAGGTATCGATTAAATCGTGCTTGATAAATTGCATTTATTGGTCCAAGACCCATTGAAACAGTTGGGAACTGCCAAAAGTCTGGCATCAAACGAGGATGAGGATATGACGAGAGTCCTCCAGCATCATTTGAAAGCTCTTGTCGGAATCCGTCCATCTGATCTTCGGAGAATCGACCTTCCACAAATGCACGTGCATACATCCCTGGGCTTGCGTGACCTTGGAAATAAATCTGGTCTCCGCCGCCTGGGTGATCTTTTCCACGGAAGAAGTGATTAAACCCAACTTCATAAAGTGTTGCAGATGATGCGAATGAAGAGATATGTCCACCAACTCCAACTCCAGGTCGTTGTGCACGGTGCACCATCACTGCCGCATTCCAGCGAATGATTCTGCGAATTCTTCTTTCCATATCTTCATCGCCCGGGAATGAAGGTTCGCTTTCAGGGGCAATCGTGTTTATGTAATTTGTTGAGCGCACGCTTGAGATGCCAACATTTTTTTCCCGAGCCTGTTGCAACATAGACAACATCAAATATCTAGCGCGAACTGGTCCAGCATTCTTTAGGACTGCGTCCAAAGAATCTCTCCACTCGGCGGTCTCCGCAGGATCTGTATCCACTAGCTGGCCGAGGAGGTGGTCTGGTGCCTGACTATTTTCGCTCTGGTTGGTCATGCCCCTATCTTTCCCCCTCAGGGGGTCTCTAGTCACATCGAGCGCCACCACCTGCTCACCTTTTGGGATGGAATTTTCGGATTTATTGCTAGCGCGGTACTTGCGGAAGGGCCAAAGGTTGGGTGGACTACTCCTGTGAAACTAGTTTCAAGGGCTTTGGCTTGAACCCACAAGTAACTTCAGCTGTCGAGCGGATGGGAATCAAGAGCGGGGAGTTAATCCTGCAACTGGGCTTTGACCCGCAGGATTGTGACGTGCAACTTCAAGAGGCGATCGCCCTCAAATGCGGAAGTCCACTTCTTGACGATGACTCACAAGAAGTTGTTGATGGAGTGATTCTTTGGTGGCGCGAAGAAGACGGTGACCTTGTTGATGAATTGGTAGACGCTTTAACTTTCCTCACCGAAGAGGGTCACATCTGGCTCATGAATCCAAAGATGGGGCAACCTGGCCACACTCCACCCAGTGAAATCCAAGATGCCGTTCCAACAGCTGGCCTGACTCAGACCACAACTTTTGTTGCAACGCCGCATTGGACTGCCACTAGATTAGTGCCACGCAAATCAAAGAGATAAGAACGGATACCCACTTATTATGGCAATCGAAATTGGCGAGCTAGCACCGGATTTCACTCTCAAAAATCAACATGGAGAGGAAGTAACTCTTTCGTCTTTTAAAGGTAAGAAGAAGGTTGTACTTCTTTTCTACCCGTTCTCATTCACGGGCATTTGCACCGGAGAACTCTGCGGCCTGCGCGATGACCTCGGCGCATTCCAGAACGATGACGTTGAACTACTTGCACTTTCATGCGATTCACAATTCACGCAACGAGTCTTCGCCGATCAAGAGAACTACAAATTTCCTTTGCTCTCTGACTTTTTCCCCCATGGTGCAGTGGCTCAGGCTTACGGTATTTTTGATGAGACAAGAGGTTGTGCAGTTCGCGGAACTTTCATCATCGATAAAGAAGGCGTCGTTCGCTGGACTATCGTGAATGGTCTAGGCGATGCTCGCAATATTGCTGAATACAAAGCTGCGCTCGCAACTATCTAAATCTATTTTCTAAAGGTTTTAACGACTGCAGGGGATGAGCTTGCGATTAATAATGACATCGCAGCCAATACAGAGTTGGCACCAAAAGGTGCTGCAAGAGCACCGGCCACTAATGGCAGTGTAAATTGCCCAAATCTGTTCCCTGCAAGTCGCACCGATATAGCTAGCGATCGTTCATCTTGCTTTGAAATTCTCGAAACCCAGGCCATGGTCATTGGTTGACCTACGCCCAGTGCAACACCCGCAACACCAATAACTATTGCCAAAAGCAAAACGGTGTTGGCTGCAATCGCAAGTAAGAGCGAAACTGAGGATAAGGCCATACTTCCCAGAAGTAGATTTCTAAATCCTATCTTTCGGGTCACTTCGCCCAAGTAAACGCGTGAAACCATACTTGTAAGTGCGCGAATTGCCAGAATCATTGCGATTGAACTGGCGGAGAATCCACGTTCTTTTCCAAGAACAGGTAGAAAAACAACGAGTACATCAACCACGGAAGATATTGCCAAGCTTGCAAGCATCGCTGATCTCATAGAAGGGTTTCCTAGCATTCTCATAACGCCAGAGGTGCGCTGAGGAACAAATTCTTGATGATGTGATTTCTTTGCCCAGCCAAGAATTGGAACCAATCCGATGAATGAGAGAACTGCTGCTGCAAAGAATGCATGACCGATGGACTTTGGAATCAAGCCTGATGAATGTGAGGTCGCCGAACCAATAAGTGGACCAATGAGTTGTCCAAGGGCAGCGCTAAATGTGTAGTAGCCAAAGAATTTTTCATAATGAAAATCTTCGCTTCGGTTTGCAAACATCGCTTGCGCGCCAACCATGCAAAGAAATTGTGCACTTCCCATAAGTGCAACCCAGAAGACCATAACGAGAACTGAAGTCGATTCCGATAATCCAAGGGCTGCCGTCATGATGAGCAACGTTCCCAAGAGAATTAGTCTCGACTCACCATATTTGTTGATCACTCCGCCAATCGGAATTGCGAGGAGTAAGGGGACAAGTGCGTAGAGACCGCCGAATGTTCCAATGATGAATGATGAAGCGTGAAGCTCAATTAACTTATAGGAAATCATTGGACGAGCGAGATAGGTACTCGCTTGAATGAAAACAGAATTGAAGAGAGCCAGGTAGATCCACGTTTTTGAGCGGGATTGGCTGGCCACCGCCACACCATTCTCCAATTC
>SESB01001608.1_pt1 | contig 14446 bp, 24 predicted proteins | sample 3171441 | NCBI WGS metagenome assembly SESB01 (sample SAMN06051867, study PRJNA518727) | freshwater metagenome | biome: subpolar coniferous forest; feature: holomictic lake; material: water; isolation source: holomictic Lake 227, 6 m depth | place: Canada: near Kenora, Ontario | collected...
CGAAGAACGCCTTGGTGATGTCGGTCACCAGGCGGGACTCCATGCGCTCGATGAACCTTCCCGTGGAACGGTTGATCGTCAGGTAGAGGGCGTCCTCCTGGACACCGTCTACGGTCTCAGAGATGCAGCAGACGCTCTCAACTGTTCCATCGAAGTCATGGTGGTGCCACCCGAAGACCTGCTGCTCCCTCATATAGGTCATGCCCAGCAGGACACCGTCATTCCTGACCATCCAGACGATCCCAAAGGGATGCTGCTGGTAGGCCCACCCGGTGATGACCTTGCCCTCTACGAGGTGGTCAGCGAAGACCGTCAGGTCGTTCCCCGTGAACTTGTTGCTCTGCCACTCGTAGCCCAGATCACGCACCACCTGGCCCTTGTCCTGGACATAGAGAACCGTATCCCCTGCACCAAGAGGCTCCAGGTCGCTAGATCCACGGAATCCCTGGACCTTGGTGGCGATATTGCCAGGGGTAGTCACCTCGCCCTGGCCTGCGGACAGAACCCACTCGGAACCTGAGGTGAGCATGACAAGCTGGCCCATGGCGATGATGCCCTTGATCGCGTTCAACTGGCCCGATGTGAGCGTGAACGTCAGGGCATCGTCATCCTGGATAGGCGTGGACTGGCTGTAGTCGTTGTAGGCATTGCTACGGGTCATCCAGACTGTCTGGGGCTGGGCTCCACCATTGGCAAAGACCCTGCGGCCCTGGTAGTAGGTGACCACCGAGGGCCAGCCCTGATCCCCACCCCAGGCACCGAACTTCCAGCGATCCGAGGCGATCTTGCCTGAGGTAGCCGGGGGCTCTAGGCTGACTGCGGCAGGCATGTAGGCGATGTAGTCGTTGTAGGCCAGATCTAGAACGAAGTGGGTATTGTCGGGGATGCTGACTACGTATGCCTGCGTAGTGGTCGGACCCGTGAGGGTTAGCTGGGCCATGCCAAGAGTGATGGTCTCAGGGGAGCGGGCACCCGTGGTGAATAGCACCCGCCCGTCTGGGTTATTGGTTGCACCCGTGATCGGGATTGAAGTCCCGAAGCCGGTGGAGCTACTGCTTGCCTCATCCGGTAACACGGATATCACCGTGGCCGTGGCCGTCTTGGTGGTCAGGATGGCCTTGATCCTGGCGATGCCGTAGCCCGCATGGAGGTAGAGCCAGTTGATCCCGCCGTCCGACCAGGTATCCGTGGTGTGGGTGGGCCGAAGAGTCCCGGTCTTCCCGGCGTTCATAGCTTTGTAATACTTGCCATCACTCCTACGGATGTCCCCGGCGACGATGTCCTTCTGGACCTCCCACGGCTGGCCGTAGGTTCTCTGCTCCATGTAGAAGAGCCGTCCAACGTGCTTGTCATAGAACAGATCCTTGCTGGCAGTGAGCGTCACCGTGCCCACCGAGGCGCCTGCATAGACACTCAGCGAGTTGTCTAGGTTCAGTTCAAGCCAGGGTCCGGTGGTGGGAGCCAGCGCAGCCAGGGTCCAGGAGACATCAGAGACCCGACTGAGATTCATGGGCTCATGGTTTGGGTGGCAGATCGTGATCACATCAGCCGACTGCGTGAACTTGAGCCCACTCAACTCAGATAGCGTGTAGGGGCTGTAGATGTCGGCCTTGAATACCCGGTCTCGATACACCCGGATGTTCAGGTCTGTGAACTCCAGGACGTATTGCTGGGTCGAATTGAATCTGAATGGGATGAGCCTGCCGGCACCCTTCGCCGTGGCGATATAGCGGGTGCCAGAACGGTTCTTGGCACCGCCATAAGGCTGGGTGATGAAGTTCCGGCAGGTCTTCAGGCTGTTCATCCACCGGGCCAGATCGACCCGGGAGTATAGGTTGGGGCTGATCTCCCCACCCGTGAACGAGGCCTGATTGATCGATGTCATCCGCGCACCGAAATGAAGCTGCACTCAGGGGTCTGCTCGAATCCCTCGTTGAGGCTCTTGGCCGCAGCCTGGGACACGGACTGGGAGTAGGCCTGACGCATCATCTGGGCGATGTCCGGCTTACCCCGAAGCGGAATAGCCAGTTCAGCACCCATAGCAAAGGACAGGGACGATACGAAGGCGGCATCGAATCGGCCCGGGTCGGTGATCTTCATCGTGTAGATAAGCTCTGCCTGGGGCAGATCGCAGTAGATCACCGGCTCGTCGTTCTCATCGACCATGGTCTCAAAGGCAACCTGGTCCTCAACCTTCGGGGTCCGGTTACCAGGCGTGACGATGCTCCTAACACGGAGGCAATCGGAAGGCATGGCATAGGCGTAGCTCCACTCGGCGGGAGGGGTCGCAGCCTTCAGGGCCAGGACCACCCGCTTCTTGGCGAACCGCCAGGGGAAGTCCCCCAGCACGAAGTCCCGGGTCTGTGCGTAAAGTACCCGGCAAAGCTGGGCAGCTAGGCTGCTCTCATTGATAGCGGCAACGGTCTCGGAGTGCCCCACTCGCAGCAAGGACAGATTGTAGATTTGGACTTCGCTGCTCATGGGGCGCTCCTAACAACCGGGATACATGGCTTTGGCGAGTTCGTTCTTGGACCGACCAACTGGAGCCAGGTTCAAGGCATTGAGGCTGAACTCCACGGTCTTGGTGGGTACCCCATCCTCACCAATCTCTTCAGTCACGCAGCAGACGATGGCAGTGGCTGAGAGTTGAAAAGAATCACCGACACAGGCGTTACCCGCAGGGGTTAAGGCCAGGTCAGCGCCAGTCAGTTCAAGCTCTGGTTTCTCGGGCTTGCAGTCCTCGGAGTCCATTGCTAGGCCGCAGTGTCAGGGTCGGTCAGTTCCGCGATAGCGGCCTTCCCGGCCTTGGACTTCTTGAGGACGGCGACAGACACAGGAGGAGGTTCCTGGCCCTCGGCCAGTTCGATCTCGAATTCCTCGCCAGGGTTGACGAGGTGATTGGTATAGACCTGCTGGATTGCGATGTAGATTGCCATGGGTCTCCCAGAAAAATGCCCGGGGAGCCGAAACCCCCCGGGGTTTGGTCAGGACTAGCCGACGATGAAGGAAGGCCCGACAGGGATCGGGGCCATCTGAGCATCCGTGGTGATGTAGGCCGTGGTGTAGCCCAGGGTGCTGGTGGTAGTGGCGGTTCGGTAGGCGAGGCGCAGATACCGGCGAAGTTCAGTCGGGAGCCGCATGACGATCTGACGGCCAAGGTAAGCCGAGTTGACCGAGGTCACCGTGAGGGCAGCAGTGGGGCTGCTGACGCTGTAGGTAGCGCTGCCACCGCCAGCGGCGCCAGTAAGCTGGCCCGTCACGAAGACACCAGAGGCCACACTGGAACCCGTGTAAAGCTGGGAGCCGATCTGGAGGGTGCCGTCATTCAGGGTGGTGACCGTGAGGACACCGCCGCTGGTGGAGCCCACGAGGACATTGGCGTTGGTCAGCGGGTAGAGCATCGGATACTCGATGTTCTTGCTGGCCGTGAAGGCAACATCATTGGCCGTCTGAAGGACAGGCTGCCAGGTGCCGTTAGCCGCAGAGCCGAAGCCCGTGGTGATGTTCAGCACCACGAAGGCGTTCTCGCCAGGCCCCTGGTTGCCGCCACCGATCACGCCAGCGCCGAAGACGGGCGCGAGGTCGATGATGTTGGTGCTGACGATGTCACCAGCGGCACCTGCGGACAGGAGGGCGGTATTGAAGACGAGGTTAGAGTCGAGATAAGACATGGTCTCCTCCTCCTTAAGGAACGAGAGCTTCGGTGGACAGAAGCTGATCCACCAAGCGGATGGGAATGCCCATGAAGGTGGTCTGGAACTGACCGAAGCCTTCGGTGAGAGAGAGGGCCGCAACGCTCTTGTTCATCGCCATGATCCGCAGCATCTCGAACATCGTGCGGTTCATGTAGAACACGGGGGTGCAGGCGTTGATGCTGGTGATGCGGGCCACGGCGCGGGCCATGTACTCGATCAGCTTGTAGGTGGCACCGGAGGTGTCAGCCAGGGTAGCGGTCTGGTCGATGTTGGCGATGCGGACCACATAGCGCCAGTCCTGGAGGGAGATGCCGCACTTCCACTGGAAGCGGTCAGCCATCGCACGGAAGCGGTAGTTGCTGCCGTCAAAGGCGTCGATCTCGCCCAGATCCTGGTGGACCAGGCCAGACACGGAACCCTTGGGGAAGATGCCCGTGACGGTGGTCTCGTTCCAGCCGATGAGCCAGATCGAGCTGTTGTTGTTGGCAGTGGCACCCGGTGCCTTGATGATGTTCTGGCCGTTCAGGGCAGCGGTGGTGTTGTAGCGGGCAGACAGGCCGGTGAACCTCTCAGGGTTGACCGTGACATCGCCGTAGAACAGCGTCTGCACGAAGCTCTGGTTCATGGCCTCAAGGAAGGCGGTGGCTTCGGAGAGCCGGAAGGCATCGGCATTCCCGTTGAGATCCGCGAGATCCTTGTCCACTTCGCTTCGGGCTTCCAAGATCCCGCAGACATCATCGACCTGGGCGCGGATCGACTTGCTGGGCTGGACGCCGCCGTAAAGCTGACGCCAGGTGGGGGCAGGAAGCCCGGTGCGGATGGAGGCACGGTGGCCGGTGGCGAGGTTGCCTTCTTTCCAGTGCATGTCCTGGAGGACATCATTGCGCTGCGTCATCAGTTCAGCGACAGCCGCGACAGAACCGTCAGGATTGACGGAACGTGCGAAGTCAAGGAGCGTGACGGACCCAGCCTTGGTGGGCAGAGTTGCCATAGTTTTTTCTCCGGAGGGGTCGTTTCAAAGCGACCAAAGGAGGGTTGCGGTGGGTGGGCTTAGGCCGTGGCCTTGGACCCATACATTTTCTCGGCCAGGGTCTTGTCCCTAGCGGGAGCCCCTGCGAGGCCTTGCACGATCTTGGGTTCTGCCATGGCTGCGCCAACCTTGGACCACGCCCTCATTTCTTCGGGGTGGGAACCGAGTCCTGTCTGCTCGTAGAAGAGCTTGAGTTTAGGAGACGCAAAGCGGGCGATGGCAGACTGGGCGTTTTCCTTGGTGCTTTCAAAATTCCTACCGCCCATCTCAGGATCAGACTTGACGGCCTGGACCCAGTTCGTGTGCTGCGCGACGAGTGCTTCCTGCTGCGCCTGAATCTGGATGTCGGCCAGTCTCTGCGCTGCCTCGTTGGTCAGGCCAAGCTCCTTGAACACTGGGGTGTACTTGTCCAGCATCTCGGAGTCGAGGGTCATCCCTTCGGGGACTTTCAGGTCATACGCTTCAGGCGCTCCCTCGGGCTTCACCTCCACATCAGTGGTCGGCTTGGTCTCCTCGGTGGTTCCATCGGCAGTGCCTTCGGCGGTAACTTCAGGCGCTTCCGCACCTGTGGCCGGTGTCTCCGTGAGGAGAGTGGTCCCGGCTTCCGAGGTCTGGGTGGTGCCCGACTCGGTTGCTTCTTCAGCCATTGCTGGCCTCCTTTTGGGGTCGTAGTTCCTTGACCATCTGATCCAGGAGATCTGGACAGACTTCTTCAAGCTCGTTGTAAATCTGAAGACCGATGCTCCTGCGTCCTTCTCGGAAGTAGGTTTCAGAGGAGCCGGTGTAGGAAGGGGTCATGTAGCCGGTGGACTTGAGAATCCTTCCGATGAACATCCGACCCGATGGCGTGGACATCGTGTCCAGGACAGATGACTTCTGGATGGCCTGGAGTGAGACCACCTTCTCTTTGCGCTTGCTCTGACGGGTCTCGGGTTCCATCTCGCTCATGCCACACCAGCCATCGGGCCTGCCTGCTGGAGAGCCCCGGACATCGCCTGGAGCATCGAAGGCGTGGAGGTCTGGGTGTCAGCCATGACCTTGGCGGTCTGGGCACCCTGCTGCGCCATCGCCATGGCCTGCTGCTGCTGCTCCTGCTGCGCTCTGGCCTGCCGGATCTTGGCGATCACACCAGCATCGTTGACCATGGAGGGAGGGACGCCAACCATGTCGGCGTAGGCGTCGATGACCTCATCCGTGTTCAGCTTGTCCAGGGCATCGGGCCTCTGAGCGGAGATGCTCCCGATGAATCCGACCAGGCGCTCGACACCCACCACGCCCTGGAGTTTCATCGCCTGGGCCATGATGCTGATGTATTCGATGACGATGGGCTGGTCCTGGAGTTCAGGAGGTGGAGGAGGAATCAGGCCCGCACGTTCCAGGATCGAGTAGGTTCTACGGACGATAGGATCAAGCATTTCATCATTTAATCGCTCAAGGACTGGTCCCATCGCCATGAGCTTCTCCTGCTGACGGGCCTGAATTTCCGTTGCAGTCACTCCACTCTTGTCGATCTCAGCGATCATCAGGAACAGATCCTCGAAGAGCCCACGCTTCACGCGATGCTCCACGTTCTGGATCTCGGCCCCGATGTATTGCAGGTTGGGGTTGATGACGTAGCTGGGTTCGACCCGAGCTCCATTGGCCTGGTCAGGGATGAAGGTCAACTCACCCGCCAACGTGCCCACATACTCATTCCGCAGACTGGCAGGGACGTTCCTGGGAGGTGACAGGAGCATGTCCAGGGCCTGGAGCTTGCGCTTCTCCATCTGCTGGATCTGAGCCACATCACCGAGGCAGTCCATTGCAGGGCTGTTGCCCCAGGTGTCCTCTCCCGTGACTCTCCACCGAGGAGCCATGACAGCGAACTCATGGGTGCCCTTGTATTCGAGAACCTTATCGGAGGATGTCCGCTCGTAGTATACAGACCGGAAGGGCAGATACTTCGATTCGAGCTTCCCAGCCATGGCGTCCGGGTTCTCTTCGATGACATGGATCACCTGGACATTCCCATCCAGGGCCTTGGTCTTGAACTGGTTCTGAACGAAGTCCGAGCAATTCTCCAGTCCGAACTTGGATACAAGCTGGGCAACGCTCATGGCGAACTCACGGAAGCATCCATTCACGTTTCCGCGAGGTCCAATGCTCAGTGTGTAGCTTCCAATGGGGAACATGTAGCAGCGGATGACATCTTCCGAGTCTTCCATAAGGGCGAAGGCTGCGGTCCCGTAGGCCCCCAGATCCTCATAGACCACGGGGAGGGTGGTGTAGAGGTTGGACTTCAGGAAGGTCTCACCGATCAGGGTGCGGACCTTGTCGAGCCATACCTTCACGGCCTGGACCCTGTTCAGTTCATTGTTGTGGGTCCGCAGGTTGAACCAGGGCCGGGAGGGAGAGGTGATCCCGCTCATCATCCCTGCGCTCAAAGTCCGAAGGGCCAGCGTCCCGGTGTTGTTGATGATCGCCGTGTTCCGGCGGTTCCCATTCTGGTTCTTTTCGGTCACGAAGAACCGAGATGACCTGGGCGACAGATACTTGCTTAGGTCTCGCCAGTGCTGGAGGAACGAACTCTGGTCCTGCTTGAGCGTGACATTGCGCCGGTTGAAGTATTGAGGCAGGGTCTCACCCGTGACAGGGTCTGCGCATGGGGCCTTCACATCGCCCTTCTTCACGCTGAGAACCTTCGGGTCGGTTGCCATCTACGCCCCCAGCAAGGTCTTGGGGGTGGTGAATCCGGCGCTGGGGATGCCGAGAGAACCACCTGTGTTGGTCACAGTCGAAGAGAAGCCACCAGCAGCGGCACGGCGCTTCCGATCAGCGTCGAGGGATGCCTGAACGGCAGGATCTTGGGCCGTAGCAGCCTGGGGAGGGGCTGTAGGCGAAGGCATGCTTGGGCTACTGAAACACATCAACGCCTCCCTACCAGTCGGTCGAGCTTTTCTTCCATCCGATCCAGACGCTTGGTTATGTCGTTCTGCATCGACTTCTGTTGACTCTCAATGCGGGAATCGGTGCTTTCCAGGCTGATGACCTTAGTCTCGGTAACGGTGACTCGGCGGTCCTGGGCCACTGCGATGCCCACCACGATCACGAACAACGTGGCGAAGGCGATGAGCGTGTCCAAGCCCACCCTCTTGTCGAAGGTTATGCCCCCATAAGACTCGTTGCTGTTCTGGATCACCTGAGTCTCCCGGTGACATAACCGGCACCGAGGCCGATGGCGAAGCCCTGCACGCGTCCCAGCCACTTGCTGCTGGCAGCAACGCTCTTCTGGGCATCCAGGGCGATCCTCAGCCCTGCGGCCTCCCGCTGCCGAGCCTCTGCGGTGGCCTTCCATGCGTCCCGACTCACGATCAACGTGCCGATCACGGCGGCCTGGTCGGAGATCACCACCTGCTGGGCCTGGATCAGCTCCGCGTCCTTGGCTATGACCGCATCACGCTCATCAGCCACAGGGCCTGGTTGAGGGGCAACGGCAACCGCATGATCTGGATCGCTGGGCACCGGGGGCACCTTGGCCTCCAGCTTTCTGAGTAGAGCAGCACGTTCCTTCGTGAGCCTATCCATGTCCTGCGCGGCACTCTCCACCCGGGCCTGGAGGTCCGCGACCAACTTGTCCGATGCCTGCGCCTGGGATTGGTTGGCATTCGCTGCTCCGTGTGCTTCATTCGCCTGCTGAACGCCCTGGTTCACCTTGCCCTTGCCACATGACTCCACACCCAGGGCAACACCACCCAGGACGCCCACAATCAGGAGGCCACCCAGCAGGGCCTGAAGGATGCGCGGGCTCATATCACCGGCTCCTGGGACGCATACCACGCCCATCCCAGGATTCCCAATACGGTTAAGCACAGGACGGCCACCAGCAGCTTAAGCATTGGTGACCCCATCTGTGCCCGTAGGACCAGCCTGACGGCTCAGAACCTTGGCACCTGTAACGGCAGTCAGCAGCGCACCGAATGCCCAGGACCAGTTGGCCGTGAGACCCTCTTGGTGCAGAGACCAAGACAACCAAACGACACCAGCTACCACCACCACCGCGAAGGCAGCATGCTTCAGTGACGCCGAGGCATCAGTGGCAGACAGGAGCCGCAGGAGGTAGCCCATCAGGCCCTCACTCCTAGAGAACCCGTATTCACCATCATCCCGGTGGTGCCGCCTCCCCCGGTAGTTTCAAACAGGATCGTAGCGTTAATATCAATCCATGGAGCTCCAGTCATTGCACCCTGAAGTGACGAAGTGAAGTCTGGTCTGGCTGTAAGCGAGTTCAAGTAGATGTATGCGGTATCGATAAGCCCTAAAGCTAAAGCACCTAACTCCAATACGATCCTATCACCCGCGACAGTGGTATAAGTTGACATCACCGTACCAGCGGTCATGAAATAGTAGGACTTTGGTCCACCACCAGTAAAGTTATCATAATTTCCGAACGCACAAAGTGTAGCCCGTAGAGTTGAGCCATTCCTTGAGAAAATTCGGAGTACAGATGTAGCTTGGTGGCTGTTAGCTGTACTTTCTTGGCAACCCACCAAACATTGGACGTTGGCTGATCCAGATGGGAACACAACGCCAGCCAGCATAGGCCCAGAGATTAGCTGGGGACCAAGCTTAACGTCGCTAGTAGTGCTTGGAGTGACAACCCATACACCTTCATCAGAATTACCTTTTACACTAGACAACCCATACCTACAGGCAGCGGATGTATTAGTCCAACTCGCGTGGTATGCCGGTGTAACCGTAGATGTAGCCCAGGAAAAATATAGCCGCGTCATACGTCACTCCTTAGGTGTTGTTGATCACGGCGACCTTGTAGGACAGGCCCACGGGGACGGCGAAGTATTCGGTGGCCCCAGCACCCATGCGGCGGGTGGTGGTGGTCGCGGCGGGAGAGGCCCCAATCTCAATCGAGCAGATGGCGTCAGTGTGGATGCGGACGTAGGAGGTCCGCACGTTGAAGGCGCTGGAAGACGTAGTCGTTCCACCAATCGCCACCACTTGGTTTGCGATAGGGGGCTCCTGCGCCATGAACATCGCAGTGCCGCTGCTCTCGCGGCCAGGGTTGGAATACTCGGTCACATACAGAACAGCCATAACATCTCCTGATTAAGCGACTACCTGGACCTTGGAACCTTCAGGTGCTGCTTCTCGGACCTTCTCTCGCCCAGGTCGGGGCACCACGATGCAGCCCTTGCTCTCGTTGCCGTAGTGGCTAGGGTCTTGGGCAGGGCCGTGGAAGTAGAAGCCGTCCCGCCCGTAGTTGTTGCCCTCGATCTGCTCCAGGTGGGCAACCATCGGCCCGAGGCCCGGGTGCTGCTCCTCCCAGGCCCCAACGCGATAGACCCCCTGGGGGAGGGGGCCGAAGCTCTTCTCGCTTTGGAACTCAGGATCGTTCTTGCCGATGCCGTGACCGGACCATCCGATGCTTACGAACTGACCCTCTGGCGTAGCGATGAGCCCGCTGGCCTGGTGGTAGACCAACTGGACATCGGTCATCGATCACCAGCCTGAGAAACGGGGAGGCCAGTGGCAAGTGGGCCGAAGCCCTGGGTGTTCGATAACTCAGACCACACCCTCATCGTCAAGGTCAGCGCCTCCCCCACCTTAGGGTCGGTAATTGATGTAGCCTGCGTGGGCTACAAACTCATCCAGCCTTACGCTGCCGGTGCAGTGTTTGGATTATCTTGGCGACAGACACCCGGTGCATATCCAGCCTCACCGCGATCATGGCCGTGCTGACGCCCGCACGGGACAGGTCATCTATCTTGCGGTGCAGATCCACCGTAGCCAGTCTTCGGGGGTCCACTGCCTCCATGGGGATGACGGCTAGCTTCGCCCTTCGGATCTCTTCCATGGCTTGCTGGACCTTGTCCAGGGCATCCGGCGAGTCTGCCCAGCACTGCATGAGGAGGTCTTCCAGGCATCCAGTCATGCGCTCTCCAGGGGGTTCCACGAGTCGAGAGTCCTCCGAGTCTGCTGCCGCATGCGCCCCAGGTCATCGACGCGAGGGCCAACTGGGTAGGCGAAGGTCAAGGCCAAGGCGTCAGCGATGTCTGGGCTTCTCAAGATCCGCTTCTTGATCTCGTCCTTGGACTCAAGGCAGACCTGGTTCCTGCTGTTGTAGTAGTAGGTCGGGCTGGCGAGATCCTGCTTGAGCGGGTGGTTGTCAGGGATGACGCCCCCCTGCTCCAGCCAGTCCTTGAGGTTCCAGAACATCTCGGTGCGCTTGTTGACGTATTCAGCCTGCCCAGCCTTGCCCCCGAAGTTGACCTCGACCACGGCGTGACCAAGCTGGCGCAGCCGGTCAATCACCCCTGACCCATTGCCAACATCGATGAACACGGCATCCGGGGTCCAGTCTGTTATCTCCTGGGCCACCCGGGCAGCGAAGGCCATGTTGTCCAGGCCCGAGAACACCAGGGGAGGGTAGGCTATGACCCCCTGCCTGCGGATGATCACGCTCTTGTCATCTCCAAACCGGGCCACATCGACGCCCAGAATACGAGCAGACCTGATCACATCAAGAGGGTTGATCGTCCTGCGGGAAGCCTCCTCGGCCAGGGCGATGCTGATCAACTGGTCCTCGGCAGCAGCAGTGAAGTCGCATAGATACTCACGCGAGAACTCATTGGAGGGCATATCCCGCTGGAGTCGGGCCACCTCGGACGGGTCCAGGGAGTCGGTGTCGAAGACCGTGTATAGGGCAGACCGCCAGTCTGGGAGGGTCTGAGCCCGGTAGAACAGGTCCGAGAACAGGTTCACCCCATGAGGCGTACCGATGAAGCAGGCCCATCCCATGCGGTCAGACAGGGCTGGCTGGACGATCTCGTTCCATACCTCTGGCTTGGTCTGGGCGACCTCATCGATGATGGCCCCGTCCAGGCGCAGCCCACGCAGGGCATCAGGATTGTCGGCACCATTGATCTGGACCCTGGCCCCGTTGTGCTTGAACCGAACCCAAAGCTCCGACTCATTGACTTCGGTCCCTGGAACCTGGCGGGCGTAGTGCTTGATCCGACCCCAGGCAATAGCCTTGGCCTGCTTGAGAAATGGGGCCATATACACGAACAGGGCATCCGGCAGGGTGGTCACCAGGGCGCAGTCTACGGCCTCCATGACACCCCATTCGGTCTTCCCTGCCCGTCGATGCAGGGCCAGGACCGTGAACCGCTGCCGGCTCCTGTGTTCCGTGGCCTGCCAGGACCGAGGCGTGTAGTCCAGAACGAGGTCACCCACGGGGAACGCCCGAGTAGACAGTCACTGAGCCATGCTCCTCGGTGGGCACAGTCTTGGTGGCGTTCAGCAGTTTGATCCCCTGGTCATTGGCCTTGTTGCTGATCTCCATGAAGGCGGCAGGGAGACGCAGATCATCCACAGTGGGGGCATCACCCAGGTCATCCACTGCCTTCGCACCCTTCTGGGCCAGGATCTTGGAGGTTCTGGAGTTGATCTCAGCGGTTTCGATCAGGCTCTTGGATAGGCCCTTGAGTTGATCTGCGAGGTTGCGCGTGGCTACTTGCGAGGGAATATCCAAAACTGCGAGGTCGCCTTCAGCCCTTGCTAGCCTACTGGCTACGTCTTTGATAGTTTCCTTGTGCGTGGAAACATTGGTGCGAATGGTCCATTCTGAGACCTTGAACTCCCTGGCAAGGGATCTACCAGACTCTCCCTGGGCTAGGCGAAGTCCGATCTCAGCCTTCTGCCTGTCTGTGAGCTTGGACGGCCTACCCACGGTTCGCTCCGCATCCATCACAGGTCTTCCTGCCTGTGACCTGTTCGACCCTCTTGCAGTAGGGGCAAGGCATGGGGAGGTAGGTCTTGGCTCCTCCATACAGCATCAGCCATGTCCCGTCTGGGAGTCCGGTCTTGATCACGGAGGTTCCGTTGATCACGATCATGCCGACATCCTTTCCTCAAGGCGGGCCAGCTTGGACTGAATCCAGTTGTCTACCAGGCCGGGGCCGAGCATCAGGCGCATCTGGTTCGCCATGATCAGGACATCGGCGGTCTCTTCGGCCATGTGGTCAGGGTCACCGTGCTGAATTGCGACGATCAACTCGGCGCATTCCTCGACGGTCTTTGCCTTCTGTGCGGAGTGGCCGTAGTGCCTGGTCGCCTTGAGTAGGGTGTCTTGGTTCACGCTGCCTCCAGTATTTCAACGCCCAACTCGGTTAGAGCCAGTGCTTCGACTTCGGTCATGTAGGTCTGGAACTCATCGACGGTCAGCTTTGCGGTGCTGGTGGGAATGCTCATGCCACCTGGGGTGTCGATCTGGGGCAGGAACTTCAGCCGGAAGTAGAAGTGCCATGCCTCGACGGTGAACTGCTGCCCGTGAATCCATCCGGTCTCGCTGATGGCCTTGAGGATGGCCCAGTAGCGTTTGTTCTGCTGGATGGACCGTTGGGTGCGTTCCGGGCCGATGTCGATCTGTAGGGGCTTCCCAGCCTCAGCAAGGGCCTTCCAGTTCTGCTTGAGGAAAGCCCACAGGGCCTGGGCGTTCTTGTCTTCGCGGAGGATGAATACTTTGTTCATGCCGCCTCCCGCTTGAGACGGGCCAGCGTCTTGGCTAGGAGTTCCTGCTCTGTGCCGTAGGTGGCCTCGAAGGTGCGCTTTCCGTTGTGGATGGCCTCACCAAATGGACCCTGCTGGTGGTGGTAGGGGCAGAGCGGAATCGTGTGGAAGTGGTCAGCACGAAGACCCATGCCGTGGGCGTTCAGGTGGTGGACCTGGGCTGGCGCACCGCAGATGATGCAGCCAAGGCCAGCCACGGCCTCTAGGTGGCTCTGTTCGCGTTTGGTGGTCACTTGGCACCCCGAGCCTTGTCCCGTGCGACCTTGGCCCTGTTCCGGTGAACCGTTAGGCATTGGGGGCACATGGTCAGACCCTTGGTTGCGGGCTGGCTGCATCGGACGCAGAGACCCAGGCGCTGGAGGGCCTGGTATCGCTCCCGCAGGTATTCCGGGGTGGCGGTCATCGGGAAGCCCTTCTCAGGCCACGCTGGGGGGCCGATGGCATAGGAGATTCAGGGGATGGCTCTGACCTCTGGCAGCAGGTCATGAAGCCCTCGTCACGCCGGTTGTATTCGGCCTCGCTCTTCATGCCGCAGGTAACCGCACCACAGTGCAGCCGCTGGTGAGCAGGCCGAGACACACTGGTCCCGAAGATAGAAACCAGTTCAGGTTCAGGAGCCATCAGGTGGGGGGGCATCTCCTCGCCTTCGGCCTGGTAGCCGTAGAAGGTATCTCCGCAGAAGTGGCAGCGCATGGGCAGCGTCCGTGACCAAGTCCTGCCGTCTAGTTCCTTGCGGAGCCGCATGTATGGGATGGCCCGGTGTTCCTTGATTGAGTTCCCGACGATGTTCATGACGCCTCCGATACGCCGAAGTGTTCAAGCAGGGCCGACTGCCAGTGCAACTTGCTGGCCGGGTCGCAGCTAAAGAAGTTCTCGATGCAGGGCACCACGGGACTGCCACCCCTGGCGGTCTCCTTCCATCGCTTCTGAAGCCAGGCAATCGTGGCGTCAGCTAGGTCTGCCGGTGTGATCCTCTGGCCCTCTGAAAGCTCGATGGGGGCATCGTTGCAGATCTCCTTGAACCAAGCGCCAGCCCTTGCCGGGTTCGTGAAGCGTGGCTGCTCAGACCTGGTCTGGGAGTTCCATCCCTTGCGAGGCCATGCGGTCTTGATTCTGTCCCATGCCCCCGCCTGGTCAGCGGTCATGGACAGTTCTG
>SESB01001609.1_pt1 | contig 14435 bp, 26 predicted proteins | sample 3171441 | NCBI WGS metagenome assembly SESB01 (sample SAMN06051867, study PRJNA518727) | freshwater metagenome | biome: subpolar coniferous forest; feature: holomictic lake; material: water; isolation source: holomictic Lake 227, 6 m depth | place: Canada: near Kenora, Ontario | collected...
AATTAAAAAGTTCATTAATACTATAGATAATGTAACAATTGTAAAACCCGAAATTAGCTTCCGTGAGGTAATAGAAAAATATGGCTATCCAGTAGTGTCTAAAGAAGTAGCCGATGCAGTGCAAGGTGCTAGAAAAGGGCAACAATTTAGGATAGACAAACTAAACGGAGATTTAAAAGATAAAGATGGAAATAAAAGTAAGTACAATCAAAAAAAGTGGGGACATCTTATAGACGCTCCATTTAAAATATCACACTATTGTTGCGATGTAATGAAAAAGAAACCAGCACACGACTTTGAGAAGCGTAGTGGTAAAAAACCATTTATAGGCACAACAACATCAGAAAGTAGAATGAGACAGTCTGCTTGGTTTAAAAGTGGATGCAATTCATTTGAAGCAATAAGACCATCATCAAAACCATTATCATTTTGGTCTGAACAAGATATATTAAGATATTTAAAAATAACTGGAATCCCATATTCAGAAGTATATGGAGATATAGTCCCTAAATATGCAATGCCCGAAGAATTTGACATGGATAAAGTATTAACAACTTATTTAGAGATGAATAAACTTAATCGTACTGGCTGTGTCTATTGTTTATTTGGGATACATTTAGAGAATCACCCCAATAGATTTGAACAAATGAAAGTAAACCACCCACAACTTTATGATTACTGTATGAAGGAATGGGATGATGGTGGTTTAGGAATGGAAAAAGTTTTAGATTTTTTAGAGATAGTATACTAAAAGTACTTGACTAATCAATGATTATATGATATAATAGAAGTATAAGATAGGAGGTTTGATGGATATAGAAAAAGCAATCTCAGTATTAAAAGAAAAAAAAAGAGTAACAGATGTAGATGTATGGTTAGAAGCATTCGATATGGTTGTAAGGTCTATAGAAGACAAACTCCACGAAGACTTAATCCTTGTAGTAAGATGTAAGGACTGTAAGCATTCTAAAAGAGTATTAGGTGGAAATAAATTATACTGCTTAAGAGAATTTGTATCAGATGACCACTATTGTGGATATGGGGTACAAGAGAATCAAAATAATTAAGGGATAAAGGAATAATGAAAGGTAGTGAATAAAATGAGAGATTTCAAAGACTTCGCAACATCATGTGTAACTGATTTAGAAACATGGTGGCTAGATTATGATATAGATAGCACATTATTTAGAATGTGGATGAAAGGTGAAGGAGAGAATATTGAATGTGAATATGTATATATTACACATGTAGTGGAACTTCCTAATAAGAATATAATGATTGGTGTACAAGACTATGATTACTTTGCTGTAAATAATAGATACCCATCTATAACTTACTATATGCATGATGAGGTTAGACTATCTGTTAGCGAAGGCTATGATGATATACATGGATACGATCACGAATAATGTTTGTTTATTTAAACCATCTACACGATGGATTCTTTACTAGTGAGCGTGAATTAACATATGATGAAATGTATTGTTCATGTTGTAACGATGCTGATACTTATATAGGACAAGCAAATACCAAAGTGGAACTAGCTAGACTATTAATAAAAGAAGGCGTTGAGAACGATGACATCAGACAACTCATTGAAGAGATATTTGGAAATAAAACGGCCGTATATGAGTAAGTGTGTCATACAATACTAAACATTTAAAATAGGGCCCGATATACCCCCTTTCTTATCGAGGATTTGGGGTAAGGGATTTAAGGAGAGGTATACCAAATGTGGAATTGTAGAGTTGAGATTGTGGAGTTGAGATTGTGGACGGGTTGCTGTTGGTAACTACCCAATCCTGGACTTCAGTTTCTGCTACGGGATTTATGTAAATAGGCCCCCCTTAATAGCAATAAAAAAAGGCTATCCCCATATAGCCTTTTTTTATTCATTTTATTGAGTCTTTTTTATGGCAATAAATTGAGTACTAACTCTGTGAATTTACATAAATGCGAACCACTTATAAAATAAAAGTTGGCGTACCTTTCAAGGTCGATAATAAATGATATTGTTATAACATTAATAAGGATTGATAATACTATTATGATATTTTTAATGTTCATTGTATTGCCTTGCCTTTCATATGGGACACAGACTGTGTCTGTCTGTCTGTCTGTGTCCACTCTCTGTGATATCTATACTCTGTGTGTCCTTGCTTTCTGACAGTCTAATACCACTGTGGATAACTTGCCTTTACTTATAAACTGTTCACCATTTGCATTGACTGTTATTATTTTTATCTTTCTGTCAGTCAATCCCATTGCATTAAATTGCTTTGCAATCCCATTTAGGTTAGTAATAAAAGGCGATACAACTCTGACAACTGTCTTTCCTTGATACACTGTGTTATATCCGTTGCGTTTAAGTCTATTGACTGTGTCTGTGTCTTTCCTTGATACTGTCATAGCAACTTGATGTATATATCCACTCTGTATAGTTGCTTTTTCTGTTAGACTCTGTCCAACTGTCTGCATAGTATTATTTACTGTGTTAGTATGCTTGTTATAACACTCTGTACAGTAAAACATGTAACTATTGCCAGTCTGTACCATATGCCCTTGCCCTCTGTCTATTGATACTCCATGTTCAATCTTTCTGTTAGTGTCTATTGGACACTTGCAAGTTACCACTCTGATATTAGTTGTCTGTCCTTTTAATGCTTTCATTTTTATTATCCCCACTGATGCTTAATGGGTAAGCGCCCCTTGTAAGAATATATATCTTACCCTTTTATTATACTCTTATCTATAAAGAATACAATAGATATTTAATATTTATTTTTAGCAATCTGCAGCGTGTACATTGTGAAAGTTTTAACAAACTATTCTTTAAAGAATAATAAGTTTTTGTCACTTTCTAATACATATGTCTATATCTATTTACTTCTAATAAACATCTTCAAAAAGAATGCCGATAAACGCAATTTCCAAGAATACCCAATTCTGAACTTCTGATAAAAAAAAAGAACGGACGTTCGTGTCCGTTCTTCTGATTTTATTTTACAATTCGTTTTTTAAAATCTTTGTTATAAAATTTCTCTCTCTCTTGCAAGATTCAATTACTTCTGATAACATTGATTCTTTTAAAATAGCAATTCCATTTTTAAAATTAAAGATTTTATCAGTTAAATTTGCTTCTAAAAATTTGTTGCTTGTTGTCTTTATAATTACTTTTCTATCTTGCAATCCTATTGCATCGAATTGCTTTTGTATTCCATTAAGATTTGATATCCAAGCCGATGTTAACTTTGTAACTTTATTTCCATTTCTTGTTGATATAAAATTATTTCGTTTTAGTCTTTGAATTGTTGCGATATCTTTTGTTGCGATAACAAATGAAATTTGATGTTGGAAGTTTTCTTTGATTGTTTTTTTTGGTGCTAAATCTTGGCATCTAATAGATTCGATATTGTTTGTTGTTGTTGTTGCCATATTATTAAAACATTCTTCACAATAGAAAACATATGTATTTCCTAATTCAACAAGATGTCCATTGCCTTTTGAAATTGAGATTCCATGAATTGTATTATTGATTGTTGGATGTTGGCAATATGCCATTCGTAAATTTGTCTTTTGTCCTTTGATTGCTTTACTCACTTTAAACACTTCCTTTTCAAATACGCTTTTGCGTTTATTCAGTTTTAACTTATACTATAGATTATACGCTCTTTTCTTTTGTTTGTATATAGTTTTATGAGATTCTTTTCAATTATTTAAAGAATTATTTATAATGATTCTGCAGCGTGTATACCACCAGGAAATTGTTTGAATTGTTTGGCACAATTAGAAAATTTATTTTTCAATTTTTCAATTTTTCAGTTTTTCAATTTTTCAATTTTTCAATTTTTCAATTTTTCAATTATCAGAATATTCCAATAATTTCCAAAGCCCCAATTTAAATTGTCAGAATTATGCAAACAATTCAAACAATACAAACTATCAGAATATTCCAACAATTGACATCTCAAATCTAGATTGTCAAAATTTTCCAAACAATTCAAACAATTCAAACAATTCAACCAGGGTCACGCTATTCTTTAAAGAATAAGGATTTTTTTATTCTTAAAAGAATAAGCAAATTTTTTTCCATTCCATTTTACATGCAATGTCTTAAAAAAGTGCCTTTAAACCACTTTCCAAACATGCACCATCGGTTCGATATGGTCATTCTTTAAAGAATTACACCTCTTCAAAAGAGCAAGGCTTAAAGCCTTGTATACTCTTGCAATGAGATATAACCTTTAGCAAAGGCTTTGCGTTTTGCTCTCAATCTAAGAGCATTATGCCTTGCAACAGACTTTTCGTGTCTGTTACAAAAGTTAGAGAATTCTAACTCTGACATTGTTCTTTCAGCCCACTTCCAAAAGTAATAGTCATCCTCAATCTGAGATTGAGAAACAATAGATAGTAAGAACCAATGACGCATAGTTCCCATTTCCGCCATAAGACCAAAGACTTCCAAAAGGTAGTCATCGTGGGAAATGACTTCGTAAATCACTTCGACTTCAATTGCGATTGATGGGACAAATCGTTTTGCTCTTAACATTTTGATACCTCACTTCTTTGCAATAACTATCTTTCATTATGTCCATTATCTCATATAAATGTGATTTTGTCAAGTGTTTTATAAAATAAATGTGCCAGGATGACAATATGTTATTCTTTAAAGAATAATCCTCTTCAAAAAAAAGAGGCTTTCGCCTCTTCTTTCTTTTATCTGAATTCTTCCATCATACTTTCAAACTCTTCTTGAAGTTCTCTATCCCATATCTTTGCCCAAGTCTTACCATCTGCTTTGAATCCTTCTTGTGTCATTCCTACGCTTGTGATAACTTCCCATTCTTTGTCTTCATTTTTGTAGATGTATTCAAGTACGCATTCTGTATAATTGTATCGGTATGTCCTCTTGCCTATCTTGATTGGTTTAGAATATTCCATTTGTCTACCTCACTTTTAATCTTGCTTTGTTTTAACTTATAACTTATTATATCACGATATTAAATATCTGTCAACATTTATTTTTTAATTTTTTATTTTTTATTTTTTTAGTTTTTTCAATATTTACATTTTTTGACTTTGCAGTTCTAGATTTACAAAAATTTCCAAAACTCCAATCCATCACAGTTCTTTAAAGAATAACCAATGCCTAAATAAAAAACCCTCTTGCGAGGGTCTTTTATTTATTCTGAAAGCAAATCGGTTTCATATGAGCCAAAGGGATTGTCTTCGTTGTCATTGTCCATAAAATTTGCAAACGCTTCGTTGTCATCCTCTTCTTGAGAGCGATTGTATTCTGTCAAAGAGCCATACATTGATTCGATTCTTGATAATGCGTCCATTTGTTTACCTCACTACTAACTTTAACTTATACCTTATTGTATCATAGAATTAAATACTTGTCAACATTTATTTTTACATATTTTTACGCATCTGCTCTACTATGGGAAAAACTTACATCGCTATTCTTTAAAGAATAACTACCAATTTATTCCATCGCACCAAGGAAAAGAGGCTTACGCCTCTTCATCCTCTTCATCTTCATCTTCGTCTTCAAAATTGCATCCGTTTGAGCAAACACACACTCCCGTACCATCGAACCACTTGCATCCCCAACAATCATCTCTCATTTCGTTCACCTCACTTCTTAATTATAATATATCATATCCTCTTCAATATGTCAAGTGTTTTTTAAAAATAAATATTCCTTATTCTTTAAAGAATAATACCTCTTCAAAATACTGACTGCATTTAGCAGTCAGTATAATCTGTATCATAATTATCATTGTTATGGTAGTCATCCTCATCGGGATGGTAGCCATCTTCAAGAGCCACAATCAAAGATGCTTGGTCTTCTGTGTTACCATCATCCATCAACTTTGCGATTCTTTCTAAAATATTCATCTTGCACCTCACTCTATTTACTTTAGCCTACGGCTAAGTATATCATATCCTCTTCAAAAAGTCAAGTGTTTTGAAAAAATAAATATTCCTTATTCTTTAAAGAATAACACCTCGCCAATGCAAAGCAAAAGCGTCTCATTTCTGAGACGCTTTCTCATTTTTTAGATTAATTCGATTTTTTCATATTTTGTAAAAATTTCTTTGCTTTCGATTTCGTTTAGAAGATTTTCGATTTCATTTTCAACTCGGTGATTTGCGATTTCGTTTCTTGCCATTTCTTTTGCTTTGATGTATTCTGCGATTTCTCTTCCATTCATCTTGCTCACCTCACTTTCTAACTATAGTATATCATCAGACCGAAATAAAGTCAAGTGTTTTGGAAAAATAAATTATGTTTTTATTTCAGTACAATCCAAATATTTGAGTGCCAGGTGCTTTCCTTATTCTTTAAAGAATAACACCTCTTCAAAAAAATAAAAAAAAGGGTCTCAGAAATGAGACCCTTCTCACTTATGAGATTATCTGATACGCTGCCATAAGTGCTTTGTCTTTTATAATTTTAGGGAAATTGCCTTTGCCATTGCCTACTACTACTAATTCTGTTTCGTTTGTGTCTTCGTTGTATACGATGCTTACTTGCTTGTTTGTGGTATTCTGTAATGCCCAAATCTTAAGCATTGCGATTGATTGACCTTCCAGGGAAATAAGTGGCTTCCCTCTTCCATCAAATTTTGTTACAACCATCATTTTTTTTACCTCACTACTTGCTGCAATAACTTCCTTTATCTACCATTATAATACCACAACCCTATATATATGTCAAGCGTTAGTTTTTTAACAATCTTTTGATGCCAGGTTGATGCCACCTTATTCTTTAAAGAATAACAACCTCAATATTTCTTCAAAGAATAAAAACATATTTGTATTTCCATTTTATATATACATATCTAAATTTATCTCTTTAAACACCTTTTGAAATAATGCCCATTAAATAATTCTTTAAAGAATATAGGTTATTTGAAAAGAAAAAGCCTTTCGGCTTTATTCTGCTATCAAAGTTCCTTCAATGTCATCGGCATAATCTTCTTGATATTCTTTTTCTGTTATCCAATGCCCATCTTCTTCTGTTGTTTCTACATCGTATGAACCTATTGTATCTTCATCTTCAAGTTGTTGTTTCATATCTTCATTAATTTCTTTTGCCCTTGCCATTGCTTTTTCTTTTGTTGAAAAATATTCTACATCTGAAAAATCGCTCTCTCTGAATCCTTCCTCATCTATATGATAAGCATCTGTTGTTACGCACCATCTTGTTATCATTCTTGTCAATTCTTCTTCTTCGTAATATCCTCTTTCCATTTTGTTTCCCTCACTTTCCTATAATTTATTATACCATAGTTTTAATCATATGTCAAGTCTTTTTTAAAAATAAATTAAGTTTTTTATTCTTTAAAGAATTGCGCCTCTTCAAAAGAAATGGCGTGATAAATACTCACACCATCGGAAAAATAGTTTTTGTAGTCTTGGCATCAATCAAGTCTTTACGACTCTTTGCCCTACACTCTTGTTTTTCTTTATAACTTATTATACCATACACTTTGCACTTTGTCAAGTCTTTTCTAAAAATTATTTATTATTTCTTTTAATCTTTTATAAGAATCCCAATATGCAAAACTTTTACCTGTCATATATATTGACTCTTCAAGTCCATCTTCAAGTTCTGCCACATCTTCGCACCTCTTCATTTCTGATAATAAATATTCTTTTAACTTTTCTAATTCTTCTTCTCTTAATCCCATTTTGTTACCTCACTTTCCTATACTTTATTATAGCATATAATTAAGTATTTGTCAATAGGTTTTTCAAATTATATTTTTTATTTTTTCATTTTTTAATTCTTTAAAGAATTAGGATTTCAGAAAAAGAAAAAGGCTTTCGCCTTTATCTTATATTCTTTCGTCTTTTGTCCAATCGTCTGTTTCTGCGGCCGCTTTTGTCCAGCATTCTAAACAATCGAAATCGCTTGGGCTTTCGTATTCACATTGGGCAAATGGGCAAGTGTTATCCATCAATTTGAATATGTTTATATTATTATCTGATACATTCATTCTATCTCTTACATACTTTTCAATTCTTCTCACTTTGTCACCCCACTACTTTACTTTAACTTATAATTTATTATACCATAGTTTTAATCATATGTCAAGTGTTATTTTATTCCTTATTCTTTAAAGAATAACACACCTTCAAAAGTGAGGGACGATTTGCATCGCCCCATTATTATTATCTTATAAAAAGTTTTTCTATTTCAGATTTTGAATATGTACCATAACCCTCTTGATGTAAAAATTCTTTAATGTGTCTTAATGTGGTTGGGCTATAAGTACCAAATACCTCTGCTACTCCATCAACTGTCTGCGCTACCTTTGTTGAATAGGATACAAGGGCTTTTATATCTCCCTCTATAAATATTCTTGCCTTACCGTAAAAACTTTTTCTTGAATCGTATATTGGTTTTAATTCAAATTCGTATTTACTATTATTCATTTTGTTACCTCACTACTACTCTTGCTTTAACTTATAACTTATTATACCATACTATTTGCACTTTGTCAACTGTTTTATAAAAATAATTTTAATTATTTTATTCCTTATTCTTTAAAGAATAACACCTCTGTAAAGTGAGAGGCAGATTTCTCTGCCTCGCCATTGCTAACTAAAATATATTGTATACTCGTTTTTCATATCACTGCGATTATAATCTTTATATATGGTAGAAATGAAAAGACTGTTATCGACCTCATCGCCCTCATAATACCACTCACAACTGTTATTACTGCCATATATAGTGCCAACTGATACACCTATTTCATCAAGTTCTTTGTACATATTTTGTAACTCTTTTGGTTCAATCCACTTGCTATATTTTGATGTAATTTTATTAGCCTCTGCAATAATCTTTCTTGATACTCTCATTTTGTTTACCTCACTTTCTTATAATTTATTATACCATAGTTTTAATCATATGTCAAGTGTTATTTTAAAATAAATATTGTTTATTCTTTAAAGAATAATAATACTAACTGAAAAAAAGCGGAGTGAGGGCCGCTTTCTTTATAGGAAGTTTAGATAAATGCTCTTTAAACAGTCTTCAAATGATTGCCGATGTTTGCAAGTCTGCTACGAACCAATAAATATCTTGGGCCATAACAACTACTAAATAAACGATAACCACTACAACTAATATGTTTAATAATTTATAATTCATTTCTTACACCCACTACCTTTGCTTTAACTTATAACTTATTATACCACATCATCTGCTCTTTGTCAATAGTTATTTAATTTATTTTTGGTAAATCTTTTACCCATTGAGTAAATATCTCACATTGTCTATTATACTTCTCTTCTCTCTTCTTTGTACTTAAAGGATAATTAAACCATATATTGCGATGTCTTGTTTGTTTAAATCCTTTTGGCAATTCAAAGTCATACATTCTATCAAATACAATACTCATCATATATATATCTTGGTCTATATGTCCACCACAACAAGCGATTGTCCTATATCCTTTTTCATTTAATATTGCAATATCATTTGCTATATTAGAATCAATCTCAACATCATATCCATCAATCTTAACTATTGTAAATTGCCCTTTCATTGTCATACCTAATCCCTTTCATATATTACTTTCAGTATATCATATAGCGCTCAAACTGGTCAAGTGCTAACAAAAATAAAATAAGCCTTATTCTTTAAAGAATAGTACCTCTTAAAAAGCGAGGGTGGATTACTCCACCCTTTTTACTATCAGTCTAAATTTGACTCCATACTTGCATTAATGCCGTTTTCCATTAGGACTCTTGCGAATGCACTTGCGAATGCACTTTTCTTTGTGTATGATTGATTGAACTCGCTAACCCATATATACAAGCCACCACCACTATAATTTTTCTTTGCTTTGTTGTTAGCCTTTGCCCATTTGCCAAAAGATGTATTGCCTTGAAAATTAACACTTGCGAACCCACATAGACCGTCTTCAATTATTTCAGTTTTTCCACCGTATGATACTACCATAGGTTGTACGAAAACTTCTCTTCCCGCTTTTAGCCCTTCTGCGTATGCCCTTGCATAAATTAATTCGTTTCTTAATTCGTTTGTCATCTTGCACCTCACTACCTTTGCTTTAACTTATAACTTATTATACCATAGTTTTATGCAAATGTCAATAGGTTCAGATAAAATAATTTAAGTTTATTTATATTTTTTATTGCTTATTCTTTAAAGAATAATACCTCTTCAAAAGGGAAAGAGGGATTACTCCCTCTTTTTCTTATAGATATGATTCTATATTGTCTATGATGTAATCCATATTTTCTCTTACATCAAACTCTTCTGCGATTTCTTCTTCAAGGTCGCTAAAGTCTAATTCATTGTCTATGACACTCTTAATCTTTTCTGTTACATCATCTTCGATTGAACTTGCTACATTTTTTGCGATTTCATTAAGGTCTATACTTCCGATTATGTAACTTTTAATTTCCTCTGCCATATTTGAGTAGTCAAAATTGTCAATTACTTTTGTCATTACTTCATCTTTAATTTCATCTACTACACTCTTTAAGAGTTTCCTAATGTTCATCTGTGTTACCTCACAACTACCTTTGATTTAACTTATAACTTATTATAGCATAGTTTTAAATGAATGTCAATACCTTTTGCAAAATAATTTAAGTTTATTTTTATTATTTTTTGATTCATTATTGCATCAGTACGCTCTAACTTTAAACCCTTATTCTTTAAAGAATAATACACCTAAAAAGAAAAAGCCTTTCGGCTCTTCCTTAATAATTAAATTCTTTTGTGATTACAACATCTTTTGCTACTGACCCAAAATACATATTGAATACATTTAAAACTGATATAACTTCTATAGCCTCATCAATTGTCAATGGGATTGTTTTATCACCTTTTGATTGAGTTACAACTACAGTTCCTTTAAAGTCTTCGTGTTGTGTAATTAGTGTTGTTGGCAAGTCTTTAAGTCTACCCTCTTCATCTATATATAAGTCATACCACTTGTTGCCAATTTTTCTTGATGCAAGTTCTATGTATCCACCAACTTTTTCTTGCAAGTATTCCAAGCCTATTGTTTTACCTAAAAAACTTTCTGAAGTTATTATGCCATCTTCCTTAATTATTACCACTTTCATATTGCTACCTCACAATTACCTTTGATTTAACTTATACTTTATTATAGCATAGTTTTATTTAAAAGTCAATACCCTAAACCCAAATAATTTAAATTATTTTTACCCCTTATTCTTTAAAGAATAACACCACTATATATATGTATGTATTTTTTTTATGTATATAAAAAAAATAGAATATGCTCTTAAACATACTCTATTTTATTCACCATTGTTATTTTAGTGTTGATTAAAATATACTTGTTGACCCTTTTTAAGATTCCAACATATTAAACAAGTTTCACAATGATTTTTACAAGCCTTGGCAGTTGTTTTAATTCTATTATCTAGCCCACTTTTTAATTTAGTATATGCAGTTGCAAAATTATGTGGATTATCCATTGGAAAGTCTGCCCATACACTAAAAATTATTTTTAAGTTAGTTGGCAATTTATTACCCTCTTCAATATATGCATTGAATAACTCATATTGTTTAGTAAATGCCATAAATTTTATAGTTGGTTTTTTTATTGCAATTGATATAATCATATTTAAATATTCTCTACTAAAAAAGTCACCACTTGCGTGTACTCTACAATGATTAGATTTAGTCAATTGCTTTATGATATCAATTTCAGTTTGTGTTTTATCATTAATAAAAGATTGTAAATTATTTTCATAACATTGTTTAACAGTTGGATAATTAAAATTGCCTTTACAAGCATAGCATATTTTTTTACAAGGAGCGTCAATTCTACAAGTCTTTATTGCTGGTAGATTGATTGCTACTATCTCACCTAATTTTGCGTTACTGTTAGTTATTTTAAACATATTGCACCTCACACACTTGATTTAACTTATAACTTATTATAGCATATATCTAGATATAAGTCAAGTGTTATTTTAAAATAGTTTAAATTATTTATATCTTATTCTTTAAAGAATAATAACACCATAAAAAAATACAAGTGAGTGAGGTCACTTGTATTTATGTAATGTGGCAATGTGGTATAAGTTAATTCACTAAATTGAAGGAAGTGAGGATTACATTGCCACCTCTTACGCTTATAATATTATTATATCATAGTCTGTGTCATTTGTCAAGTTTTATTTTTCATTTTTTCAATTTTTATTTTTTAGTTTTTTAGTTTAGTGAAAAATGCAAAGATATTTCAGTATTTACACAACCCTCTGGACATCTTTCTACCTCTTCAACATTCATTTCTTCCTCATCACATACCCACTCACCCTCATCGCCCTCTACTAAATACCAACAATGCATACAATCTTCTCTTCTCATTTTAATATTCCCATAACCTTTCTTTACCATCACAGTATAGAATAACTACATCTAAATCATTCTCATTGCAATGCTCAAGTTCTTCCATAGGATAATCCCATAGATTGTCAAAATTATAAGCCTCAAGTAAACTTCTTAACTCTTCAAAATTTTTGGCATCACCATCTACTTTAGTATCAATGCCAATCTCTTTTAAAAACCTTTGGATACTCCATCTTTGCAAATCTTTTAATTTTCTATTATCATACACACTCATATGCTCACCTCATACTTTACTTTAACTTATAACTTATTATAGCATAGTTTTAATTATAAGTCAAGTGTTATTTTATTCCTTATTCTTTAAAGAATAACAATATGTAAAGGGAAAGAGTCTCATTTCTGAGACTCTTTTTCTCTTATTTGATATTCATTATGTTTTCTGTCTTGATTGTGAGAATTTCTAATGTGCTATCTGATTTTTTAAATTCACTTGCCAAGCATAATTTTTCTGCATATTCTTTAGATACTTCTAAACCATCTACATAATAACTTGACTTTACATAATTGTTAGGGACAAGGGATATTCTCAAATATTTGCTACCTTTATGTTCAATAAAGTGTTTGCTACCCTTTACCCAAGTTCCCCAAGGGAGTCCTTGATTTTCTGATGGTAAAATACCATTTTCTCTTTTTGTTTTTACATTGCCTATATTGTCGTATGCTACCCCAAATCTTGCTACTACATCAGAGAATTTTTCTACTTTAGCATTTACACCTTTAAGAGTTTTAAGTTCTTTTTGCCAAGATACATTTGCGAAAGTTCCATTTGCTCTTTTTTCTACCTCTTTTTTTAATTTTCCGTAAATCATTTTATACCTCACAATTCACTACTTTGTTTTAACTTATACTTTATTATAGCATAGTTTTATTCACTTGTCAATACCCTAAACACAAATAATTTAAATTATTTTTATACCTTATTCTTTAAAGAATAATAGAGTGTGCTATGCCCCACCTATTTACATATACAACAATAGGGAATATGCTCTTTAAACATATCCCCAAAGTTCACACAACCTATAAAGTTTTAAGTTTTAAACTTGCGTTCTTGCAAACACCACATCTACAACCACCTAATCTATTTGCAATCTTTGGTAATCTTGTATAAGTGTATTGTTTACCACATTCTGAACATTCTATAACATACTTTGCTTTGCTAATTTTTAGACTCATTATTATTTCATCATCGGGTGCAAGTCTTGTAATATCTTGATTGCTTTTCTTACCCACTACATATGCATAATGTTTCCATTGAGTACCATGACTGTTTCCATTAGGCAATGCATGACACATTTCATGTAAAATTGTGTTTCTTATCTTATCATACTGTTTAGCCCTTGCATACCCTAAAAAATGACTCTCTGATAGTTGAATTTTAATATTACTTCTATGCTTTGTTATTCTGTTTATTGTTGATTGACATCTACCTATTGCCCTTGATAAGTTTGGGTTAAGAGAGTATTCAATAAATGGTAATGTATATCCACATGACTCAATTATCTTTTCACAATCACTAACTAATTTATCCATCAATTCATATCTACTTGCCATCTTGCTACCTCACTACTCACTTGCTTTAACTTCTAAATATATTGTAACACATAATCATATATAAGTCAAGTGTTATTTTATATTTATTTTAGGAGCATCCAATCCACTATTCTTTAAAGAATAATTTCATATTGTAATATGTATCCCTATGCGTTTATATATGTGCGTGTGTGTACATGCGTCTATAAACAGAGTTCAAAATAATCACCATTAAACACAACTGAAAAGAATCACCATTATTATGATGACTCTTTTCTTATGTAAAATAAAGTGAGGTTAAATTAATAATTTGTATTTTGAATTCAATGTTAGCAATTCCATTTGCAATTCAAGGATTTCCTTTTGTTTAAAATTCAATTCCGCCAACAACCAATCTTGGCATTCTTTATTAAATGCATCCATCTCTATTGTGAATCTCATTTCCAAACTTTTAATCTTATCATTC
>SESB01001613.1_pt1 | contig 14411 bp, 12 predicted proteins | sample 3171441 | NCBI WGS metagenome assembly SESB01 (sample SAMN06051867, study PRJNA518727) | freshwater metagenome | biome: subpolar coniferous forest; feature: holomictic lake; material: water; isolation source: holomictic Lake 227, 6 m depth | place: Canada: near Kenora, Ontario | collected...
ATCCGGACAATCCGGTTCACATCCGATTTATCTATGAAGATGATGGCATGGAGGGGTGCCGACCGGGAAGAGATATCAGGTACATCGCCGTGGCTCCAGGTCCCGTAAACGTTCCAGCCTTCAGGCTGGTGCCGGACGATGTTCCGGTCATCGCAGAGAATCTTGATATCCATCTCACCTCTGGCTCCGGCCCCGATCAGGATATCAGTCATGGGGGTTTTGTCTGCCTCCGGGTGGCCGACAAAGAGCACACCCTTGCCGTTGATGATCGCCCCTGCCGAGTGGAGGACGAACCCGTTCCGGTCCGCGAGGAGCCGGGCAATCAGGATCTGGTCAGAGAGAAACATCGTGAGAGAGTCAAGGTTCCCCTTCCGGAAGCTCTCATCCCGGGTCTTGTCATTGTAGATCCTGCCGGAAGTATGGTCATCCGAAAAGACCGCTATATGGTGGAGGGGCGAGATCGTCCCGTCCGCAGGAATGACGGTGTAGATCCATGACTGCCCCTTCCGGTAAATTGCCCACGGGCTTTTCCGGTACATCTCTGCTCCCCGTTTCTCCTCCGGAAGATCCGGTAGGTCAAAATGGTGGCGGATGCTCACCGTATCTTCCCCCGGGCCACCCGCACAGAAACGGTTGAACTCCTTATCGAACGTAGTTTCTGAGAAGGGAATGTCGGAGTCCACCTTGATCGTGATCCCGCCGATCCGGACATAGCGGCGGTGATCCCGCAGCATCCTTTCCCTGCAGGCTCGGTTCTCCCGCGCTACATCGCAGAGATGCTCGACCTTTGCGGAATACCGGCCATGCTCAAGATACCCGTACACCGCACACCACCGGCAGTCTTTCCGGTAATCGCACGAGCCGCAGTTCTTCCGGTACTCTTCCCCTCCCCGGACTTTATCGGAAAGGGACGGGATGAACCGCTCCCACGCGTCATGGAACGTTCCCTTCCGGAGGTCGTAACGCATTGCGGGATCTTTGACAAAGGAACAGAAGGACATCATCCCGTAAGGGTCAACATGGAAATCCCGTCGGTTGGCAATACAGGCGGCAAAGAGCAGGTCATCACCGGCAGGACATTTCGGGTGGCCGCCATCGTCTTCCTCCTCAAGTGAGGAGAAATCCGGGCGGTCGAGCTCCACGACGTCACGCGGGGAGAGGCGCTGGGAATCGATCTCCGCATTCCGCACGGGGTCCAGTCCTGCCGAGAGGTAGAGCCACGGTGCGCCGATCCGGTAATGGGGACTTAAGGATTTGGCAAGTTCAACCATGGCCGGGAACTCGTGCCAGTTATCCTTCATGGGGACTAGCTGGACGGTGAACCCGGCACCGGCATCCTTTAAGAGCGCAAAACCCCGCATCGTTGCGGCATAGGAGCCCGGGTTCTGCGTCACATGGTCGTGCACTTTTGCAGTCGCGCCGTAGAGTGCGACCATCTTTGACCCTTTCCGTTTCATCAGTTTTGCGATCTCCGTGGTGATCAGGGTCCCGTTCGTATTCAGGCTGTAGCTCTTCGCATGCGAGGTGATGTAATCGAAAATCTCCGGAAAGTCCGGCCGGAGCATCGGCTCACCACCGGAGATTGCCCACTCCCGGCACCCCATTGCCCGGGCATCGTCAACAAGGGCGAAAATCTCCTGAGTGGAGAGTTCCCCGCGGCCATCTGTGGTCCTGAGCCAGCAATGAAGGCACCGGTTATTGCACCGGTAGGTGAGATCGAGAGAACCCTTGAGGGGGAGACGGGGCAGGTCTGCGATTTTTTTTGTTGAGGAAAACGTGGCAGTCATGGTTGAACGTATCCCTCAGATTTGCAGAGGTTACCGGGTGCAGATCTCACGTGCCCCTGTCGTGCAAAACGGGTTTTGTCCGGCAGGCATGTTCTCTCTTTCTCATTGCACATGGGAAATACTTCGATCGGGCTGTTAAAAAAAGGTGTGTAAAAAACCTGATAATCCTGTGGATGATAAGGAAAAATTCCAAGAGATCCATTGCGAGTGTCGACGAACTGACCCCTTGTTGTTATGGGGTTGTAATCTGATACCGGCACACGGTCATTCCCTGTACCGGAAAACGATAATACCCCGAGTGCTCTGCCCTGCACTCCCCAACCATTTAATATTCCTGTTCTCTATTGCCTTGTATGACTGATGCTCCCTCGTTCCTCACTCTCGTGTGAGAAGAATGCCGATACAAGGATAACAAGCGATACGGCAAACCCGAAGAGGAATGCGAGATGGAACCCGGCATCCTGTTGGGAGGCACTTAGTATGGAATCGACTGAAGCTGTACCTGCCGCCAGAATAAAGAGCATCGAAAAGACCGCAACACCGATGGCAGCACCGGTGTTCCTGACAGTCATTGCGATACTGGATATAAGGCCCTCTTCTCCCTGCGGGGCATGACTCATCAGGAGCCTGAAGTTCGGGGCGATAAAAAGGCCACCCGAGCACCCGAACAGGAGCAGGTAGATCACTACGATAGTGATGGGCGTGTGTACGCTGATTGTTATGAAGAGGAACATTGCACAGGCAAAACAGAGGCCGGCTGCAATGCAGAGTATCCGGGAACCGATCCAGTCAGAGATCCTACCGGCAATAACCGATGTTGCGATCAGTGCAACCGCAGGGACCAGCATGAAAAGCCCTGATATGTCTGTGGAAAAGCCCCGCCCCTGCTCGAGATAGAACGGCATGAGGAAGCTTGTCCCAAGGTAGAGGATGAAGACACACAGGAGCCCGGTATTGCCGAGCGTGTAATCCCTGTTTTTAAAAAGAGTGAGCCGGATAAGCGGATCCGAAACACGCGATTCACGGTACAGGAATGCAGCAGTCCCGAGAATGAAAAGAGTTGCGGCCGCGAGAATGACTGGTGAAGTGTACCCTAGACTCCTTCCCATTGATATCGTGAAAATAAACGATCCCAGTGAAAGAAAGAGCAGTCCCGCTCCCGGCAGATCGAATACTCCCAGTGACTTTTCATCCGGTTGGTCGTTCGGGATGACCATCATGCCGAGCAGGACTGCACAGATGCCAACCGGAATATTTACTAAAAAGATCCAGTGCCAGCTTAAGTATTCGGTGAGATAGCCTCCGAGAACCGGTCCGACTGCCACACCGATCGCCGCAAACGTAGAGAGCATGCCAAGCGCCCACCCACGGATCCGCCCGGGAAGATAGATGGCGATCATCGCCCCTCCGATAGCCTGGAGCATTGCGGCCCCGAGACCCTGGATGATGCGGCACCCGATCAGGATCTGGATGGATGGGGAGATGGCGCAGAGTAGCGATGCGATTGTAAAAACTATAAACCCCGATATGTAGACCTTCCGGTATCCGTGAATGTCGGCAAAGCGACCGAACGCGATGAGTGCCGATGCGAGTGCGAGCAGGTACGCAATCGGGATCCATGAGACGAGGGTGATGCTCGTGCCATAGTAATCCGCGATGGTGGGGAGTGAGATATTGACAATAGTGGAATCGAGAGTCCCCATAAACGAGGCGATAGAGATGAGGATAACAAAAAGACGCTGCCGGGATGGCGATTCAAGGAGCGGGGACGGGCCGGACACGGTATCTTGTATCTTCTCTTGCTCCGCGCTGGTTCTTGAATCTTTTCAAATCTTGGCAGCCGCAAATATCGTTATCGTAATCCCAACTCACCGGTGGATCCATCTCATCTCCCTGTCATTTGATACCCGGGTCAGGTTCCGCCATCGCAATACACCTGAGTTGGCCCTAAGGTTTCCGGGTACCTGCTCCGGCATGATTTCCGTGCAAGATAACAGAGGTGACAGGCATCTGCCACACCTGCCGGGGGTGTATACGCAAGCACCCGGGCAAGCTGAGCCGGTCCACCCTCAAGCAGCGGCCCGCAGATCGGGTGCGAGGATGGGGAATATGTCCGGACCAGTTCGTCCAGGGAATGTTTCCAGATGTTTCCTAAAGAGATCCCCTGGCAGATCTGAAGATTGCCAAATGCATCCACATGCATCCTTGAGGGGTTTTTTAGATCTTCGTAAGGACATTTCGTGAATTGTTGCCAGTCCGATGTAACAGCATAAGGGCTCAGTTTTTCTGCCGCCCGCCCCCGGAACATGATGCCACCTTCAGTCACAACACCCGTCTTTTCTTCCCTTGGATTACCCTTTATCTCCGGGCCAGATGCCCCGGGATCGAGTGCGAGGATCGCTGTCGGCATGCCAAGGGCCGTTGCCGCCTCGGAAGCACGACGGGCCGGATTCTCCTTTTGGTTCTCGTAATGGAAGACATCATTGCTGATGCTCATATCTGCAATCCCGAGTTCTCTTAAGGGCTCAAGGAAGAACCGGGCGTTCTCTTCTGATGTGGCAAAGTAGCCGTTCGTCACGATACCGACTTTATATCCCCGGTTCGTGGCTTGCCGGACTGCATCGAGAAGCACTGGATAGAAGAGGAATGGTTCTCCGCCTTCAAAGTACACCGTGTCCACGGTTCCCAGTTTATCCGTTTGATCGAGTGCTGCAGCAATCTGTCTGGGTGTGAACGTGCCCTCAGAAGACGGGCTGCTGCAGACGAAGCAGTGCTCGCATTCTAATGTGCACATATATGTCAAAATGAAATGGACCTGCGTGATCATGACAAAATCTCCGGGTTCTTTGTAATAAAATTACTACTGTTTACTATAACATTATCCCCCCAGCCTTCGTCACCGGACAAACTCTCTCAAACCGTCAGCTCAAACACTCCCGCTGCGAAGGCCGGGGGACTATTGAGTTGCAGAGTATTGCTTCCCGATGGAAGAATATACCCGACCGCATCAGGCCAGCTGCATCTCTGCTTGCCGGCTGAACCAGCCATCCCTGTGCAGCAGTTCCTCGTTCCGTCCCGGCATCAATAATCCGCCCTTTGTCAAGAACGTAAATATGGTCTGCCCGGGAAATCGTCGATAACCGGTGCGCGATGATGACCCGGGTCAGCTTCAGCTGCTCGAGGCTCTGCATCACGGTAGCCTTGGGGGTGTTATCGAGCGCACTGGTCGCCTAGTCAAAAAGGAGGAACGCTGGCCCGGAGACGATAGCCCGGGCGATAAGGATCCGCTGCTTCTGGCCGCCGGAAAAACGAGCCTCATAAACGCGTTTTGGCAGCGTTTCTCAGGACAGATGGCATAAACTACGTAAAAAACCAACCTCGATAGAAATGCCTTTGGTGGCCATTGGGAGAGGTGTTTTTCTGCCGTATTTTGACAAACGGGGCACGATTATGGCGTATTTTTTTACAGCCCCCCAATCGGGCGGTTTTGCGGGGTTTTCCGGATGAATGAGGGCGAGAGGTATGGCAAACGGAGCCCGAATTGGGTATATTTTATCACATCCCTGGTACTCATACATGGTGTGCTTTTCAGGTCTGGGAAAATAGGAGCCCAAGCGGGCAAAATCGGGTGTGGAGCCGGAGTGCGGCAGAGCATTACATCAGTCCCCTGCAAACAGAATCATTTATGGATGCAGGAAGAGAATAAAGAATCAGGAAACTCAAATGAAAGTCTATCTCGATGTTTGCTGTTTATGCCGACCATTTGACGACCAGACGTCCCACCGCATCAGGATGGAAACTGAAGCTGTAATCACGATCCTTAAGCGATGCATGACTGATTGGAATCTCGTTGGGAGTGAAGTGATCGAATATGAAATTTCCGGGATTGCAGATGTTGAGCGGAGGAAAAATGTCGAGAGTATTTTACAGTTTGCACATGAGCGGATAATGATTGATACGGAAATTTTGGCCTTTGCCCGGAAGTTAAACGCTATGGGAATGGAGACGTTTGATGCCCTGCACCTCGCATGCGCTGATAGATCTGGTGCGGTATTTCTGACAACTGATGATACTCTCATAAAAATTATTAAGAAGCACGCAGATAAGATCCCTATTGAAATAAAAAATCCCGTACAGTGGGTTATGGAGGTGACTGTGAATGGAAGTAAAGACACTCAATGATATCAGAATTTTAGGGTTTGAAGTGCTTGTAAAAAACCTCGGACCTGCTGATGCGATACGGTTTATCCAGAGCTATACTCACGGAAGCGGTGATTACACTAAAGAGCGCAAAGTTTTGCTTGAAAAGGATTTCGACACGGTTGTTGTAGGAATAATGGAACGCCGCAAGAAGAAATCCCGCGTATAATTTTTTAAAATCTTCGTAAGCCAACGATGGCTGTATTTCTGAGTCAATAGAGAACATAACCATCGCTGTAAATTTTTTTTACTGCTTTACACAATCCCGCTCGAACCGTTGCACAGATTTTGCCTTGCTCACACCAGACTCCGCGACCGGCTCTCTTGTTTTGTGGCAATGGGCAAGTCCACGATGTCAGAGGAGTGATAAGTCTCGGTTGACGCATCAGATCCCACTCCCGGAAGACACAAATATTGGTTATGACACCCTGTTTTTCCGACCCCAGGAAAAAACGAGCCTCATAAACGCGTTTTGGCAGCCTTTCTCATGTCCGATGGCATAAACTATGTAAAAAAATCAACCTCGATAGAAATACCTTTGGCGGCCATTGGGAGAGGTGCTATTCTGCCGTATTTTGGCTAACGGGGCTCTATTCAGGTGTATTTTTTGCATGCCCACAATCGGACGGTTTTGCGGGGTTTTCCGGATGCCTGATGATGAGGTGTATGGCAAACGGAGCCCGAATTGGGCGTATTTTATCACATCCCTGGTACTCATACATGGTGTGCTTTTCAAGGGGTGTGAAATCTATGGGCAACAGGGGATTTCCTGAAAATACCGGATGGATACTTTTTTCACTTCACAAAATAACAACTCCACAAATGGCACAGCGTGGGGATGTTACCGCGCACGGTCATAAGGACGCAGTGATTAAAATTCCCCCATCAGTTTGTGCGAAAACTCCCTTATTTCACATTTTTTTATTTTTGTTATTGACATGTCTCCTCATTCAACCGGTTTTTGCAAAGACCGCCCAAGAGTGGGATCAAGAAGGAAATAATCTTGATAATTCTGGAAACCATCTGGCGGCTTTGGCGGCATATGATCAAGCGTTGGCAATGAACCCAAATTTTGCACAAGCATGGTATGACAAAGGTGTAGTGCTTGGAAAATTGGGCTCAAACAAAGAAGCACTTGTAGCGTATAATAAAGCAACCGAAATTGACCTCACATATGAATTTGCATGGGCTAATAAAGGAATAATTCTAAGAAAATTAGGTCGCTATCAGGAATCTATAGAAGCATTCGATACAGCAATTTCATTGGATTCAAATGATTCGATTGCATATCAAGGCAAAGGAAATACGCTCCAAGAACTTGGAAAATATTCTGAAGCATTGGTGAACTATGAGAGATCTTTATCGATCGAACCAAATTATGTGGATGCGTGGCATGGTAAAGGAAATGCATTATATGATCTGAAAAGATACAACGAAGCCCTTAATGCATACAATACCGCGTTGAAATTTGATCCAAAATTTGTTGCCAGTTTAGTAGGGAAGGCAAATGTTCTTGATGATTTGGGGAACTCCCAAGAGGCTTTAAATTTATATGATCAGGCATTATCTATCGATCCAAACGATGAAAATACACAGCGAAATAGAGCAATTGCATTATCACATATTACCCAAAAATCATCACAACCAACTCAGACACGAACACCAATACCCATTGCACCGTCTCCAACTGTAGCATCGCCAGTTGTTGAACAATTTTCTCCGATATCTTTCTTCCAAAGCAATTTTCTCCCTATTATTTTTATCCTTCTTGCAATAATCGTTGTATTATTCGTTATAGAATTGCAGAAAACAAAAAAAATGCTAACCAAAACCAACAAGGATACACCTCTTAACAATGAATCACCAGAGAAGTTCAGGATTAATGACAGTACAGAGGAATCTCTTCCGCAACAATTCTATGAGAGATATAAAGAATTGCATTTAATCGGGAAAGGCGGGTTCGCCCGCGTCTTCAAAGCGACCCGGACCGACGGGAAACAAGTTGCCATTAAAATCCCCATCTCGCTCGACGCTTCAACCGGCAAATCATTCATCGCAGAGTTGCAGAACTGGACAAAACTCGATCATCCCAACATTGTACGGGTGTTCGATTACAACATCATGCCGCTCCCGTATTTCGAGATGGAGCTCTGCGATGGATCGCTCGCAGAGGCAAAGAACCCGATGGACTGCGAGGAAGCGGCATGGATAGTCTTCCATATATGTGAGGGATTGAAATATGCTCATGCCCGTTCCATCGCTCACCGGGATTTGAAACCGCAGAACATTCTCTTGAAAGACAACATCCCAAAGATTTCAGACTGGGGACTTTCGCGAATAATATCAGAATCAACATCTACAACCACCGGCTCGTTCACTCCATATTATGCAGCACCAGAGCAGGTAAACAACAAGGCGAAGGATGAGCGGACAGACATCTGGCAGCTGGGAGTTATCTTGTACGAACTGACAACAGGAACCCTGCCGTTCAAAGGTGATAGTGTTGTTGAGGTTGTCGTTAACATCTCAACCAAGCCATATACCCCCCCATCAGAATTAAATCCCGACACCAAGCAGATCGAACCAATCATCAGTATGTGCCTTGAGAAAGATCCGAACAAACGCTTCCAAGCAGTTGCAGCACTCCAGACGGCTCTTGGAATGTATCTCCGGAAAAATTATGCAGAGCTGTTCAGACAGAGCGTCTCAGTGAAAGACACCCGGCGCTCGGCATACTATGTGGGAGATCTCATAATTGTCAACCTGATTATCGGAGATCTTAATGCGGCATACAAATATTCCACCGATCTTGTGGAATATTCAAAGGGAGATGCAAAAGTTCTCGCTCAGGAGTTATGCGAACATCTGTATATCCGGATCCAGAACGATGTCACGGAGGTTCCGGACGAACTGCTCAAGAAGGCGGAATTTGTTGTCCATAAAGTATTGAGGGGATTTTAGGAATCTGGCTTGTATTACCATGATTCCAATGACCACAAGCCTGCGGGTATCTGAAGAACCGTTTTCATAAAAAAAGATGAACGTCTGGTATTTATTGTGCAGTTCTTTTCTTGATCATCTCGAGCGCTTCGAAAGCTTCACGGCGCACAGCCACATTATCATCCGAGAGGAGGCCGGTGATATGATCGACAGCCTTCTGGTCGCCGATCTCACCGAGAAGGAGCACCGCACGCCTTCTTACATCGCTCTGGCCGTCTTTTAAGACCATGATGAGGGGAGTGGTTGCCGGCTGGCCGAGCATCCAGAGGGCTTCCATAGCCCCGATCCTCATCCTTATGTCACCCTCGCGGAAGACCTGCATGAGCGGTGCAATTGCGGGTACACCGAGAGCGGCAAGGGACTTGACAACTTCGATCCGGACTGGCCGTACAGGATCATCGAGTGCCGCAATGATCGGGGCTATCGCCCGGGTGTTGCCGATCTGGCCTAGCACTTCTACTGTACCTTTGCGGATGCCGGGATTCTGGTCACCCAGCGCTTTTATCAAAGGCTCAACTGATGGCTCTCCAATCGTGACAAGTGCGAGGGTAGCCCTGCGCTGGACATCATCATTGGGATCAATGAGCGCTCGTATGAGTGGCTCAATGGCAGGTTCACCAAGAGAGCAGAGTGTCGCCATGGCGGCCATGCGGACATGTTCCTGTGCATCATTAAGGCTCTCTATCAACGGTGCGACTGCACGGGAATCTCCGATACGGCTGAGTGCAACTGCACTCTCATGCCTGACCCATGGATCGGCATCTTTTAACGATTCGATGATGTGGCTGACTGCCCTTGTCTCACCCATGATGCCCAGTGCCTGCACTGCCCCGCGGCGGATGAGTGGTTGGCTGTGCTTTAATGCCTGGATCAGGGAACCGACAGAGGGTTCGCCTACCAGCTGGAGTGCCCGGATGGTCTCCTGGCGCACATCGTCAGACGACTCATCCAGCGCTCCTATCAGGGGTGCTACTGCCGGAGCACCGATCTTGCCGAGAGTGTCTGCCGAACCGCGCCTGATGATCCAGTACTCGTCTTTCAGACCGCGGATGAGCGGCTCGATGAATGGCTCCCCAAGATCCCCGACTGATCGAACAGCATTCCATCTGGTGTCGAGGTCACCTTCGGTTAAGGCCATGAGGAAATTATCGTACCGCTCCTTTTGTGCAAGGCGACGCGCCTGCTCTTCCTCCTCACTCTTTCCCGATTTGAATAAATTGAGGAATTTCTTTGTAATACTCATTTGTACTTCTCCGAACGAATATTTGTATAAAATCCTCTAAATAGGTATCGGATAAACAATCGGTCGAATTGCAGATAACCCGCTTTTTTTTTGAAATAAAATCTGATTTGTTAAATTCCAAAACACCGGTATTGGGATATTCCACTTTAGTTTTTATTGGGTATCTGCAAAATCATAAAATCAAAAAAGATGCGGAAATAGCGTTGTGTAAAAAAAAAGATTACGCTGATTATGAATAACCAATCGTGAACTGGGTGTTGCTCGAAGCGGTTGTCGGGATATCATGCACATACATGTTATAAACTCCAGTTGGCATGGTTGAATCGAGAGTTATCTTAAAACTCCAGGTTTTATCTGCCGTAACAGAGAAGGGGCCCAGTTCCTTTCCGTTGGTATAGAGCCCGGGACCGTATAATGCCAGCAACACACTCTGGGCGCCAGTCGTGCACTGACCGGAAAAAGTCATTGTACTTCCTGTACCCGCCGAATAAGTACTTGGAGAAATGGAGACCACTCCCCCACCAATCACGGTAAATTCAGTCCGGTCTTCCGTGGTTTTCCAGGAGTCAGATACGATCATTGTGTATGAACCTGACTCGACAGAAGAACCCGGATTCCAGGTATAACTCCAAGTGCCAAGTCCATCAACGTTCTGTTGAACCAGAGATACCCCGTTTTTATATTTTCCCGGCCCGTAGAGTGTCAGTGATACACTGTTTGTTCCGGATGCGATTCCGGAAAAAATGTTCCAGTCCCCGATGATCATCGTCTTTTTACTGGCTCCGATCGTTACTGTTGCCGGTGCTTGTGTTGTTGCTCCTGTTATTGTTTGACCGATATCCGTGGGCAGCTGCACATTTGTCTGAGGAGCTAATGCTGCATAATAGTTGGATGCACCTGGCGTGACTGTGATTGTAGTTGACCAGCTCTTATATCCGGAATGACGGTATTCAAGCGTGTGAGACCCTGCAACAACTTCCGGAATGGTTACCGGGGTAGTTCCATGGTACTGGTTGTCGAGATAGATCTCAGAGCCGGAAGGTGACGATGTACAATTGAGGGTGCCTTTTTGCGAAACCGGACCTGATACACACCCGGATAAAAATACAAAAACAATTACGATGATAATTACGCTCTTCCAGCTCATTGTTTCCTTCATTCCTCTCACGATAACCGTTATTCCGCAGCGTTAAATAGGTTTGCCACTACAGAGTGCCGTACCTGTCAGGACTGGAATCAAAAAACAAATAAATATGATCCTCTGGCAGGTAAATGCGGTCATCAACGCTTTTTTACGAGCTCGATTATCTCGCGTGCAAGTGCCACGCTCTTCTCCTCATCGGTCATCAGGGTATCGAACCTGACGGAATGGTCGACTTCAACCGGGTCGCGAACGTCCTGCATGAAGAGATCTACCAGCCCGTCATAACATTTGATCGTGCCGATCGAGCCCGGTTCGAATCCCGCTGCCCGCATGAGAGCGCCTGCAGGACCGCTGATTGGTTCCTCTCCGATGAACGGGCTTACGGCGATCACGAATTTATCCTTAAGTGCGTCTTTCATCCCATCACAGGAAAGAATCGGCAGGATGCTGGTGATAGGATTTGATGGACCGATCACCACCGCATCACTCGCTTCGATTGCAGCCAGACCCTCGTCGGTTGCTACCGGCGGCACAGTAAAATTCCGCATGACCTCCTGGATCTCGATCTTTCCCTTTGCCCGAATCCAGTACTCCTGGAAATGAATGACACCGAGCTCGGTCCGGACCTGTGTTGTCACTTCTGTATCGGTCATGGGAAGCACATTTTCCCGGACGCCAAAGCGGTCGCAGAGAATTTTTGTCGCATTGGTCAGGCGCATACCGTTTCGCATCATCTCGCCCCGGGCAACGTGCACAGCCCGGTCCATGTCACCGATCGCGATGAACTCATCGACACCAAGCCGGGTAATCTCGTCATGGGTGGTGAACGTATCGTTTCTGATCCCCCACCACGTATCGGTGTTGAGGATGCCGGCAAAAAGGTACATGACCGTGTCAACATCCGGTGAGATGTGGTTTCCCGAAATCCAGATGTCTTCAGCTGTGTTGACGATAACGGAAATCTCGTGCCGGTCCATCACTTTTTGCATGCCCCGCAGGAGTTTTGGGGTGCCCGTCCCGCCCGAAAGGAAGGTAATCATTACTCAATACTTTTATGCGATGTATATGAAGATTCTTTAGTGAGTATGAAAATAATCAAGGACCCGGTTCATGGCTATGTTGAAGTGGAGAAGTTTGCCCTTGCCCTGCTCGACTCCCCGGCCCTTCAGCGTCTCCGCTACATCAAGCAGCTCGGTTTTTCGTACCTTGTGTATCCGGGTGCCAATCATACGCGCTTCGAGCACTCGCTGGGTACCATGTTCCTTGCCGATGTTGCCTGCCGGAGGTTCGGGTTATCTGATCCTGAGCGCACGCTGGTAGTCGCAGCCGCGCTCCTCCATGATATCGGCCATGGCCCGTTCTCCCATGCGAGCGAACCGCTCATGGAAAAGTTCCTGCACCGCACCCACGATGATATTGAACGGATTGTTGAGGATCAGGTAGGAAACCAGCTCCGGGCCTCAGGCATTGAACCCGATGAGCTCTGCTCAGTAGTGAAAGGAAAACACCCATTGTCCGGTATTATCCACGGAGATCTCGATGTGGACCGGATGGATTACCTGCTCAGGGATGCGTATTACACCGGTGCCCCATATGGAACAGTCGATGCCCAGCGTCTAATCCGGCACCTGATCCAGACCCCCGAGGGGACGGTGCTCGATGAGAACGGGGTGAACGCAGCCGAATCATTGCTCATCGCCCGCACGCTCATGCGCCCCTCCGTGTATTACCATCATGTGAGCCGGATAGGAGAGAGCATGTTTCAGCTGGCGGTTCTTGAGCATCTTGGGGATGCACCGGACGAAGAAGCACAAAAAATCCTGATTATGGATGATCCGGGTTGCATGCATGCGTTGCAGACTTCAGAAAAACCTGTAGCCCGGGCACTTGCAACCCGGTTGTACGAGCGCAGGCTCTACAAGCGTGCACTCTCTGTCGGGAGCGATCAGGTCAATGTGGCGGGATTTGAGGACGGTGCACCAATCGAAAAGTGCCGGGCATTTGCCAACCGGATTGCTGAACTGGCAGGTATACTGCCGCACGAGGTGCTGGTGGACATTCCCTCGATCCCGAGTGAGATGTCGCTTGGGGTCCGGGTGAAGAACTGCAATGCAGTTGTGGATTTTGAAGAGTTCTCTCCCCGTGTACGGACGCTCAATGCCACCCGGCGCGAGCAGTGGCGCCTTGGAGTATACACAATTTCCGGTCAGCAGGAACGCATTGCGGATGCAGCCTGCGAGGTTCTGCACATAAAAAAATCAACCCGTCAGGATACGCTTTTTTAGTCCTGCCAAAAATGAACGGTCTCTTTGCATGCCATAAATAAACAATAATATATCCCCCTATCCAAACACTCTACGATGAAGTCCAGTATTTTCTTTATCCTTTTGATGGTCATTGCAGGAGTTATGGTTGCAGGATGCACCCAGAGCCCGGCAGTACCAGCAGCAACCCCTGCCTCAAATACGATTGCAACTCCGATCTCACCAACCGTTCAGGCCCGGCCATCGTTTACTTTGGGAGATCATTATCTCCAGAAGTCCTACTCGTTCCAGAGCGAAAAGGATGTATTTACAGAGCAGTTCCGTGTGGATAACCCGGCATGGGGAATTGAATTTGATGTCCTCCCGCTCAACGACGACATCAACTACTGCTGGTTTGAGATGAAAGTGACCAACATGGACAACGGACAGTCACAGATCTATGGCTACGGCAGGGAGAATGGTTTTGATCTTAAAAAACAGATCCCGATGTATACTACCGGACCGTACAAGATCGAGATGAAGGGGAACCGGGTCAAAGTGGATGTTACTGCGGCCAAACGTAATCCGTAATCTTTGATGTGAACTGACCGGATCAAAGACTGGATTGTGATCGTATGAGGTTCTACAACCGCCTCAACACTCCGGTGATTGAAGCGCGCCGCAACAAAAAATCCGTCTCACGCCCGCAGGGTTGAGGAGGCACAGGGTCCGGCACAGCTTTTTTGTTCCGCCAAAATGCAGGTAACCATTTTGTCCGGCCAGACCGATCCCGG
>SESB01001614.1_pt1 | contig 14409 bp, 12 predicted proteins | sample 3171441 | NCBI WGS metagenome assembly SESB01 (sample SAMN06051867, study PRJNA518727) | freshwater metagenome | biome: subpolar coniferous forest; feature: holomictic lake; material: water; isolation source: holomictic Lake 227, 6 m depth | place: Canada: near Kenora, Ontario | collected...
TTCTTGGAGCTTCACCACAAAGCGCTGCCCCGCCTCCAGCAGCAGCACCACCATGTGCTCAGGGATGGCGGGGGCTTCAGGTTGGGTGGGAAGCGAGGTGGCCAGCTCGGGGGACATGGGCGCATCCAAGGTCGGAGGGTGGGCGTGGGGGGGCCAGCAGCAATGAAGATCAGTCCCGTCTACACTCCTTTCGGCAAAAGCACCGGCCGATGTAATTCCGGTAGCGCTGACCCTCCGCCAGACCCCGCCTGGGTCCCAACTCAAGAGCCCCTTACCGCGGATCGAAGAGACAGCAGGGGGCAAGAACCACCCATGCGTCCAGACCACATGAAGTTGCTCAAAAAGGCTCGGAGCCTGGATCGGGCGGGGGACCACGCCAGCGCCGCAGAGGCTTACCGGCTCTTCCTCCTAGAGGATCCCCGACATGTCGAGGCCTGGTCCGAATACATTGGTCAACTCCTGGCCCTTGACCAATTCAAGCAGGCCCAGGACGCCTGCGAGAGCGCCCTTGCCTTGGAACCACAGAACCCCGCTGTCCGCACGAACCTTGGTGGCCTTCTGCTACGACAGGGCCTTTTGGAGGAAGCTGAGGATCACTTCCGAGCCGTCGTGAAGGCCGCTCCGGGCCGCATGAATGCACAGCTGTTTCTCGCGGACTGCCTGCTCCAGAAGCGGAAGATCATGGCCGCACGCAGGATCTTGGAGAGTGCATCCCGCCCTGGCGCAATGGAGGGAGGTTACGCCCTCCTGAAACCCGAACTTGCCCAACTCTGGGCCCGCTTCGCCGCCGACATGCTCAACCTGCAGCGTATCGCCGCCGCCGAGGATGCCTGCAACACCGCACTCCGCTTCGACGCCAGCAACTTCACCGCACAACGCTGCCTGGGCTCGGTTCGCCTGGCCCAGGGTCGCCCGGAAGAGGGCGCCCGTATCTTCAAGCAGCTCATGACCCGGCACCCCGAAGAGCCCGACCTCCGCCTCTTCCTGATCTCCGCCCTGCTTCGGAAGGGAGACCTAACCCTGGCCGATGTCGAGATCGACATGGCTATCCAGGAGCAACCGACCAGCTTCAGGCTGCACAAGATGCTGGCAGGGCTGTTCTATTCCTTTGGCCGCTGGGCAGCCTTCGAAGCCGAGGTTGCTCGCTTCCGTGTGGTGGACCCCGGGTCCGCCTACCTGAACTTCGAAGCCAGCTTCGTCGACCTGCTCTTTGGCCGGATGCCTAAGGGTTGGGATGGCTACGAGGCGCGCCTGGAGGTTCCAGAGAACCTGCGGCCTCAGCGAACCTTTGAGCAGCCCGCTTGGAACGGTGAGCCCTTCCCTGGAAGGTCACTCCTGGTCTGGTCCGAGCAGGGACTGGGCGACACACTGATGATTGCCCGCTTCCTGCCCCAGGTTAAAGCCCTGGGGGGTCGCGTCATCCTCGAAACCCAGCCCTCCCTGGCGCCGCTGGCAGCCACCTGTTCTGGTCCTGACGAGGTGGTCCGGAGGGGTGACAGCCTGCCACCCTTTGACCTGCAGGTCTCCCTGATGTCCCTGCCCTGGGTGTTCCGGACAGACTTGAGCTCCATTCCTGACAATGTCCCCTACCTGGATGTGCCAGCAGAGGTCCCCAACCGCGAGCCTCTCCTGCAGCGCCTGAAAGCCGCCGGTGAGAGCACCCGCATCGGGGTGGTATGGGCCGGCAGTCCAGGCCACGCCCGTGACACTGAGCGCTCCCTGCCCATGGAGGCCCTGGCCCCCCTGGCGGACCTGCCCGGCGTGGTCTGGTACAGCTTCCAGCTTGACCGCCCGGAGGTCCCACCCCTGCCCAACCTCATCGCTCTGGGGCCCTTTCTGAGCAGCTTTTCGGACACGGCCTATGCCCTCAGTGGCATGGACCTGCTAATCACCGTCGATACCTCCACGGCCCATCTGGCCGGTGCCATGGGCATCCCTACCCTGCTGCTCCTGTCCTTCCAGCCGGACTTCCGGTGGCTGCTGGACCGTGACGACAGCCCCTGGTATCCGTCCTTGCGCCTCTACCGGCAGCCCGCCTACGGGGACTGGGGAGCAGTTATCCAGAGGGTGGCCTCAGAGCTAAGCCAGGATGCCTGAGCGAGACCTTGCTTAACGCGCACTGGCACCGTAGCCGCGGAGGGCCCGGTTGCCGCGGTCCTGGGTTGCCAGCTCAGCCCGCAGGCGGTCCCGCTCATTGGCCACGACATCGGCCCGGCTGTCCAGGAGCCGACCTGCAACGTGGGCCCGGGCGATCAGGTCAGACCACCCATGTGCCTTCTCGGCCAGGGCGAGGGCCTCCAGGAAGCCTGCATTCCACTGGGCCAAGGCCTCCGCATCGGGCTCCCAGGCAGGATCGTCCAGCCAGGCTTCCATCTGCTCGATGGCAGCACGGACCTGGCCATCACTCATACGACCTGGCTCCCAAACTGCATCCCCGGCAACGGCGTGGTCCCTGCCTTGCTGTCGTGGATATGGTCCCAGGCCTGGCGAATCTCCCCCATGCCCCGGGCCACCGCCGCCAGCCGAGCTGTATCGCGGGTACTGCTGGCAACCATGATCTCCTGGGTCCACCAGTCATAGAGGCGCTTGAGGTTCTGCGCCAACTCGTTCCCACCCTCCAAGTCCAGCCGGACGGTGGCCTCGAGGATCACTTCCGCGACCCGGATGAAGCTGCGTGATGCCGCAGCCATGTCGTTGCGCGACAGGGCCTGGATAGCCTTGCCCAGGTGCAGCTGCCCGGCCTCCATGATGAGGGCGGCCTGCTGCTCGGGATCCGCTCCCAGGATGCGCTGGGTCAGGTAGGTGTCGGCTGATCGGGCATAGGCGTTCATGGGTAACCCCTTGCATTGTTTCGGCCGTTTAGGGCAGGGCTTAACTTTGGGCGCGCTCTAGGCCCCGCTTAGCGAGCCTGCCGAGGACTTCATCTGCCCCACCACCGCTTCCATCTGGGCAAACTTCTTGCGGAGGACTTCCTTCTCCCGGTCCAACCGGGCCTGGGCCGTGAGGATCTGGCTTCCCAGGTTCTTGTTCTGGGTGGTGATGGAGGCCAGCAGCGTGGTGATGCTACCCGTAGTCCCAGTGAAGGCGCTCAGGCTATCCTTCGCAGCCTGCCCCACGCCCCGACTGAGGGTCAGGGTGCCGCTGCCTGCGCCTGTGACCGTGAGGTTTAGCCCAGAAAAGGCACCGGTGCCCACCAGGAGTCCGTTCGTCACCTGCAGGGGGTCGGTGCTTACCCCATTTTGGGTCAGCGTGCCCCACAGGACACCGTTGGTGTCCTGGGTGATGTCGTAGCTCACCACGCCAGTGGCCGTTGCCGAGCCTCCACTCTTTACGGAGACCACCCCATTGGTGGACTCGCCGGTAAAGGTGAAGAGACGCCGCGCGGCCGTGAGGTTGTCCGTCATGGCTGTCTGGAAGGTGTTGGTGTTGAGGTAAAGGCCCCCCTCGGCCAAGGAGGTAATCCCGATACCGGCCAGGCTCTTGTAGGCCGCGTCTGCCGGGAGTCCAGCCGTGGCACCCGTCAGGGTGGCCTTGAGTTTGGCCATGAGGGCACGGGTGGAGGCATCGTCGGCCAGGGGGGCCTGGTTGATGGAACCGTCGGCATTCTTCCCGGAAGTTGATGCCGCAATATAGTCCTTCACCAGTTGGTTGTACTTGGTGATGAAGTCCTGCACGGCCGTGGTGGCACCGGTCTTGTCTAGGGCCACCGTCAGGGTCGTGGTCCCAATCTGGCCCCCTTGTTTGAGGTTGAAGGTCATGCCTTCAGCCGCATCCTTGACCGCGTTGGTGGTGCGGGTGAGCTCTATCCCATTGAGGCTGAAGGTGGCATCTACGGCGGAGGTTCCCGCTGCTGCCGAGCTGGTGACCCCCGTGCTGGCGACCCCCGTGATGGTCTGGGCGCCCACATCTGCCGTCCCTGCACCAATCCCCAGGTTGTTAGCCACGGGGCCTGCGACTCCCCCCTCCATGTTGGTGATGTCGACCAGCGTGACCACGCCCCCGGTAGTGCCGGTGCCGGTCTCCTTGGCTGTGATCACCAGCTGGTAGGGCTTGTCGCCCCTGCCCATGTTCAGGACGGAAGCCGTGACCCCAGCGCCGGAAGCGTTGATGGCATCCCGCATACCGTTCAGGGTGTTGGTAGACTCTGTCAGGGTGAAGGTCTTGACAACGCCGTCCGTGCCCTGGACGGCGAAGCTCGCCGGGGTTCCGGCCGTGAAGACCCCCGAGTTCACGGAGTCTGTGGGACTGGCCACAGCCAGGTTGGTGGTCAAGCCACCGGCATCAAGGCTGGCGGAGATGCGCCCCTTGGTGGCCACCGTGTGGACAGTCAGGTCGTAGTTGCCCGTGGCAGCCCCGGAGGCCGTGGCGGTGACATTGGCGTTGTTGGCATCGGTGCTGGTGACCGTGCGGCTGTTGAACTTGTCCTGGATGACGGCCAGGCTCAGGTTCACGCCGGAGAGGCTGGTCCGCATGGCCGCCAGGACGGTGGCCTTCTTGTCGTTCAGGTCCTTGCGGGCCTGCAGGCGGGTGACGCTGCCCCCCTTCATGGCCACGATGGCATTGATCAGGGCAGTGGTGTCGATGCCCGTGCTGAGACCACTCAAGGAATTGAATGACGACGTTGCCATGACCCACCTCTGTTTTCGAAGGTGCTAGACCGCCTAGCCCTCCTTGTCCACCAGGCCCCCGGTCTGGCCTTCCAGCTCCCGCACCCGGCGGGACATCCCCAGCACCTCCGCAGATGGCACCTGGAGGACCACCTCGCCGGTGCCCTGCTGGACCACCTGAAATACGGTGCGGCCAGACCCGGCATCAACCTGCAGCTTCAGCTCTGTCTGGGCCAGCTCCAAGTGCTGATTGACCTGGGCCACAGCTGCTTCTGGAGTGTGGGAGGCACTGACTTTCGGCGCTGGGCTCCGGGTTGGAGAACTGCGAACAGGGGCAGGCGCAGCCCCCGTCGCCAGGACAGCCCCACTGCCGATGGGTGTGATCTGGATGGCCATGACGGACCTCCTCTCCGGTTCAAACGGCTGGAGGGGGCAGATGGAATCCGCCCCCCCCAGAAGTCAGTGAAAGCCTACTTACCGGAAGAGGCCCAGGATCGTCTGCGCAGACTGGTTGGCGTTGTTCAGCGCGCTGGTACCGGCCTGCATCATGATCTGGTATTTGGTGAGGTTCGCCATCTCGGCGCCCATGTCGGCACCCAGATAGGCATCGGCGATGCCCAGTGAGGTCTCTGCAGCGATACCGGCCAGGTTTGCAGCCTGCAGGGAAGAGGACATGAGGGCTGCGTTGGACTTCTGGTCGATCGCAATCAGGCTGAGGGCCTCCGTGGAATCCGACCCAAGCGTGCTCGCCTTAAGGTCGATGTACTCCTGGTCGCCTATGGTACCGGCACCCTCCATCTCGGCCATGCGGTAGGCGTCCTGGGTCTTCTGCTGGTTGGCGCCATCCGTGTTCAGAGCCTCGAAGTAGGCGGCTTGGCTGGCATAGACCTGGGCGGCAGCCTTGCGGGAGTCGGCCATGGCGCTGTTGCCAGCAACAAGGCTGGCGGAATCGTCGGCAGCGGTATTGACGCGACGGCCCGTGGTGAGGCGGGTGATGGCCTGGTTCAGGCCGATCTTGCTGACGCCGATCTGACGGCTGGCGGCCAGGGCGTTGACGTTGGAAAGAATGGTGACCATAACATCCTCCGTGATGTGGGTCGGCAGCATCCGTGCTGCCTGGTTGTTTGTGGGGGGAGCCCCCGACTCTCACTCTTTCGGACACCCAGCGGTGAACCTTTATTTATTTTTTTTACTTGCCCTGAATATCTTCCGAACTCAGGCCTACACCAGGGCACAGAGCCGGTCGAAGCGATCCCAGCCCATCTGGGTCAAGGCCTTCTCCGCGCTTCGTGTGAAGCTGACATCGTGGACATAGCGCCGGCAGGCCACCTGCACCGTCTCGGCCAACTCCATGGGCGTTAGGGTCGCCTCGCAGGCAGCCGCGCGCCCCGCCAGGATCAGACGCACTGTTGCAAAACGGATGACCAGCGCGGCATGGTGCCGACGGGGGTTCCCCTGGGACCACGGGAAGACCTCCCTCAGGAACTCATTGAGCAGGAAGTGCTCCAGGAGCCAGGGCACCGCTTCCAGGGCCGGTGCCAGTCGGGCCAGGCCCGCCCCATAGGCCTTCACCAGGTCGCTCCCACCTGGAACCTCCGCGCCCTGGAAGCCCAGCCCGCTGGCCGCTTGCTCCAACACCTGCCGAACATGGCCCGACTGGAAGGACTCCCGCCCTGCCCGAAAGAAGGCCGAGGCAATCTGGGCCTGCACCTCCGGAAGGTCCGGGAGGCCCGCCAGGGGGGCCATGGCCGCTCCGCTGTCCAGATCGGCTTCCATCTCCAACAATAGATCGGACAAGGCCCCAGGGTCTTTCCTTTCGAGGAGCGCCGTAAGCCGCTCACAACAGCTGCCAATCAGCCTGAGCCTCTGGTTCAGGGGAATGTCTGGGCTGCGCAAGATCTGGACCATGAGGGTCCGTACATCGTCCATGGCGGCCAGGGAGAGCCCCGCCTTTGGAGTTACTGGGGTGATGTGGTCTAGGCTGACCGTCTGCTCAAGGCCCAGGAAGTCAAAGGCGTCTTCCATCAGGAGGGCCTGGCGGGCCGCCTCGGGACAGGAGAGGGTGAGCGTCATCTGGTGCAGGTCGCCGAGCCGGTGGACAGTGCGAGGGTAGTAGGCACAGGTGTCGGAGAGGGCGCCCTCCCCCAGGCGCTCCTGGATGAGGCACAGCTGTTTTTCGCTCAACAGGCCGCAGTTCCGACAGTCATCCTGCACCAGCTTGATGTGCCCGTAGTCCCTCGAGGACTTGGAGTGGGCATAGCGCTTTACGTGCTTGTTGAACAGAGGACGGAGGACCGGGTCGAAGCTGGCCTGGTAGTGACGAAAGCTGTCCTTGTCCAGCGTGATGCCCCACCCGGCGCAGCAGGTGTCCTCGCAGTCCGCGCCGATGCAGGCGAAGCGTGCTGCGTAGGCCGGCAGGAGCATGGTGTCCGTGACCATCTTCTTCATGACATTCCCACGGCGTGGGACCGGCATCACTTTTTCACGAGGATGCCGTGTCCGTTGAGGTTTTAGAGGAACAAAAGGCCGGGGCGACCCTGGTACTCATTGACCAACCGTGTCACACCTTCGCAGCCCGAGAAGCCATAGTCGTCGAACACGATTACGCCGCCCGGCGAAAGCCGTGGCAGGGCCCATTCCACGACCCCCTTCGCAGATTCATAGACATCCACATCGCAGTGGACCATCGACAATCGACCGGCAATTAGGTGGGCGGTATCCTCTGGAAAGATGCCCTGAAGAAGGACGGCATTATCGAGTCCAAAGTCCTGGAGGAGGGCTTCAACCAGGGGCACCGACGTGTCGGCATGTTCACCCCCGGTGTAGCGAGTGTCTTCCTCTCCTGCCTTGACCACCCCCGTGAAGGTGTCGGCAAGGTAGACCGTTTTTCCAGATCCTGCCGTGCTCCTGGCCAAGATCACCCCCGTGCCACCTCGCCAGACGCCAACTTCCAACACATCCCCTTCGACAGCCTCCAGCTGTTTCCCCAACGACCACAGCTCGAAGCAGCGGTACTTGTCCACCAGGGTGTGCTTCAGGATGCGATTAAAGGTGTCGATGAAGTCAGGATCGCCCAGCCAGGGCGAGTAGGTGGAAAAGGGCAGGAGGTGCTGGTGGAGGAGTTCCCTGTTGGCCGTGTTGGACCAAGGGGGCAGCTTGCGCAGGAATTGGTAGGCGGTTGTGGTGAAACCAGCCTGAATGTCGTTCAAGGCAGTACGGTCGGCGGGGTCGGACATGGCGGGATCCTATCGGGTTACTCAAGGAGCGGGGGAGCACCCCATGCTTATCGTTGGTTCCTTGGTGCCCCCTGAGTTCCGGGGAAGCCCTGCCTTTCCCTGTTGATACCGGACAAAACACATGATTTGCCCGGCAGGCCCGATAGGACGGGTGGCACACCCCGTGGCCGGCGTGCCAGTCCAACCCCCGGGACCCTCTGGCCGTGCATCCGGGGACAGTGCCTGCCATTAAATGATATGGACCACGTGTGGCTGCAGGATTTGGACAAGGTGGACAGCTATGAAACAGGGCGGAACCTCACGCAGCATGAAGCGACGCATTCTCGAAGCTCAGCCCTATTTCACAGGCAAGGGCCTTGATGTGGGCGGCGGGGGGGACCCCCTTGCCCGGTATGCCGCTTTGCTGGGCTTCGAAAGTTGCAGGAACTGGGACCTGCCCGATGGGGACGCTCAGTACCTGGCCAGCGTGCCCGATGAGACCTATGACTTTCTATATAGCTCCCACAGCCTGGAGCACATGGTGGACCCCGCCATCGCCCTGGCGAGCTGGATCCGGGTGGTGTGCGGTGGAGGCCACCTGGTCATCGTGATCCCGGACGAGGAGCTCTATGAGCACCTCCACTGGCCCAGTCGCTTCAACAGCGACCACAAATGGTCCTTCAGCATTTACCGTGGGGCCCCCCTGTTGCCCAAATCTGTCAATGTGTTCGACCTACTCATGCCGCTATGGGAAAGCGTGGAGATCATCAAGATCGAACGCATCGAGGCCGGCTTCCGCTACGACCTGGGGGACATCGACCAGACCGCACTAGAAAACGATCCCGCCGAATGTTCCATCGAAATCGTGCTCAGGAAGAAGCAGGATGCCGTGGTGGAGGCTGCTCCACAGGCCTTCCCGGCGTATACAGCACTGACCGAGTGCCGCCAGGGCCGAATGCTCTATCCCCCGCTCGATCTGTGCCTGGGTCGCTCCCTCAGGGAGTACGGGCAGTTCGCCCAGGGCGAGCAGGACTTCATGGCCCACTTCATCCAGACAGGTGCCGTGGTCCTGGATATCGGGGCCAGCGTTGGGGTCCACACCCTGCCTCTGGCCCGCCTGGTGGGCCCCGAGGGGGTCGTCGTAGCTTTTGAACCCCAGGTCGTCCTGCACCAGATCCTGGGCGCCAACCTTGTGCTCAACAGCATCACCAATGTCCTCACCTATGCCATGGCCCTGGGGGACTGCGAGGGTGAATGCATCTTCCCCACACTGGACTATTCCCTTGCCATCGATTTCGGCGCCATTGGTGTGGATATGGTAGACGAGGGAGACGCGGTGCCCATGGGCCGGCTGGATGACTTCCAATTGGAACGGGTGGACTTCATCAAGCTCAGCGCAACGGGGTACGAGTCGAAGGTCCTGGCAGGGGCCACTGAAACCATCACCCGCTGCCACCCTATCATGTACATCGAAAACTGCCACGAGGCATTGTCCGCCGAACTTATTGAGCGGTTGCTAGACCTCGATTACCGCCTCTGGTGGCACACACCTCTGCTGTTCAACCCGAACAACAAGAAGGGCAACCGGACGGATCACTTCCCGGGCCTCCGCTCCATCAACATGCTGGCCATCCACAAAGACATGCGACCCATCGAAGGACTCAAGCCCATTCTCGCTGCCAGCGATACCTGGCGGTAGGACCCGGACTTCGGCTCGACGATGGTCATGCCCCCGCAACCGCCGCCCAGGTTTTAAACCCCAACACGCACTGGAGCCCTAGATGTTCTGTTACACGCGCAACTTTGAAGATGTCATCTTGCAGCGCGTGTTTGCAGATATCGAAGCAGGTCACTACATCGACGTAGGGGCTTCGACGCCCATCAACGACAGCAACACCTTTGCGCTCTACCAGAAGGGGTGGCGTGGGGTCGCAATAGAGCCCCTGCCTTCCTACCAAACGGCCTGGCAACAGGCCCGCCCAATGGACCTCTTTCTCCACGCTGCGGCGGGCTCAGAGCCCGGTCGGCTCACGCTCCAGGTTTATGACCATGCGCAGCAGATCTCCAGCGGTTCTCCCGAGGCAGTGGCCCACTGGAGCCGACACGGCAAGAACCCGACCCAGAGCGTGGAAGTGCCAGTAGTTGTGTTGGATCAGGTTATCGCCGAGCACTGGGCTGGCAAGCCCCTTCACCTGCTTTGCATTGATGTGGAAGGCATGGAACACGAGGTGCTCAAGGGCCTGAACCTTGGCCGCCATCGCCCGTGGGTGGTCGTCGTGGAGGCCACCCTCCCCGGTTGTACGGTGCCCTCACACCACGCATGGGAACCAGGCTTGCTCGATGCAGGCTACCTGATGGTTTACTTCGATGGTGCCAACCGCTTTTACCTTGCCAATGAGCAGCGTCACCTGCTCGGACGCTTTGCCCTGCCCCCCAATGTGTGGGACGGTTTTGTGATGGCGAAGCAGATGGAGCTACAGCTACAGGTAGACCAACTAAGGGGCCAGGTTGCCCACTTGCAGGGTCAACTAGAAGAGGCACACAAGTAGAAGAGAGGCCAACCTCTCCTCCACGCTGCCGCCCTAGGGATCACTGTTTTGCATACCCCATAGCTGGGACTTTGAAGTGAAGCGAACCCTATGGCAATGCAGCGACCAAAGACTTAAGCTTCTCTTCTAGGTTCCGCACAAACCGCGGGGTGTCGAAGAGCATGCCGGATTCTCGCACCTCATGCAGCTGCTTTCGAACCCTTGTCGCCGCCTTTTTGGACTTGGCAAAGGCGATGGCCTTTTTCTGGTAATCACCCAGGTTGGTGGTGATCAGTTCCTCGAGCCCGGCTGCCGTCAGCAGTGCCCCGGCCATACGCGAAGCAAAGGAACGGCCCGAGCAGGTAAGGACAGGCAGGCCCATCCAGAGGGCATCGTTGGCAGTGGTTCCTGCATTAAAGGGGAAAGTATCAAGGAAGAGATCTGCCACGCAGTACTGCGCTAGGTAGTTTTCTGGGGATACCCTGGTGGCGAAGACCAGACGATCCTCGGCGATGCCACGGGCGATGGCCTCCTTCCTGAGATTGGCCTGGGCCCATACGTTATCCGACAGCAGCCAGAGGACACTCCCAGAAACGCTTCGCAGGATGTTCATCCAGACGTCGAAGACTTCCGGTGTGAACTTGTAGTTGTTGTTCAGGGAACAGAAAACAAAACCCTTGGGGGGTAACCCGCAGCTCTCGCGCGTGGGCATGGGCCCCGCGACCCGCTGCCGGTCACTGACCTGATAGATATCGGGCATGTACAAAGGTTTTTCCGAATAGTGCATGGCGACCTCCTCCGGAATGAGGAAGCGGTCGGCGATGACATAGTCGATGGAGGGAAGGCCTGTGGTGGCAGGCAAGCCCAGGTAGGTGATCTGGATCGGTGCCGGCCTGAAGGCGAGAATGTTGGCACGCGCTCCCAGGGTCTGTCCCTGCAGGTCCACCAGGATGTCGATCTCGTGGCTACGGATGAGCTTGGCAGCCTCTTCATCACTTAGGTCGTGAATCCGAGTGAAGTGATCCATCCCCCTGATGACCCGCTGGCGTAGGCCCGAGCCATCTTCCCTAGACCAGCAATAGCCATAGACCTCGAAGGACTCGCGGTCATGAAGCTCGAAAAGCTCAGCCGTCAGCATCGCGACGGGGTGCAGGCAGAAATCTGAGGAACAGTAGGCGATTCGTATCCTCTTGTGCTTGTAAGATCCCCCGGGCCCAAGGACCGGCACATCTGAGCGGACCTTGGTTCTGACATATTGGCGCGCTGCTTCGAGTTGGGCCTCCGGATCGTCCGACAAGCTCAGCATCGCCAGGGCAGAAGTGCTCCGGCGCATGGCCTCAAGGCTAACATCGCCCACTTTTCCCCAGATGGGCCAGACGCACTGCTTCTCCCGCAGGAACACCCAGTGGTGGAGGGCTTCGGATTGGTTGGGCTCAAACACAAGGCTCTTGGTCAGGTAGCCCAGGGCTTCTGCATACCTGCCCATGCCCTCGAGGATTCGCCCAAGGTGATTCAGCGCCAGCAAGCGCATGGCCAAGTTGGCAGGATTGTCCGGAGCGGCGACTTCTTCCACCTGGCGCCACTCAGCAATGGCGCCTTCCTTGTCCCCCTGGCGCTCAAGGCTGAGGCCCAGGTTGACGCGGGGGTGAAGGAAGGAAGGAGCGAGCAGGATGGCTTGACGGTAGGCCTCGTTGGCCCCAGGCAAATCCCCTTCCGTGGAAAGGGTCGCCCCCAGGTTGAAGTAGACAAAGTGGTCAGAGGGCGTCTTGTTGCGCTTCAGCCAGGTCTGATAGGCCACTGCAGCCAAGGGATGCAGGCCTTTGGCCTCCAGCCCACTGGTGAAGTTGAGCAGCTCAAAGAAATCAAGCTTCCCTTGCCAGGCAAGCAACAGCTTGGATGCGTAGTCTGGCGTAGCTGTCATTACCTAATCACTCCTGTTCAATGCTTTCAATGCTACGCCATTCACGCGACCTCTGGTTCTTTGCCGTTCAGCGCATCCATTCTGTAAGTACCTTCAATCTAGGGTTCATTTGGGCATCTATATTGTAGATTCGAAGAATCGCTGCGCGCCCGCGTTCAGATAGTCGATAAAGGGCATCCAGGTCGTCGATATAATTCAATATGGTCTGGGAAATGACGACAGGATCTGTCGGGATAATTACGATTTCTATCCCCTCCTCAAAGCATTCGTTTTGGCCCAGGTCATCTGTACAAAATACGGCCACTCCGGAGGCACCCGCTTCGACACAACACCCCGTTGGGAATCCGTCAAAGCTACCGGGATACATCAGACCTGACTTGTTCGGGGATAGGATTACATCCATCTGGGAATAGAAATCGACGAAGAAACTGGTGACCTGAGGCCCATAAAAACGAACCCGATTGGCGATTGAAGCAAGGTCTACGTCAGAGGGAGTCCAGGGGCCCACAACATGAAACCTAATATCCGGGAGGAGAGGAGCAAGAATGCGGGCAACGGCGATAAATGTATCATAACCCTTGTCAACACCTTGTTTTGTGTACTTGTGCGCGACGAAGCACACATCGAAGGTCGCCTTGTTTTCTTGGTATTTTTTCTTAGGCGAGGTGCACTGCTCGTAATGGTCTATGGGCAACACGGCCCCGTAGATGTATTCAATGAGTTCCTCAGTGCAGTAGTGTCGATCAAGCAGATATCTTCGTGCAACTGGTGTTGTTACAATGACCTTTCGCAGGTTCGGTGAAGAAAAGACTGAATCAAGTTTTCGATGGGACTCTTGGTGATCCCGCCAGAAACCCCCACCGGGGTATAAAGTGAAGATGAATGGCATGCTCGAGGGAACGAGCATGTTGAAAGCATTGTTGAGAAACAGGGAATAGGCGAGCACAGAAGATCTCTGTTTTCGCGCCACAATGGAATTAACCCGTCCTCCCAGGCCGGGGTAGGTTTTCGAATATTCAATATGCGCATTTTCGAAATATGGATGGTATGAGTACGCTGCTGACTCGGGTATTGCTCGGAAATAGCCATTGAACTCAGCGACTCTAAACGCAGACATCAACACGGGGAAATAGTCATCGAAAATCTCTAGGCGGTTCGAGCCTGGGTTAGGGACTCCCGCCTGAAGGGGCAAGGATTGCTCAACAAGCATTCCCGCCTGCCGGTCAATTCGGGCCTGGCAATTAACGATGGCCTGAGCCACTTCTGGTTGAACGGGTTCAAGCATATGACTTTTTTTAAAGTAGGCATTTGCCTCGGAGTATCTTTCGATGCACGCCAAGACGCGCCCCAGGTGATTCAGCGCATGTATGTTTAGGGCCGTCTGATCAGGGAATTCTGTTAGGGCAAGTTGATCGACCTTCCGCCACTCGGCCAGTGCACCTTCCATGTCACCCTGGCGTTCAAGGATTAACCCAAGGTTGATATGAGGTTGAAGGAAGGAGGGAGACAAGCGGACCGCCAGACGAAAGGCGTCTTCGGCCCCTTGGAGGTCGCTTTCAATGGACAGCGCGACACCAAGATTGAAGTAGACAATGTGGTCATAAATTGTCTGGTTGCGGTTGAGCCATGTCTGATATGCGACAACAGCCAATGGGTATTGGCCTTGGGATTCATACTTGCTCGCAATGTTGAGCAATTCCATGAAATCAAGATTCTTCTGCCAGATAAGCAATATTTGAGAAGCAAAGTCAGGCTCTACTGGAACCACCTTCACCCCCTCAACAACTAGAGCCAAAATCCTGTTGAGAAGGAACCAACCTCGGCAACGGCAAGATCAGATCCTTACCGTGCCTGGTTGACGGTTGAACAGTGTTCGCATCCAGATTCCCCTAGAAATGGAGGAGAGTGATCTGATCTGTGGTGAATGCGTTCCACTGGGAATTAAGCAGAGCATGAACCTGGGTCGTCGTCAGGGCGTTCACCTCGGTGGTGGTCAAGGCCTGGATCGAATCGGTGCTCAGTTGAACCAGGGCCGCCGTGCTAAGACCCTTAATATTGATGTCAAAAGCTCGTACCTGGTCAGTGTTCAGTGCGCTGACCTGATCTGAAGTTAAGACTCCAACCTCTATGCTGGTGAG